>Ga0116228_10005210_pt1 | contig 11579 bp, 7 predicted proteins | sample S1TSphfallax_2_FD_89694 | JGI IMG/M metagenome (GOLD analysis project Ga0116228, IMG submission 89694) | Host-associated microbial communities from peat moss isolated from Minnesota, USA - S1T2_Fc - Sphagnum fallax MG | ecosystem: Host-associated > Plants > Peat moss > Unclassified | place: USA...
AACTGTATTTGTTTGTGCAGTGGGCACCAATGTGGGGGACATTGGTATTTGGGAAGTGGGTTTGTGTGATAGGCTGGCAAACCGCACCTTTAAAGTCTGGGACATCTCTGCAGCATCTATGCCAATGCAGGTTTGAGCAAATCTTGGTTTGATGGATTGTAGTCTACTTCAGACATCTGCATGAGGACATATTTTCAAGCGATGTTTGTGTACTTTTGTTGTTAGATGAAATTATGCCATGAAAGACAGGGACTTTGTTGCAAAGAAACTGGAAGTCAGATTAAAACATGACACACATCTTTTGGATCTGGAAACAGGCTGCTTTGATGAAAGATCCAGCTGTCTCTGTCAACAGGAGTGTGTGGAGCCCTGATGGAAATCTATTGGGTGAGTCTAAGGGAATTGAGTGTTAGTCTCATCTGTCATTCTCCTCTGCTTGCTCAAAGTATTCAATGTCAACACATGTTGTTCCAATTGATTGATTTGTGCCCTTAGAACATGCTAGAGCATATCTTGTTCAGTGGCTATTTCTTTGCTGGCCATTAGATGCTTGCAGGATGTTCCAGAGTGATAGCCACCAGCATGAGTAATAGTTGTCTCTTAAGTTGCTGATGAAGTTGGGTTGAAGAATGCATGATTTCCATGTGGCAAGCAGATGTAGGCTGTAGGCTATTTCAGAGGTTGTATCCCTGCATGTGGCATTTGACATTAACACGGATTTGGCTGCTGACTGGGACATCATTTTGCTGATGTGAACAGGTGTGGCATTTTCCAAGCATATTGTGCACATTTATACTTACAATGGTGGCAGTGATTTGCGGCAGCATTTGGAGGTCTAGTCTATTATTCCACATCCTCAATTGACCACTATTATCACAGGGTTATCTTTTGACCAATGTCTAGTGATGGCTAATAAATTCAGTTCTTTCCTGAGACAGAGCCGGTGGGTGTCTGGATCATTAAGAGGGTTGTAACATATCTTTTCTGGTGATGGTGGTTATCCCTAGCAGATTGATGCACATGTAGGTGGTGTGAATGATCTGGCTTTCTCCCACCCAAATAAGCAATTATGTGTGATCACATGTGGAGATGACAAAACAATTAAGGTGGGCTTCAACATCCTCTATATTTTCTTTCATTTAATAGATCTGCATGCTGTGATCCTGCTGAATAGCCTCATCTTTCAGCTTCCAAATGCCAGTTAAAGGTTTTCCTTCTTGGTGGGATATTACAGGCCTTAGTCAAGTTTTTTCTTGTCTACACTACCATTGGTTTTTGAATGAGGCGTCCAACATCTGAGTTGAGATGCTCCATGGATCACATCTTGGTTGAGTCTAGGCTTTATGATAGGAAAATGAAAATAAGGTTCTTGGATCATGTATTTTATCTGTATGTGAAGGTTGGTAGCTAGTGGTGTTTTAGCTGTGGTTTTAAGTTGTGAAAACACACAGTGATGTGGTTAAGTTGCAGGTGAGATGATCAAGGTCATTTGAATTGTGCAGGTGTGGGATGCAGCAACAGGGCGGAAACAGTACACATTTGAAGGCCATGAGGCTCCTGTTTATTCAGTTTGCCCACATCACAAGGAAAGCATACAGGTGAACTGCACTGCTTTGACAGTCTTTCTTCTTTTATATGTGTGCAGAGAGTTGTTGTGATAATTGGTTGACATCTATTTGTATTAGGTCTGTAGCCATTTCTGTAGTAGTTTTGGACCAGAAATTCTGATGTACAGGGCCCTAGGTATTATAGATCTGCTGGCCAAATACTCACAAAGTGTATAGAGACAAGTCAGCTCTACTTAATGTCAGTGTCTGATACTGGAATTGCAGTTCATATTCTCTACGGCAATTGATGGCAAAATAAAGGCTTGGCTTTATGACCTGCTTGGTTCCAGAGTGGACTATGATGCACCAGGCCACTGGTGCACCACAATGGCATACAGTGCTGATGGCACCAGGTAACTGCCCTGATATTTCTTGAAATTCTAACTCCTAATCATGAATTAGTGTTGCATATTGGTTGGAAGATAGACAGTTTGGAGTGTCTGTGAGGTATGAAGGACCCAGTGTTTAGAATGATGTGTATAATTTGGATCAATGGCTCTTTCTGAATCTAAAGGACAACCCATCAATGTGTTGTTATCCAAACACCATTTTTGCTATTATAAACTATTAATCTGACACTTTGTCATGTAATGCATGTGTGACATTTGGATATTCCACAGGCTGTTTTCATGTGGTACAAGCAAAGAGGGAGAGTCATACCTGGTGGAATGGAATGAGAGTGAGGGGGCTATCAAGCGTACGTATTCAGGCTTCCGCAAGCGATCAACAGGAGTTGTGCAGTTTGACACAACTCGAAACCGTTTCTTAGCTGCTGGAGATGAGTTTCTGATCAAGTTCTGGGATATGGACAACATCAACCTGCTGACCACCATTGATGCAGAGGGTTCTTTGCTGGTGGGTTTGTGTATGAGCGCATATTGTGGACACCACTTGAGAATTGTTATTGTAATGTCAATACAGCTAACTGCATAGATAAACAGACCTCTTCTGGTGCATGTACTAATTTCACGTTTCCTGAGTATGTGTATGAGGCCTGGGATTGTGTGTGATTGGAGGTAGAAACCATGAAGTGGGTATCTTTCCTTATTGTCTTTGCCTGATCATGACCTCTTTAATTGTATTCAACTATGTGAATTCTTGTGTTAATTGTGTTGTCTCACCCACAATTGATCTCACACTTTGTGAGTGATTGTCATAAGATTATGGCTGCACTCTCATAGATGTGTTTTCCAGCCAACACATTCAGGGTCCAGGAGGCCCCAACCACAACCCTCTATATGGGCCTCTATGCCCTGGCCAGAGATAGTGGCTTGTCCAGGTTCAAGCTAGAGTGAAATGAAGGCTTATCCTCAATAGCTTGTTGCAGCTGAATGAAGATTCTATTGGCTGTTTTCTTATTAGCTATGTCTCTTGAGTTCAAACCAACATCATAACTGAGTCTTCCCATTGCTTCCAGGAATGCAACAGAAACTCAGGACACAATTGTTTGTATAACAGTTTGCCCAAAGCTTTTGGGTTTATCATTGTACTTATCTACACATTAGTTAGGAGCTGATGAAGTCATTTCAGAGTCATGGCAGCTCGTCACTGCTATTCATGCTGAATGTGATGGTCTAACACTATGAGTGACTCTCATCAGATTATGATTGTGCTCATGGTTGTGTTACCTTCAATGTGGTGTGATCTTCACAATCTCATAAGTACAATTTTTATCATCAATCACCATACTTAAGTGATGGAATGTGATCAGTGGCGATAGAGTGGCATCCAGGATCATTTTGTACATGAGTTACATTAGCATCTGTAATTGTATGTGCCAGGCAAGTCCTCGACTCAGATTCAACAAGGAAGGTTCATTGCTGGCTGTGACAGCGTCAGACAATGGGATTAAGATTCTGGCCAATCGGGATGGGCTCCAGCTGCTACGTGCACTTGAAACAACTCGTCCCTTTGATACCAATCGAGTGGCACCAGAGCCTGTTGCATCTAAGGTGAGGTTTCAGTTATCCACAAGCAGGATGTAAATATTTTTGTGTTGCAGCTACATCCATCTGTCTTTCAGTACCATAGCCTAATGTCAATGGACATTCATGGACATACCTGATGTCTGTTTTAGTAGAAGCCAGAAAGCTGCTCTCCATATCTAGTCTATTCTCTTAAATTGCTACAGGGAAGCATATTATGCTATATATGCCTTGTTTTCTCTTGTTGTACTGTGGCTTTGTGATTCACCCTCAACCTACACTGACATAACCTTGACACAAGCTTTTGAGGGTATATCAAACTTCAGCCTGCATTGAGGCCACCTGACTCAAATGCACAAATTGATGTATTTGGATCACATGGCTTCTGTAATCTGAATTTGTGGGAGATGATTTGCTGCAGCCGCCTGTTGGGAATGCACTGGGGGTTGTGAGCGCACAAGGTGGTGGTGGTGGTGGTGGTGGTGGTGGTGGGGAGCGCCCATCTGCAGGATCCATGGCTGGGTCAGGGATGGATGCACCCAACTTGAATATGGGTCGGGGACGACCACGTGACAGGGTTGGCAATGACCACGTAAGCCATGGATGGACAATAGTAGAAACTTAAAAGTGGCTTACCTGATACTCACAAAGAACTGAATTGCTGGTGTGTTGGCTGTATTCATCTGCGTTTGGGCAGTGTGAGGTCTCTGCTAGCCATATTTGAAGGATCTCTGAACAACATGTAAGCTTAATCAGAGGCAGATGCATATTGATTGCTAATTATGATGGTTGCAGTCAGGAGTCGAAGGCAATCGTGCTGTTGACACCAAACCAAGAATACCTGATGAGATAGCTGAAAGAACAAAGAGCTGGAAGTTAACTGAAATTACAGATCCCAGTCAATGTCGGTCTATGAGGCTACCTGACACACTTCCACCCAACAAGGTCATTTCCCTTTTCTTCCCCCTTCAAAGTTTGTGCAGTTGCTTGATATCTTGAGTTGTTTGATAAGGCAAAATATTGTTGTTCTCAGTTGCATCCCTTTCATTGTTTTTGTTGGTTCAGAGGTCAGTGCTCTTAACATCAAGTCTCTTTGGTTGAAGGATAAGGACAAGTTACGGTTTATGAATTTCCTCAACAGTTTCCAACTCACAAAAGCTAATTCTTGACTAGAGTTTCTGATAGATATCCTTGTTCCTCATGTTTTGTCAGTCAAGCTCTAAGCAGACAATTGGTCTACCAAAAGCTACAAATCGTGCCACCTTTTAAGCTATAACTTCTTCATCTTCTCATACAAGTTCAATTTTTTGGATGACCTTATCAAGGCTCTAATTGTTTTCCAGAGTTTTTCCTAAGTTATCCCTAGAAAGAAGGTTTCTAGAGATTCTGTTAGTTCCTGATATTCCTAATTTCTCCAACTTCACATATCTAGACAAAGATTCTATGGGTGGTGGATAATCATTTTGGGAGCTTTTATAGTACTTATAAATGGCTTCTCTTGCAATTTCTTGGATTCAGCAACATTCCAATATTCAAAAGGCTTTAAAACTTGATGTCTTTGATGAGTGTTCTCAACCAGAACATGGAGGTGTTCACAACATAAGTTGTGTGCCTTATGTGGATTCCAATATTTCGGATTGTGCCAAGTTTGGGGTAGTCAATAGTTCGTTTTGTAGGTTCTCAAGGTTTGTCACTCAAAAGAGTTAGTTGTAGCTCAAATGGTGAGCTTCATTAGTCTTCTGAAGAGAAAGACACTCTTAAAGGTTTCTATTAGATTAAACCAGTGGTTCTTTTTGGTGTTTGCACCCGTAGTACAGTCCAAGTGGTTGTCCCAAGGGCTTCTTAATCATGAGTATGGAGCTTTTCAAAGCTCACTTTGTCATGAAAAGACCAGGCATCTGCAAGTTGCTGTCTTGTTTCTCTCTTTTGTCTTCCCTTTTTCTTGCCCAGGATTTTTTTTGTCTTTCCCCTTTTGCACTCTCTTTTTGTGTTCCAGTTCCTTCTTGGGTTCTTTTGACTTCTCATTCCTTTAAAGGTTTTTTTTGAGCTAGCCAGCATCATGGGTGAGTGGATTTCTATTATTGCCACTCTTGTGACAGAAATTCATTTTTATGGTTAATTCCTGGCATTGTCCTCAGATGGCAATTGACCTCAAACCATTGCAGGGAGCTGATGAAGTCAATCGATGCTATGGTAACTGGTGGCTGAGCATGCATGTAACTGTTGGTGTTGTGTTTTAAGCCACTCCTCAGTTTTCCCTTGTTTTCTCTGTTCTTTAGTTTTCTTTTCCTGTTTGCCAATCTATTGTGCCATATCTATATCTCTGTTATTGGGTCAACTCTCAAGTCTGTTCAGGTTGACTTAGATCAGTAAGTATGGAGAAGTTCTCAGTACTTACAAAAATGTTTCTCATAACCAATAGTTTGTCAGGTTTACAGCCCTCTTTTTGTATCCTTTTCTGAAGGAGCATTCTGACTGGAGTTGGGAGATTTTTCTTGATGAATGCTGTCTAGATTCTGGTAATTATGGGTTGTCCTCTAACATTTAGGGTTGCATCGATCAGCAGGGGCTGATTTAGGTCATTGTGCTTTGTTGGATGACTTCAACCAGCTTATAGCACACCAATATGGTGCTGGAAAATCTTGAGAATTTTCTAAACCCTTCAATGTTGGAGCCCTGCATGCATTTCAGGGGCTAGGCAGTTGCATAGCCCCATGCTCTACAGGGTGTACCTGGTGGCAAAGTCCCCTGGGTTCACATTGCATGTTAACCCATACTAAGTTTGAGTGGATTTGTTGTGGACTCCTTTGTTACCATGTCAAAAACTATCACCTCAAACAGGCCCTTTCTTGCAGTAGTGCTCCGTCATAATTAATAACAGATTACTGATGATAAGTTTGGGTCATGGGTAGCTTGTAAGATTATTAGTCTCTGGAGAGCTATCAGCAAGCTGGTCATGTCATCCTTTTGTTCTAATGTGGACATGTGGCCTGTTGAGTGCTCACAAAGCTTGATGATGAGTGCAGGTGTCCAGATTGATATATACAAATGCAGGTGTTGCATTGCTGGCACTTGCAACAAATGCTGTTCATAAGCTCTGGAAATGGCAACGCAGTGATCGCAATCCCACTGGCAAGGTGGGTTTGGATACAAAGGACTTTGTTTGCATAAATTTTTGAAGGGCTGATTTTTGTTCTCTTTTGAGTTTTATTGTCAAACGCAGCATATGATTTACAAGGGGCCAATGAGTGAAGTTTAGAATGACATATGTGTAAATGAATGGTTCTCATTGGCTACCATGGGCTCCAGAGATATACATGATACAAGGGTGTCCACCTGTATGACACAAGGATACAAGGAGAACTTCCCCTCGTGCATGTCAAAGTTAGCACAGAGCATCGACCAAATGGTTGTTTCTTATGGTGTTCTGATTGTGACAGGCTAGTGCAAGCTTTCCACCACAGTTGTGGCAGCCACCCAGTGGTATTCTGATGACCAATGACATTAGTGAGACTAATGTTCAGGAAGCAGTGCCTTGTATTGCTCTTTCAAAGAATGACTCATATGTGATGTCAGCATCTGGTGGAAAAGTGTCCCTTTTCAACATGATGACATTCAAGGTAACTCTATCTTTGCTATCATGAGGTCATTTTCACAATGGATTGCATTCAGGAGTGTGATTCTAATGATTCCAATATCTTCTACTATGCAATCTGCTCTCCTTGGATATGGCCTTTGTGTTGACCATGCCAAAAAAAATTGTTCTTTTTTGTCTGAACACATTTCAACAATTTGTTAAAGTGGACTGTAGTGTGTTCTAAGGTCAGAAAACTTGGCATGTCCTTCAGGGGAGGCTTGACTGATGGGTTATTGTCCATTTCATCCTGAAGTTAACCTATGTCAGTTTAGCATGTGACCATGCATCAAGTCAGTTTGATGCATTGGATTAGCTTTCAATACAGTGAGGCTCACTGCCGTCCTTGTCTTACACAGGTCATGACCACATTCATGCCACCCCCACCTGCAGCAACATTTCTTGCTTTTCATCCACAGGACAACAACATTATAGCCATTGGCATGGAAGATTCGACAATTCAGATCTACAATGTCCGGGTGGATGAGGTCTAGTAACACTAGTTTTCCTTCAATCACTTGTTGGTCATCATCATGTCACTTATGCAAAAGAGGCTTGCCTATGCCACCCATAACAGTTGAAAGCTTCAAATCATAGGAGATGAGTCTTTTTTTGGTTAAGGTGTAGAAATAGCTCAAACTTCCTCATTGTTCTGTTTCCAATTTCTGGAGGCAATGTGAGTAGGATGTTTCACTGGATGATGCTGGCTGTAATGTATCTCTCAAACCTGCGCCTGTGTCAATTTGGCAGGTTAAGAGCAAGTTGAAGGGACACCAGAAAAGAATCACTGGGTTGGCATTTTCCAATGCCTTGAATGTTCTAGTGTCATCAGGGGCTGATGCCCAGGTACTGATACCTCCCAGTTTATTTATGACTTTCCAACCTTGAAACTCAATCCTGGAAAGATAACATTATCTTCCAGGGCATTTTGGTTATATGTATCTCTGGTTCCACCTGGTAGTATGTGCATGTATAAATTTGTTACTCTTGCTGCATTTTTGTCCAGATGCTTGTGTTGGGAGGAATCCCTTGGGGACATGATTAGCCAAAAAACCAATTTAGACTCTGAAATCCTCTTTGGGTTGGCAGCTGTTTGTATGGGGCACTGATGGATGGGAAAAACGCAAATCCAAATTTGTGCAAATGCAACCTGGAAGAGCAGCATCAACCATGAGTGACACACGTGTTCAGTTCCACAATGACCAGCTTCGCTTGTTGGTAGTGCATGAATCTCAGTTGGCAATCTATGATGCTGCCAAGTTGGAGCGCCTGCATCATGTAAGTAACAGTTCATGAGCCTTTATAGTGGCAGGACCTCATGATGGATGAATAGAAGATTTTGCCAAGCTGAGCAGAAAAAAGCCCTAGTGAGTGCAGAAGATTAATCTGAAGTGCTGGAAGTGGCCTTAAACTCTTTTGATGATTTCTTATGGAGTTTTTAATTTAATATTTGCATAAGCTTCATGTGAAAAATGATGCCAATCTTATGGATCTATGTAGTTTGAGGATGTCTATGGCAACTGTGTATTCAAGAAGCTGAGACAACCAACTGCATGTGTGTTAGCCTACAGAAATGATCACCAATTGTGATTTGGCGATCTGGATGCTGGATAGAAGTGTCTTCAAAACTATGTCCACCCCACTGCTTTTAGATGCATGATGTTTGAGATATTTACAGAGTCCATTCTTGCATTTGCAGTGGGTGCCTCGTGATTCCTTTTCTGCCTCAATCTCAAATGCCACATATTCATGTGACAGCCAGCTCGTGTATGCTGGTTTCATTGATGGTTCAGTTGGTGTTTTTGATGCTGAGAGCTTGCGGCCACGCTGTAGATTGTCACCATCTGTACACATACCTCAAGGTGTCAGCAAGTAAGTGTTTTGGGGCTCTACACATATTTTATTCCATTCCACTTCATGTATGTATGCTTGATTTCTAAAAGGGACTTATATGCTGGGATATGAATGTTTGCTCATTTTTGTTTCACAGTTTGTAGTTTCACTTATGGACTTCGTTCTCTGCAAGTCTCTGATCCTTGCTTATGTAAGGTGTCCTAGTCTGTACAAATCCTCCTGAAGAAGGGCTTTCAGATGGTAATGTGAGGAGAAGAGCAGAGGTATCATCACTAACTTTGGTTGTTTCTCTGCTGGCCAGCTCCACTGTGTATCCATTGGTCATTGCAGCTCATCCTGTGGAGCCTAATCAGTTTGCGTTGGGCCTGAGTGATGGTGGTGTGCAAGTGCTAGAACCATTGGAGTCTGAAGGAAAATGGGGAGTAGGGCCACCATCTGATAATGGTGCTCCCGCTGGTGTACCATCTGGTCCAGCATCTGGCAATCAAGGGTCAGATCAAACTCCAAGATGAGGGCAGGCACTTGGGTCTTGGGTCAGGGATTGGCTTGGAGTAGGGGTAATCATAGTTTGGGACCCCTTTCTCTACCATATATTACATGCAGAACCTTCTGCATTTTCTGGTGCTGAGATGTTGTTAGGGAGCTTCAGGAGTGCTGGAGACAGCCAGATGGTCTGCAGGGATTCTGGTTCATTTTTGTGAGCTCAATTTGTGTAGAGAGATCAGTTCTAGATCTACTATGGTTTTTGGGTGACATTACTGGAGCATTGGTGAGTTGGGCAATAATAAGCTAGGGGGAGGAGGTAATGGAGTGTCGGTCTGTACAGAAGCTTTATTTAAATCAATGAGATTTGGTTTACATAAAATGCCTGAATGTGGGGTTAGACGCCAGTGGACATTTGGCTTTAGGGCTCAATGCATAAAATCTCTGCCCAGCAGACTTTTGCCCAAGGAGAGACCTATGGAATAGAATCATCTATGCAGTTTTCGGTTTCTTATTTACAAAGTGTTGTCCACCTGGATGGTTCTGGTTATAGACATGTAGTCTGGTTCACCAACTCCAAGAGGGAGCAGGGGACAGCAAGTAACTTTGGCCAAAGTAAAGATAGGTTCCAGGTCTATTCATGTAGGGTAAAGCCCCCAGGGTGGGTGCATCCTCAAAATAAGGTGGCTTAGGACGAGGCAATAGCTGAGTCCAGAGTGTGGCCACACTCACATTTTGCCAATGTTCCCCACCCATGGGCTAAACCCATTGTAATGCATGAAGAAAAATTATCATGAACATTCCCCACCTGTGGGCTAAACCTATGCAAAGGATGAGGCAAAATTATCATGAGCCTAGACATATGCAGATCACAAGGTGTTGGAGGGGGAGGTTTCTTACACCGACTCCTTAAGAGAGGTGTAACTGCTTATAGGTGTAAATTGCCTCCCTCTCTCTTAAGGAGTAGGTATAATATCCCTCTCCATTTCTCCTTCCATATACACTAGGAATTATCTGAGAGTGCTTTACATGTTGGAACGTGAAATATGAAAGAAGAGAATGAAAGGGCAAACACTACATCTTTATTGAAAGCTGGACCCATGGGATCACACATGTCTACTAGCAATGTGTGAGAGTCTCCAAGCTTCACTTACATCTTAAAAGATGTTCAAGAGTTGCCAAGCCCATAGCAAATACAAAAATGAACATATCATGTCAAGACTATCACTGTGTAGTAAGAAATGTCTGAAAATTCTCTAGCTCTAAACTCAAATCTTTTTAGCTACAAACTTAAAAGAATATCTTTGGATATCTTGAACGTGAAAGTAGCTTTGTAAGATGTAAGCATTCCCTCCACACCCCCTTATTTGGGCATCTTATACCAACAATAATCACATCCAGCATACAGTGTCAATTATTTTCCCCCATACCTGGCTCATAAATGTGAAAAAATGTTAAGTATTCCCACATCACACCCATAATATGAAACCTTGTTAATTATTCTGGCATCCTCAACCATCATAACTGTGAGAAAGTGTTAATTATTCCTGCATCCCCACATGTAAGCATGACAAAGTGTTACTCCCTCATCCCCACTTGTAACATGAGCTTGCCTATTTAAAGCTCACCACATGGGGTCAACCATGATGCCTGACTAATCAAAAAACAGTCATTTCCTTTTACTGACCCTTCTGGAGGGCATTGGGTCTTGTGATCATATTTACAGGACCAACCTGAGTTTCACACTACCTATTTCATTGCCATACTTATCCCAAATATAATGTACATGCTGTTATTGTATTGTTGATAGTGGAGATCCAAGTTTCAACCCATGAATTTATAAGTTGCATGCTTAGAATCTCTAGTGGTGCTCCGAAGTGAAAATATGCAAAAATATTTCTCATGTCCAAAGTTCAGTTTTTTTTAGGTGTAAGAGTGGAGTTGCTCTTACACCTACACTTATCAGCCACTGGAAATATTTCGTGCTTATCAGTCCAGTCCTTTGAAAATTGTGTTGTCTCTATTGGAATATGCTAACAGAATACAGAATGAAGTCTTCCACAATCTTCCCTTGCA
>Ga0116228_10005211_pt1 | contig 11575 bp, 10 predicted proteins | sample S1TSphfallax_2_FD_89694 | JGI IMG/M metagenome (GOLD analysis project Ga0116228, IMG submission 89694) | Host-associated microbial communities from peat moss isolated from Minnesota, USA - S1T2_Fc - Sphagnum fallax MG | ecosystem: Host-associated > Plants > Peat moss > Unclassified | place...
ATGAAGCAGGCGGCGTCCGAAGGTCCCATGAAAGGCGTGCTGGCTGTGACAGACGAGCCCCTGGTCTCCACCGACTTCATGCACATCGCCGCCTCCTCCACCTGCGCCCTGCCGCAGACCCAGGTGATCGAGGGCCAGCTCGCCCGCGTGCTGTCTTGGTATGACAACGAGTGGGGCTTCTCCACGCGCATGGCCGACACGGCGCTGGAGATGGCCAAGCTGATCTAGGCAGCGATTTTCACGGCCGGGGATTTTCACGGCCGGGGATTTTTCAAGGGATGACTTCGGTTCGATGACCTTTCGCACCCTCGATGACGCCGGCGACTTGACCGGCAAGCGCGCCTTGGTGCGGGTGGATTTCAACGTGCCCATGACCGAGGGCGAGGTGAGCGACGACACCCGTCTGCGCGCCGCCCTGCCGACCATCCGCGCCCTTAGCCTGAAGGGCGCAAAGGTGGTGCTTTTGGCCCACTTCGACCGACCCAAGGGCAAGCGGGTGGCGGACATGAGCCTTAAGCCCGTGGTGCAGCCCCTGTCCGATCTGCTCGAACAGCCGGTCGCCTTCGCCGACGACGGCATCGGACCCGAGGCCGCCAGGGTCATCGACGGCCTGGAGAACGGCGGCGTCGCGCTCTTGGAAAACCTTCGCTTCCATGCGGGCGAAGAGAAGAACGATCCCGCCTTCGTCGATCACTTGGCGGCGCTGGGCGATCTTTACGTGAACGACGCCTTTTCCGCCGCCCACCGCGCCCACGCCTCCACCGAAGGCGTCGCCCACAAGCTGCCCGCCTACGCGGGCCTCGCCATGGAGCGGGAGCTGGACGCCCTGGAGGCGGCGCTGGGCGATCCCAAGCGACCAGTGCTGGGCATCGTCGGCGGCTCCAAGGTGTCCACCAAGCTGGACCTTCTGAAGAACCTCGTCACCAAGCTCGACAAGCTGGCCATCGGCGGCGGCATGGCCAACACCTTCCTCTACGCCCAGGGCCATGATGTCGGCTCCTCCTACTGCGAAAAGGACATGGCGGAGACCGCGCGGGAGATCGTGCGCCTAGCCGGCCAGAACAATTGCAAGCTGTTCCTGCCTTTGGACATCGTGGTCGCCGAGAAGATGCAGCCCGGCGCCGCGGCGCGGGTGCGCGGCCTCGGCGAAGTGGACGAGGACGAGCGCATCCTCGACGCCGGGCCTGAGACCGTGGCGCGGCTGAAGCGGGCGATGGACAACTCCCACACTCTGATCTGGAACGGGCCCCTGGGCGTGTTCGAGATGCCCCCCTTCGACAAGGCGACGGTGGAGGCGGCCCGGCACGCGGCGGAATTGGCCAAGGCCGGCAAGCTGATCGCCGTGGCCGGCGGCGGCGACACGGTGGCGGCCTTGCACCACGCGGGCGTCGCGGCCGACTTCACCTTCGTCTCCACGGCGGGAGGGGCGTTTCTGGAGTGGATGGAGGGCAAGCCTCTGCCGGGGGTGAGGGCGCTAGAGGTGTGACACCGGCTCGCGTCGAGGGCGCTCTCGTCCGGTCCCCGGCGCTTTGAGGACGGCGGCTGCATTGCAGCGCCAAAGCATCTCGCGAACCCCGCTGTTTGCGAACGGACTCACGCCGCCAGCCCGGTCTGGGCCAGTAGGCTACGCACCCGCTCGAGGCTTTCCGGTGCAGCGACCAGTTCCGCCCGCGTGGAGGGCGCCTTCAACATCTTCACCGCTTCTGCCCGCGCTCGTTCGGCCGCGGGGCCGAGCGGCCCGGCTTCGCCGACGGCGAGGCGCAGGAGCAAGGTCAGGCGATGGGGCGCGGGCGATCCTGCGCGGGCGATCATCCCGGTCAGCTTGGCCTCCGCCTCCACCGCGCCGCCGATCTCGCCAATCCTGGCGCAAATGTCTTCCTCGTCCGCTTCAGCCAAGCCGGCCCGTCGCACGCCCCGTTGCAGCGCGGCAAGGGCCGCAAGCTTCATCGCCGGACTTTCCGACCCAAAGCGTAGCTCGCGCTCGAACTTCATGGCCCCAACGCAGGCAGACAGCCACCGGGCGGCGGCGCGCTTATTAACCGATCCCGCCACGTTCTCCGCCAGACGCACCAGCGCTTCCGCTTCAGCGATGACGCTCGGTTGGTTGGACAGATAGGTATCGACGAAATCAACCGCCACCAGGGCCTTTGACCGCTCGATAAAGGCGTTTTGCACGTCTTCCAGCGGCAGCAACGGCCCCGACGCCGCGGTCAACGCCATGGCCAGGGCGCGGAGCACGGCGATCTCGCCTTCGGGATCTCCAGGCCTGAGGCGTCGAGGTCCGGTCAGTTCGCGCAGCACCCGACGAGCAAGGCTGGCGCGCACGGCGCCGAAGGTCTCCCGCTGCATCCATGACGCAAGCCGTGTCCCCGCGACGGACAGCGGCGGCAGGACCGTCTCAAGGCTTGGGTCATATTGCAAAAGGAGCTTCACCTGTTCGACCGCCGCGAGACGGGTCAAGGCGGCGAGCTCTCCCCCTAGATCCAATCCCCTGCCGAGGAGATCGGCCAGGCCTGCGCGAGATCCCATAATCTCCGCCAGGGGCTGCTCCAGGACCGAAAGCGCCAGGGCGCGGGCGGGGCCTTCGCTGGGAGCGTTCTGGGCGAGGTCGAGGAGCCGCTCCACCTTGTCCGACCATGTGGCCGCCGGTTCAAGATAGGCGGCGACGCCGCCGCCGAGGATGTAGCAACGCTCGCCCTCGGCATCCGCCAGGCGCGTGACCACGTCGGCGAAGGTCTCAAGGGTGAGCGCGGGAAATCGCTTGGCCTTGCCATCTTGGACCAGGCGCTGGATCGTGCGCTCCACCAGTTTCTGGAAGGTGCGGATCATCTCGTGGGTGGAGACGCCTCGGGTCTGCGCTTCCGGAACGGCGATCTTCTGAATGGCGTGCTGCAAGTCCAGGCCCGAGGCGTCCAGCACCTCGGCGAGGTCTGGGCGATGTAGGAGTTCGAAAGGCGTCACGGACCGGCGGCTCAGCCACCCGTCCAGCAATCGGCCGATTCGGTCGCGAGCGTGCAGAGTGTAGAGATCCGGCGGGGAGACGCAGAGCGGCGTCTCCGCCCCCTTGTCCTTCGTCTTATCCAAACCTTTGGTCTCGCCTTTGGCGAACACCACCACAGAGTGGAAGACGTTGTTGTGAGCTTGCAGCGTCTCCTTACAAACCTTGACGGCGATGGCGTGGCCGGAGTCAAATATTTCCTCCGCGGCGTCGATGGCTCGGGTCCGATCTTCGCAGGCGAGTTCGAGGACCCAGGCGGAGGCCAGCCGGCGCCGGGTGAACACTTCGAAATGAACCTGGGCCTTGCTCATGCGCTGATCCTATCAAACGCTGCTTTCGGTCCTCTTAATCGGGCCGTTGACCGGCGTCTTAATCTGGGCGCCGACTTGAGATTGAGTAGGCGTGCTTGCAGAGCGGAGCAGGAAGGACCAATTTCCCGCCCATGGCGAAGATCACCCTAGTCGACGACGACGAAAACATCGTCGCATCCGTATCCCTGGCGCTGGAGAACCATGGCCACACGGTCGAGGCCTATCACGACGGCGTCGCCGGCCTCGCCGCGCTGGAATCCAATCCGCCCGACCTCGCGATCCTCGATGTGAAGATGCCGCGCATGGACGGCATGGAAGTGCTGCGGCGCCTGCGCCAGACCTCCGAAACCCCGGTGATCATCCTCACGTCCAAGGACGAGGAGATCGACGAGATCCTCGGCTTCAACCTCGGCGCCGACGATTATATGCACAAACCCTTCTCCCAGCGGCTCTTGATCGAGCGGGTGAAGGCGGTGCTCCGACGGGCGCGCGCCGACGAAGAGGAAGAAGACCTCGCCGCTTCGCCGTCCGCGATCAATGCCGCCACCGGCTCCAAGCCCTTGAAGCGCGGCAAGCTGACCCTCGATCCGGCCCGCCACGATTGCCTCTGGGATGGGCGGCCGGTGAAGCTGACGGTGACCGAGTTCCTGCTGTTGCAATCCCTGGCCCAGCGTCCGGGCTTCGTGAAGAGCCGCGACAACCTGATGGACGCCGCCTATGACGATCAAGTCTATGTGGACGATCGCACTATCGACAGCCATGTGAAGCGGATGCGCAAGAAGTTTCGGGTGATCGATCCGGAGTTCGACGCTATCGAAACCCTGTATGGCGTCGGCTACCGCTACCGAGAAGTCTAAGGGCGAGACGCCCCGGCGGTTTCGCCTGTCGCTGGCGGGCTCGCGCCTGGGGCGGCTGATCGTCGGCCTCAATCTGCTGGGTCTGGCGGTGCTGATTTTCGGCGCCCTCGTCTTGAACGAGACCCGCCGCGGACTGGTGGACGCGCGGGTCGATAGCTTGCGCACGCAGGCCGAACTGATCTCCGAGGTGATCCAGGGCGCAGCGGTGGTCGAGCCCGAACCCTCCATGGACCCGCAGAACGCCGTCCGCGTCCTGCAGCTCCTCGATATTCCTCGAACGGAACGCGCGCGTCTCTATGACGCCACCGGCCACCTCCTGGCCGACACCGACGTCATGGCCGACAAGGTTATGGTGCGCGAGCTGCCGCCGGCGCGAAAGCCGGGCTTCGATCTGTTTGCGTTGTTTCGTCCCAATGAAGCCGCCCGTGAAGCGAAAGCCCACAAGGCGGAGGTTGCAGAGATGCGCGAGGCGCTTTCCGGAGAGCCTGTCCAAGAGGTGCGCGCCGCGGAGACCGGGGGTCGGCTCGTCAGCGTCTCGGTGCCGATCCAGCACGTGCACGCGGTGCTGGGCGTCCTGACCATCGAAGCCGGCGACGTGGATCAGATCGTCGCCGCTCAGCGTGCGGCGCTGATGCCCTTCATCCTGATCGCGGTGATCGTCTCCCTGGTCTCCTCGCTGATGCTCAACACCTGGGTGGCGCGCCCGGTGATGCGCCTCGCCCGGGCGGCCGATTCCATTCGCCTGAAGCGAGCGCGGGTGTTGTCCCTGCCCGATATCGCCGAGCGGGACGACGAAATCGGCGACCTCACCCGGGCGCTCGAGGCCATGACCGCCACCCTGTCCGCGCGTATGGACGCCACAGAAGCCTTCGCCGCGGACGTCAGCCACGAGATCAAGAACCCGCTCACCTCCATCCGCTCGGCGGTGGAGACGTTGGAGATGTCGCCGACAGCGCAGGCGCAGGCGCGCCTCCTGCCGATCTTGAAGCATGACGTCGGTCGTCTCGACCGGCTGATCACCGATATTTCCAACGCCTCGCGGCTCGACGCCGAGCTCTCACGGGAGGCGCCGCGTCCGCTGGACGTGGCCAAATTGGCCGCCGATATCGCGGGTCTCTACGCCGCCGGCGCCAAGCCGGGCGAGCCGATGGTGCGCTTCGCCGGCCGAGCCGAGCCTGCGACGGTGGTGGGGCGCGAGGGGCCGCTGGGGCAGGTGCTCCGCAACCTGATCGACAACGCGCGCTCCTTCAGTCCCGAGAATGGAGTCGTCACCTTGAGCGTGGAGCGGCGAGGCGGGGAGGTGGTGATCCTGGTGCAGGACGAGGGTCCTGGCGTGCCGCCCGAGAACCTCGAGAGCATCTTCGAGCGCTTCTATACGGAGCGCCCCCGAACGGGAGAGCGTCGGGCCTTCGGCGGCCACTCCGGCCTCGGCCTCTCTATCGCGCGCCAGATCGTCGATAACCACGACGGCGCCATCCGAGCGGAAAACCGCAAGGGCGCCGACGGGGCGGTGAACGGCGCGCGCTTCATCATCACCCTGCCGGCGGCGCCGTGATTCTGCACGCCACCCTGATCGCCGAGCGGCGCGGCGGCGAGTGGCGCGGCGTGCTGTTGCGGGGCGCCTCGGGCGCGGGCAAGAGCGGCCTCGCCATGCAGTTGATGCAGACGGGTTGGCGGCTGGTCGCGGATGATCGGGTGTCGCTCTGGCGATCCGGCGGGCGGCTGTTCGGGCGGGCGCCCGACGTGCTTGCAGGGCTGATCGAGGCGCGCACCGTCGGCGTGTGCCTGGTTGCGACTCTTCCCTTCGTTGAAATCCGACGGATCGTCGACGCCGCCGAGGATCTTGCGGCGCTGGAGCGCACGCCCGCCCCTTTGGTCGCCGAGATCGAGGGGGTCGTCTTGCCCCGCCTTCTCCTCGACCTTCGCTCACAGACCGCCGCGCCAGCCGTTGGGCTCTGGTGCGGCGCCGAGGGCGTTTGACTCAGGGCTGAAGCGGCGTATCAAGCCCGTTCGCGTCTGCGGCCCGGCGGCCCAGCGCCAGGGGCCTCTCAAGAGGAAGGGCATGATCGGTCTGGTGATCGTCACCCACGGGCGGCTGGCGGAGGAGTTCGTCGCCGCCATGGAGCATGTGGTCGGGCCGCAACGGGCCGTGCTCGCCATCTCCATCGGCCCCTCCGACGACATGGAGCGCCGCCGCAAGGACATCGTCGCCGCCGCCCGGTCGGTGGACGACGGGTCGGGCGTGATCCTGCTCACCGACATGTTCGGCGGCACGCCCTCGAACCTCGCCATCTCGGTGATGGACGAGACCCGGGCTGAGGTGATCGCCGGGCTGAACCTGCCCATGCTGATCAAGCTCGCCTCCATCCGCGAGAAGTATGACCTTTCCGCCTGTGTCGCCGGGGCCCAGGACGCCGGGCGCAAGTACATCTCCGTCGCGTCCTACGTTCTCGCCGGCGACAAATGAACGAGCCGATCCGCCGGACGGTGGAGATCGTCAACGAGCGCGGCCTGCACGCTCGCGCTTCGGCGAAGTTCGTCAAGACCGCCTCCCAGTTCGACGCCCACGTCACCGTCAGCCGCGACGATCACACGGTTGAGGCGCAGTCGATCATGGGGCTCATGATGCTCGCCGCCGGCATCGGTTCGACGGTGGACCTTTGTGCCGAAGGGCCGGAGGCGGTCGAAGCCATGGACGCCCTTTGCGCCCTGATCGCCGACCGCTTCGAGGAAGAGCGCTGAGGCGCTCTGGATTCGACCCATCGGGCGCGGCATAGGACGGCGATGCTGATCGATCCCCGCTTCCGACCCGTCCAAGACGCTTTTGAGGCTGCCCTCGCCAACGGCGAGGAACGCGGCGTGCGCTTCACCGTGGTGGTGGAGAACGAGGTGGTGCTCGACCTCTGGGGCGGCCACGCCGATCGCGAGAAGACCCGGGCGTTCGATGTCAAGACCCTGGCCCCGGTATTCTCCGTCACCAAAGCCTTGGCCGCGATCCTGATGGCGCGCCTCGTGGACCAGGGCAAGCTGGCCTACGACCAGCCCGTGGCCAGCGTCTGGCCGGAATTCGCCGCCGCCGGCAAGGCGGCCGTGACCATCGAGCAGATGCTGTCGCATCAGGCGGGCCTGCCGGGGTTTTTGGAGCCGATGGAGCCGTCCGACTGGTTCGACTGGGACCTGATCTGCCACAAGCTCGCCGCCATGACCCCCTTCTGGCCCCCCGGCACGGCCTCGGGCTATCACGCCGTCACCTACGGCTATCTGGCGGGCGAGGTGTTCCGCCGGGTGGATGGGCGCAGCATGGGGCGGGCGCTGGCGGACGATATCGCCGGGCCTCTGGGGCTCGATCTCTTCATTGGATTGCCGGCGAGCGAGGATCATCGCGTCGCCAGCCTGGAGCGGCCGCACGCTTTTCCGAAGTTCGGCAAGATGAACGACGCCGTGCGCGCCGCCTTCCTCACCAAATGGGCCTCGCCGGGCGGGCGGGGGACCGAAGCCTGGCGGCGGGCGGAAATCCCCTCCGCCAACGGCCACGCCACCGCCCTCGGCCTCGCCAAGCTGATGGGATTGATGGCCACGGGCGGCGGCGAGCTGATCTCGCCGGACGGGGTGCGGGCGATGACCCGCCAGCGGATCGCTGGCGATGATCTCGTTCTGCCTTTCCACATCGCCTGGGGGGCCGGCGTGATGCGAAACGCCGGGCTCAATCTTTATGGTCCGGGACAACAGAGCTTCGCCCACTCCGGCTGGGGCGGCGCCTGCGCCTTGGCCGATCCCGAGCGGCGGCTCGGCATGGCCTATGTGATGAACAAGCAGTCGTCCGACCTGATCGGCGACGCCCGCGCCCGCCGCCTGATCGACGCCGCCTACGCCTGTCTCTGACGTCGCGCCCGCCAGACTGCGCCGAAGGCGAACACCAGGACGCCCATCCAGATGAAAACGAAGGAGAGGGCGCGCATCGGCGTCAGCGCCTCGCCGCTCTCCACCCCGACCAAAAACTGCAGGGTCGGGGCGATGAATTGTAGAAAGCCCAGCGCCGTCAGCGGCATGCGCCGGGCGGCGAAGGCGAAGAGGGCGAGGGGAACCACCGTCGCCGGGCCGCCGAGGGTCAAGGCTGCGGTGGCCTGCAGGCTTTTGCCAAAGACCCCGTGTCCGGTCTCGCCCAGCCAAAGCGCATAGGCGGCGGCGGGCAGGGCCAACACCAGGCATTCCACCAAGAGGCCCGTCTGAGCCTCCACCGCCGTCGTTTTGCGGACGACGCCATAGCCGCAGAAGCTGAAAGCTAGGACCAGGGAAACCCAGGGAAATTCGCCGAGCGCCATGCCTTGCAGCGCCACGCCCACCGCTGCAAAGCCGATGGCGATTTGCCCGGTCCTGCTGATCCGCTCTCGAAAAAGGATCGCGCCCGCCGCCATGTTCAACAGCGGATTTAGAGAGGAGCCGAGGCTGGCGGAGATGGTCCGCCCCGAGCTCACCGCCCAGACGTAGGTGGTCCAGTTCACCCCGATCAGCGCCGCCGACAATGTGAGCGCCAAGACCGTCTTGATCGGCAATTGGCGCACGCTGGCCGCCTGGCCGGTGAAGACCACCAGGGCGATGGCGCAGGGGACCGACCAGAGGGTGCGCCAGGCGACCATTTCGAAGGCGCTGGCCCCCGCCCGCTCCGCCCAGATGAACAGGATCGGCAAGAGGCCCCAACAGGTGTAGCAGACCAGACCCGCCAGCAGCGGGCCCCGCTCGATCTTGCCGGCGGACGCATTCGGAAAGGGCGCGGGCGGGGTGTCTTCAGCCAAGCGGGTCATAGGCCGGGTCTAGGACCGGGCGAAGCGGGTCGCCACCCGTTTTTTGCGCTACGATCCCAAGGCGGCGTCAGCCCGCATAAGCTGACGCCCATGCGGTCAGGCCGCCGCTTTCTCCAGCAGCCCCTGTTCGTGCAAAAGCTCCGCGATCTGGACGGCGTTCAGCGCCGCGCCCTTACGCAGGTTGTCGCCCACCACCCACATATTCAGGGTGTTCGGCTGGGTGTGGTCGGTGCGGATGCGAGAGACGAACACGTCGAATTCGCCCTGCGCTTCCTTCGGCGTGATGTAGCCGGTGTCGTCGCGCTTATCGATCACCTGCAGACCCGGCGCGGCGCGCAGGATTTCGCGGGCCTCGTCTTCGTCCAGCGGCGTCTCGAACTCCACATTGACGCTTTCCGAATGGCCCACCATCACCGGCACCCGCACGCAGGTCACGGTCAGGGCGATGTTCGGATCGAGCATCTTGTGGGTCTCGTTCCACATCTTTTGCTCTTCGTCGGTGTAGCCGTCGTCCTGGAAGGCGCCGATGAAGGGGATGACGTTGAAGGCGATCTGCTTGGGGAATGTCTTCGGGGCGGTCGGCCCGAGCATGTAGATGGCCTTGGTCTGATCCCAAAGCTCGTCCATCCCCGCCTTACCGGCGCCGGAGACCGACTGATAGGTCGAGACCACTACCCGCTTGATCTTCGCCGCGTCGTGCAGCGGCTTCAACGCCACCACCAGTTGGGCGGTGGAGCAGTTGGGGTTGGCGATGATGTTCTTCTTGCGAAAGCCCCGCGCGGCCTCAGGGTTCACCTCGGGCACGATGAGCGGCACGTCCGGGTCCATCCGCCAGGCGGAGGAGTTGTCGATCACCACCGGACCGAGCTTGCCGATCTTCGGCGACCAGATCTTGGAGAAGGCGCCCGAGACGCTCATCAGCACGATATCGACCTTGGAGAAGTCGAAGGTCTCCACATCGAGGCACTTCAGCATCTTCTCGCCGAAGGAGACGTCCCGGCCCATGGATTTGCGCGAGGCCACGGCGAAGATCTCGTCCACGGGGAAGTTCACTTCCTCGAGGATGTTCAGCATCTCACGGCCAACGTTGCCCGTGGCGCCGACAACGGCCACCCGGTAACCCATTACGCTCTCCTGATGTCAGGGATTAGGGAGGGCTGGGAGGTAAGCCTAAAGCGGGCGGAAAACAAGGCGGAGCCGAAGCGCCGCCTCGCCCCCCAGGTCGTTCAGCCCTTCAGTTTGCGGGTCACCGCTTCGATGTCGGCGGCGATGGCCGGGTCGGCGGTCCGCAACGCCTCGATCCGGCGCACAGCGTGCAGCACCGTGGTGTGATCGCGTCCGCCGAAGCGGCGACCGATGTCGGGGTAGGAGCGGGTGGTCAAGGTCTTGGCCAGATACATGGCCAGCTGACGCGGGCGGGCGACGGCGCGGGTGCGACGCTCGGACAGCAAATCCGCTTGCTTCAGGGCGTAATGCTCCGCCGTCGCCTTCTGGATTTCATCGACAGTGATGCGACGGTCCGCGCCCTTGGCGAGGTGGGGGCGAAGGATCGCTTCGGCTTCGTCCAGGGTCATGGCCGACAGCTTCTCGCCGGCGCGGAAAGCCAGGGTGTTGAGCCCGCCCTCGAGTTCACGCACGGAGTCGGGGAAACGGTCCGCCAGCATCGCCATGACTTCCGGCCGCGCGCCGCCCGAGACCCCGAGCTGCTCGGAAAGAAGGGCAAGCTTTCGTTCCAGGACGCCGAGGCGCATGTCGCGATCCGCCGCCTCGATGCCGCAGACCAGGCCAGAGCCCAGGTGCGAGCGGAGCCGCACGTCTACTTCCGTCAGGGCGGCGGGGGCGCGGTCGGCGGTGAACACCACCCGGCGGCCCTCGCCCACTAGGGCGGCGAGGGTGTGGAACAGCTCTTCTTGTGAGGATTTCTTGCCGCCGATGAAGTGCACGTCATCGATCAAAAGGAGGTCGGCGGCGCGCAGGTCGCCTTTGAACGCCGGTCCCGTGCGATCGAGCATGGAGCGCACGAAGGTCGAGGTGAATTGCTCGGCGGTCAGATAGACGATGCGTGCATCGGGGCGCACCCGCGCCGCCTCCCAGCCGATGGCGTTCAGAAGATGGGTCTTGCCGAAGCCGTAGGGCCCGTGCAGCAGCACCGGATTGAAACCGCCGCCCTGGAAGCTGGCGACCCTGCGGGCCACAGAGACTGCGAACTCGTTAGACGGGCCTGTGACAAAGCTGTCGAAGGTCATACGCTCTTGCAGCCCGGCGGGGCGGGCGGGGGCCTGGACACCCGCCTGGGGCGTCGTTTGCGGCATCGCGGCGCCCGGATGCCCGGGCTCTCCCTCCTTACCCGTGACTGGGCCGGTGATTGGGTCGGCAACAGGGCCGACCTCGCGTTCAAACTCTACGCGGGACTTCAGATCAAGGCGGCGATGCTCAGGGTCGTGCTGACGCCACAACTCGCCGAGACGGCTCCAGGCGTTGCGCTTGATCCAGTCGCGGGCAAGCCCGGTGGGGGTGACCACCACCATCTCGCCGCCGGCGCCGGCGGCTAAGCGAGCCGGAGCAATCCACGAGCCGAAGGTGTCCTCGCCGAGTTCGCCGCGCAGG
>Ga0116228_10005212_pt1 | contig 11574 bp, 10 predicted proteins | sample S1TSphfallax_2_FD_89694 | JGI IMG/M metagenome (GOLD analysis project Ga0116228, IMG submission 89694) | Host-associated microbial communities from peat moss isolated from Minnesota, USA - S1T2_Fc - Sphagnum fallax MG | ecosystem: Host-associated > Plants > Peat moss > Unclassified | place...
CACCACGGCCGCCGACAGAAACGCCGCATCATACCCGGCATGGTCCACCACCAGCCCGGCCCCCAGCCCGCTGATCGCCGCACCCACGCCCTGCGCGGTCGCCACCGCCCCCTGCGCCACATTGTACCGCCCGGTGCCGCGCATGATGTCGGCGATCAGCAACGGCGTGATCGCGCCGAAAATGCCCGCACCGACGCCATCCAGCACTTATACGGTGATCAGCCACGCGCTGTTGTCGGACCGCGTATAAAGCACCGCGCGGATCGGCAGCATACCGAAACCAATCAGCAGGATCGGCTTGCGCCCAAGCCGGTCCGCGGTGTGCCCGACCAGCAGCGCAATCGGCAGCATGACGAGTTGCGCGGCAATGATGCAGGCGGACACCATCGCCGTTGCGATGTCCTTGTGCGCGGTCGCGAGTTTCTGCCCGACCAGCGGCAGCAGCGGCGCGTTGGCAAAGTGAAATAGAAATGCGCACGCGCCGAAAATCAGCAACGGCCGGCTATCGGCGAACACGCGCCAGACCGACATGCCGGCGGCCGCCGCCTCGCCTTCGCGGGCGCCGCGGGCGCGCGCGTGGTCGATCGCGCCGGCCGGAATCGCCAGCACGGCGAAGACGGCCGCCACCGCGAAGGCGGGCACCAGCAGAAACACCGCGCGCTGCGAGAACGCCCAGCCGACCAGCCCCGCGGCCACCGCAATGGCGGCGTTGCCGGCATGGTCGAACGCCGAATTGCGGCCCAGCCGCCGCGCCAGTGCCGCCGCGGGAAACAGCCCGAGCGTCAGTGCTGCGACCGCCGGACCAAAAATATCGCCCACCACGGCCATCAACGTGTTGGCCGTCAGCACCGGCCAGAACGTCGGCAGCGCGAAAATCGTGACCGCGCCCACGGCGAGCAGCCCCAGCGACACAACCACGAGCGCGCGCTTGGCACGCGTGGCGTCGATCAGCGCGCCGGCCGGCGTTTGCACGGTCAACGCCAGCAGCCCGCTCACCGTGGTGACAACGCCGACGCTGGACTGGCTCCAATGCATGGAGGTGACCAGGAACACGTTCAGATACGGGCCCAGCGCGCCGCGCACGTCCGCCAGCAGGAAATTCAGCGCGTCGAGCGCGCGGCTCCTCATGTCCCCTCCGCAGGAAGGAAGGTCTTCTTTTTTGAAAAAAAGTGGCAAAAAACTTTTGCCCCGGCGCCCGCACCACCAGACGTGAACGCGCTCCAGCTTGCGCGGCGCCCAAAAGACAAAAGTTTTTTGGTTCTTTTTTTCAAAAAAGAACGCCTGTTCTTTTTCCCGGCTTCCCAGAGCAATGAATCACGAGGCGACCTGCAGAGCCGCGAGCGCCAGCAGCAGCGCCGGCGGCATCACCAACGCGCCAACCCGCAGAAACGACCACGCGCTGACCGAAAGACCTTCGCGCTTCAATGCGGCAAGCCAGAGGATCGTGGCGAGCGAGCCGGTCACCGACAGGTTCGGCCCCAGGTCGATGCCGATCAGCACGGCGCCGGTCACCCGGTCCGGCGCATGCGCGCTTTGCACGGCGACACCGCTGATCAGGCCGGCCGGCAGATTATTCACGACGTTGCACAGCGCCGCGAGCGCCACGCCGGCCCCCCAGGCGGTGCCGACGGCGGAGCCCCGCGTGCCGGCCCGCAGCATCTCGCCAAGCCGCGTCAGCAACCCGGTATGGTCAAGCCCCTGCACCAGCACGAACAGCCCCGCCACCAGCGGCAGCACGCCCCACGAAACGCCGCGCACCAGCCCGAGCGGATTGCGCCGGCTTACCGCCAGCACAGCAACGCTGGTGACGAGGCCGGCCAGGCAGGTCGGCAGCCCAAGCGGCCAGCCGCGTGCCGATGCCAGCATCAGCAGCAGCGCCGTCGCGCCGAGCCCGAGCGCCGCGCACCAGCCGCCCGGCGGCAGCGTCGGCGCGGCGATATCGGTCGCCAGCGCGCCGCGGAGCGCGCGGCGCTGCGTCACGCGGAGTGCGCCGTAGGTGGCCAGAATGGCCGCCAGCGACGGCACCCCGAACCGCCACAGCCAGGCGCCGAGCGGCGGCATGTGAGCGCCATAGATCACCAGATTGGCCGGGTTCGAAATCGGCAGCACGAACGAGCCGGCGTTGGCCACCATCGCGCAGATCAGCAGATAGGGCAGCGCGGTCTCGGCCGCCGCCGCGCGCGCCGCGGCGGCCACCGCGGGCGTCAGAACCACCGCCGTCGCGTCGTTGGACAGAAACACGGTCACCACCACGCCCACGATGTAGGTCAGGGTGAACAGGCGGCCCGGCGACCCGCGCGCGCCGCGCGCCGCATGGGCGGCCAGCCAGTCGAACAGCCCCTCGGCGCGCGCCAGTTCCGCCAGCAGCATCATGCCGGTCAGAAACAGATACACGTCGGTGCCGCGCACCACACCGCGCCACGCCTCCGCCGGCGGCAACAAGCGGCATGCCACCAGCGCAACCGCGCCCGCGGTGGCCCATATCGCTTCAGGCCAGCCGAACGGACGCACGATCACCCCGAGCGTCGCCAGCGCGGTGATGGTCCAGATCAGATCGGCCTGGACGGATATATCCAGCAAGAAAGCAAGCCTTCTTTTTTGAAAAAAAGAAGCAAAAAACTTTTGCTCCTGCGCCCCTCCCACGTGGCGCGCTGAGCCCTCAACGTACGCGGAACCCAACAGACAAAAGTTTTTTGGTTCTTTTTTTCAAAAAAGAACACTGCCTTATTTCACCTCACGATATTATCCGGCACGCGCCCAGCCAGCACCGCGTCGATCCCGTCCAGCGCCAGGAACCCCATCGCGTCGCGCGTCTCGTGCGTGGCGCTGGCGATGTGCGGCGTCAGAACCACAGTCTCCAGCGCCAAATACCCCTCCGGCACGCGCGGCTCATCGGAAAACACGTCCAGGCCGGCCGCGGCCACGTGGCCGCCGGCGAGCGCCGCAATCAGCGCCGCGTCATCCACCAGCGCGCCGCGCGCGGTGTTTACCACCACCGCGCCCGCCGGCAATTGCGCCAGCCGGTCCGCGTTCAGCCAATGCCGCGTCTCCGCCGTTGCCGGCGCGCACAGCACCAGGAACTGGCTGGCCGCCAGGAACGACTCGTCATCCGGATGGAACACCGCGCCCTGCTCCAGCGCCGGATCAAGGCGGTTGCGATTTCTGTAGTGCACGGTCATGCCGAAACCGCGCGCCATCACCGCCAGCGCCTGGCCGATGCGCCCCATGCCGAAAATGCCCAGCGACTTGCCGGTCACCTGGATGCCCAGGAACGTCGCGGGCGACGGACCAAGCCAGGCGCCGGCGCGCACTTGCCGTTCCCCCTGTCCGGCCCGCCGCGCCGCCGCGAGCAGCAGCAGGAACGAAAACTCGGCGGTCGCTGCCGACAGCACGCCCGGCGTGTTGACCACCGGCAGCGCGCGCGCACGCGCGGCAGCCATGTCGATATGGTCGAAGCCCACCGAGAAGGTTCCCAGCACCGCCACGGACGCCGGCAAGGCGGCGACCGTGGCACCGTCCAACCGGTCGAACGGCGTGCAGAGCACCGCGTCCACACCAGCCGCGGCCTGCGCCAGCGACACCGCCGGACGCTCCCATCGGTGCACGATATAGTCTCGGGCGGCGCGCGCCTCGACCGCCGGCGGCAAACGCTGGGTGACAAGGAGGCTTGGCTTTTGCGACATTTCTTAACCTTTGACGCTACGGTAAGGCACTTGTTGCCGGTCGAACGCCCTTGTAATGGCGCTGCGACCAATGCCTACCCATGGCGTTGGCACCCACGTCCGAAACGCGTTTCACTAGGTATTTTCCACAACTACCCACGCTGTTGATCTGTGGTCCTTTTGCAACGCCTGATTGGCAACCAGCCACAACCCCCTCGTTCGACGCAACCACTGGGCCTACCTTGGCCGTTGACGGGCGGTTCAACCACGCGCCACCCCGCGCTGCGGGGACTGAAACTTTAAGGAGATATGTTTATGCAGATTCGTTCTGCGCTTCTGGTGGCCAGTTTCCTGGCCCTGCCTGCGGCGGCGATCGCGCAGCCCATCACCGGGCCCTATATCAGCCTCGGTGCCGGCGCCAGCCTGTTCCAGGATCAGTCGATCAAGAACCTCTACGCGCCGAATTTCGATTTCGTGGACCCAAGCCCCGGCCATGTCAGCTACGACGTCTATGTCGGCGGCCAGGCATCGGTCGGCTGGGGCCTCGGCAACGGGATCCGCGTCGAACTGTCCGGCGTCTACGACCGCAGCAAGGCCAAAGACCTCAGCGGCTACTCCGCCGGCGGCTACAGCGACTCCACCGGCCTGTTCGCCAACGTGGTGTATGATTTCGACCTGACGCCGTTCGGCGTGCCGGGCCTGGCCCCCTATGCGGGCGTCGGCGGCGGCTACGCGGAAGAGCATCTGGACGGGCCGCACGCGCTTGCGCCATCCGGCAATTATCTCGAACTGGACGGCACGAAGGGCACCGCGGCGCTCGATGCGCTGGTCGGCGTCGCCTATAACATTCCGGATATGCCCGGCGTGGCGCTCACCGCGGAATATCGTTTCACCGCGGCGCCGTCGACCGAGGAATTCGGCGGGCTGTACCGGGTCGACGGTGTCGGCTCGTCCTACACGCGTGAGAAGGTGGATAGCGCGTTCACCCATCTCGCCATGGTCGGGCTGCGCTATGCGCTGTGGCAGCCGCCGGCACCCACCCCGCCGACGCAGCCAGCGCCGGCCAACCCGCCGCCGCCGCCGGTGGTCGAGTCGCGCACCTACCTGGTGTTCTTCGACTGGGATCGCGCCGACCTGACCGCGCGTGCCAAGCAGATCGTCGCCGAGGCGGCCACCGCCAGCACGCACGTGACGACGACGAAGATCGAAGTGAACGGCTATACCGACCTTTCCGGCACGGTGGCCTACAATGATCGCCTGTCGGTGCGTCGCGCCAAGACGGTGGAAGCCGAGCTGATCCGTGACGGCGTGCCGGCCGGCGAAATCGCCATCCACGGCTACGGCGAAAGCAACCCGCTGGTGCCGACCGCACCCGGCGTGCGCGAGCCGCAGAACCGCCGCGTGGAAATCATCCTGAAGTAAGGATGGTTGCCTGAAGACCTGCAAGAAGGGAGGGCCTGGTGCCCTCCCTTTTTTGTAGGAAGATCAAGACGAAGAAAGAAAGACTTCTTTTTTGAATAAAGAAGCAAAAAGACTATATTGAGCCTATCGGCGCTGAAGAAGAATTAGGTCGGCAAGCAGCCGCGTAAACCGTCACGCGCGAACAGTCGCAACATAGCAAAAGTTTTTTGGTTCTTTTTTTCAAAAAAGAACGCCTTGCCTTCCTGTTTCGTTTGCGCATGGGGCGTGCGCCCTGGGAGACGTTTGCCAATGTCGCGATATATTTGCCTTGCCGCGGTTATTGTCACTGGAGGCGCCGGCGGCGCGTGGGCGCAGCCGGTCAGTGGGCCGTACGTGTCACTCGGCGGCGGCGCCAACTTCTTGCAGGATGAAAAGCCGACCAGCCCCGGCGTGCCCGGCCTGCCGTCCTTGGGCAAGCTCGGTTTCAACACCGGCGTGGTCGGGTCCGCCGCCCTCGGCTACGGCTTCGGCAACGGATTTCGCGTCGAGGCCGAAGGCAACTGGCGCCAGAACGATCTCAGCCGCTACGACGGCACCGCGCCGGACGCAGCCACCGGCAAGCAGCGCAATGTCGGCGGCCTGGCCAACGTGATTTTCGATATGGATGTCGGTGCCAACTGGATCTACCCCTATTTCGGCGCCGGCGCCGGCTACGCGCAAACCAGGTGGCGCGGCGTCGCCGCCGAGCAGGCGATCGACACCTATGTCCCCACCGGCTTTGCCGCCGAAGGCAGCAAAAGCGGCTTCGCCTATCAAGGCCTGTTCGGCGTCTCGCTCCCGGTCGCCTACGTGCCGGGCCTCTCGGTCACGGCGGAATATCGTTTCTACGCCGTCACCGGCGCCCCGACCTTCCCGGCCTACGCCTATGAAGGCCTCGCGGTGGCGAACACGCGCATCGGCCCGCACACCGATTTCAATCATTCGCTGATGGCCGGCCTGCGCTATGAACTGTTCCCCCCGCCGCCCCCGGTCACGCCGGCCCCGGTCACCGCGTCGCCAGCCACGCCGCCACCCGCAATCGTGCAGGATCGCACCTATCTCGTGTTTTTCGATTGGGACCGCGCGGATCTGACCGCCCGCGCCAAACAGATCGTGGCGTCCGCCGCGCAAGCCAGCACCCAGGTGCGAACCACGCAAATCACCGTCAGCGGCTACACCGACCTCTCGGGCACCGCTACGTACAACCAGGCGCTCTCGGTGCGGCGTGCAACCACCGTGCAAGCGGAGCTCGTGCGTGACGGCGTCCCCGCGAACGAAATCGAAATCCACGGCTACGGCGAAAGCACTCCGCTCGTCCCCACCGCCCCCGGCGTGCGCGAGCCGCAGAACCGCCGCGTGGAAATCGTGCTGAAATGACGCATGCCGATAAGTAGGGTGGGCTTGAGCCCACCTTGTTTCGCGCCGCCCGCCCCCCGCACGCAGGCATCAAGCCTTACGTAACAAAAACAACGCCTGCTCGCCAAAAATATTCGCCAGCCACAGCGACCGCCGCCACGGCGACTTTCGCCCCGCCTCGTCGATCGCCAGCCATTTTTCCACCGCATAGCCTTCCTGTTCGCATAGCGCACAGAAATCCAGCACCGTGCAGGGATGGATATTCGGCGTTTCATACCACGCGCGCGCCCAGGTCCGCGTCATCGGCATGCGCCCGGTGCGCACCAGGCGCCAGCGCACCTGCCAGTGGCCGAAATTCGGAAAACTCACCAGCGCGCGCGTGCCGATGCGCAGCATCTGGCGCAGCACCTCGCGCGGCCGCTCCACCGCCTGCAAGGTGCGCGACAGCACCACATAATCGAACGCGCCATCCGGATATTGCGCCAGATCATTGTCCGCATCGCCATGCATCACCGGCAGCCCATGTGCCACGGCGCGCGTCACTTCCGCCATGTCGATTTCAATGCCCCGCGCGTCGCACCCGCGGGTCCGGAACAGATGCTCGATCAGCAATCCATCCCCACTGCCGATATCGAGCACGCGCGTGCCGGGATTGATCATCTCGGCAATAAATCGAAGATCTACGCGCACGCGCAAGCCGATACGACAAAGTGATGAAGCCACGGCTGCCAAAGAGCAAAAGTTTTTTGGTTCTTTTTTTCAAAAAAGAACAGATTTTCTTTTTTACGCAATCCCCGCATGCTCCGCGCACCCCGACAAAAACCCCGCCAAAGTCGTAAAAAAATCCGGCTCATCCAGCAAAAACGCATCATGCCCCTTATCGCTTTCGATCTCCACGAAACTCACATTCGCCGCCGTGCGATTGAGCGCCCGCGCCACCACCCGCGACTGCGCGGTCGGAAACAGCCAGTCCGACGAGAACGACACCAGGCAAAATCGCGTCGGCGAGCCCGCGAACGCGCGTGACAAATCCCCGTCATGGTCCGCCGCCAGGTCGAACCAGTCCATCGCCCGCGTAATCGTAAGGTAGGAATTGGCATCGAACCGGCGCACGAAACTGCTGCCCTGGTGCCGCAAATAGCTTTCGACCTCGAACACATCATCGAACATCGTGGCACCCGCATCCGCCCCGCGCAGGCGCCGCCCGAATTTGCGCGACAGCGCCGCCTCCGACAAATACGTGATATGCGCCATCATGCGCGCCACCGCGAGCCCGCGCGCCGGCACCGCACCCGCGGCCCAATAGCGCCCGCCGCGAAAATCCGGGTCCGCCGCGATCGCCTGGCGGCTGACCTCGTTGAACGCAATGTTCTGCGCCGAATGATGCGCCGCCGCCGCGATCGGCACCGCCGCGAACACGCGCTGCGGAAACAGCGCCGCCCATTGCAGCACCTGCATCCCGCCCATCGACCCGCCAATGACGCAGAACAGCCTGTCGATGCCGAGCGCATCGACCAGCATCGCCTGCGCCCGCACCATGTCGGCGATCGTCACCGGCGGAAAATCCGGCCCCCACGGCGTGCCGTCAGGCCGCGGCGAGAGCGGCCCGGTGGACCCCATGCAGCCGCCGAGCACGTTGCTGCAAATGACAAAGAAACGGTTCGTATCGATCGGCTTGCCGGCGCCCACCAGATTGTCCCACCAGCCCGGCTTGCCGGTCACCGGATGCGGCGCCGCGACATACTGGTCGCCGGTCAGCGCGTGGCACACCAGCACGGCGTTGTTCCGGGCCGCGTTCAGGCTGCCATAGGTGCAGTACGCAAGCTCCACCGGCGCCAGATGCTGGCCGCATTCCAGCGTCAGGCCGGCGGCGAAGTGGGCGGTGGTTTGGTCCATGGGCGGTGTTGTCTAGGCGGGCAGCAGTAGAAAGAGAAGTGTTCTTTTTTGAAAAAAAGAACCAAAAAACTTTTGCTCGTGTGTCTGGCATGGGGCCCCCCACGGAGATCAATGCCAGCCGCAACTGGCAAAAGTTTTTTGGTTCTTTTTTTCAAAAAAGAACACTTCCTTCACTTGCACTCTCGCCGCCCTTCCCCCATCACCCCCCCCATGCCGCTCCACCCCCGCCCCGAAATCCTCAATATCGAGCCCTACAGCCCCGGCGTCTCCAAACTGCCCGGCGCCAACCGCGTGATCAAACTCTCCTCCAACGAGGGCGCGTTCGGCCCGCCGCCCGGCGCGCGCAGCGCCGTCGCTGCGCTCGCCGCCGATTTCCACCGCTACCCGGACGGCACCGCCGCCCGCCTCTGCGCGGCCATCGGCGCCCGCTTCGGCCTCGACCCCGCCCGCATCGTCTGCGGCGCCGGCTCCGACGACCTGATCTACTTGCTCTGCCACATCTATGGCGGCGCCGGCACCGAACTGATCATGACCGCGCACGGGTTTTCGATCTACGCCATCGCCGGCCAGTTCGCCGGCTGCCGCGTGATCAAAGTCCCCGAACGCAACCTCACCGCCGACGTGGACGCCATCCTCGCCGCCGTTTCGCCGGCCACGCGCCTGGTGTTCATTGCCAACCCGAACAACCCCACCGGCACCTTCCTGCCCACCGCGGAAGTGCAACGGTTGCGCGCCGCCCTGCCGCCGGACGTGCTGCTGGTGCTGGACGCGGCCTACGCCGAATATCTCGATCGTCCCGATTACGATCCGGGTGCCTCCCTGGTCGAGGCCGGCGACAACACCGTCATGACCCGCACATTTTCGAAAATGTTCGGCCTCGGCGGCCTGCGCCTCGGCTGGGCCTACGCGCCGCCGGCCGTGGTCGATCTGCTGCACCGCACGCGCAGCCCGTTCAATGTCTCGCTGGCGGTGCACGACGCCGGCATCGCCGCCCTGGCCGAGCCCGGCTGGGTCGAAAAAGGCCGCGCCCACAACAGCCGGGAACGCGCCCGCGTCACCACGGCGCTCACCGCGGTCGGCATCATCGTGCACCCGAGCGAAGGCAATTTCGTGCTCGCCGATTTCGCGCACCCCGCGCGCGCCGAGGCGGCGGACCTGTATCTCCGCGGCCGTGGCCTGATCGTGCGCCGCGTCGGGGGGTACGGCCTGCCGCACTGCCTGCGCATCACCATCGGCCTCGCCGACGAAAACGACGCGCTGATCGCCGCCCTGCGTGACTTCGCCGCCGGCAGCGATGCCTGACCCGATTTTCCGGCGCGTCGCGCTGCTGGGCATGGGCCTGATCGGCAGCTCGATCGCCCGCGCCGCCCGCGCCCGCGGTGGCCTCGCCGGCGAAATCGTCGCCCACGCCAAAACCCCGCGCACGCTGGCGAGGGTGGCCGAGCTTGGCATCGCCGACCATATCGACCCCGACCCGGCTTCGGCCGTGCAGGGTGCCGATTGCGTCATCCTGTGCGCCCCGGTCGGCGCCTACGCGGACCTCGCCGCCACCATCGCGCCGCAGCTGGCCCCCGGCGCCATCCTGTCGGACGTGGGCTCCACCAAACAAAGCGTCATCCGCGATGTCGGCCCCCACGTGCCGGATGGCGTGCATTTCGTCCCCGCGCATCCGCTGGCCGGCACGGAATATTCCGGCCCCGACGCCGGCTTCGCCGAACTGTTCGAAAACCGCTGGTGCCTGCTCACCCCGCCGCCCGGCACCGACGCAGCGAGCGTCGCCCGCGTCGAACAATTCTGGCGCGGCCTCGGCAGCATGGTTTCGATCATGGAACCGGCGCATCACGACCGCGTGCTCGCCATCGTCAGCCATCTGCCCCATTTGCTCGCCTTCACCATCTGCGGCACCGCCGACGACCTGGCCGACGAAACCCGCCAGCAAGTGCTGCAATTCGCCGCCACCGGCTTTCGCGATTTCACCCGCATCGCCGCCAGCGACCCCACCATGTGGCGCGACGTGTTCCTCAACAACCGCGACGCCCTGCTCGAAATGCTCGCCCGCTTCACCGAAGACGCTCAAGCCATGGCCCGCGCCGTCCGCTGGGGCGACGAAGCCTACATCGAGGACAAAATCAAACGCGGCCGCAAGATCCGCCAATCCCTCATCGAACTGAAGCAAGCCTAGACTCAGCGACCCATAACGAATCCCGTAGCGTAGGCGTCAGCCCACCACCCAGCCCCCGCCCCCCGTAGGGCGGAAGAGCGAAGCGAGATCCGCCTCGCCCCCCCCGGCGAATTCCGCGACATCTTCCGCCCCACGCGGGCACTTCCCCCAGCAAGCACCGTAGGGTGGAATGCTTTTGCGCATTCCACCACCTTCGCAACGGCGCACCGAAAAAAGGCAGTGTTCTTTTTTGAAAAAAAGAACCAAAAAACTTTTGTCTGTTTGGTATCGCGCAAGCCAACCCAATTCCACACCGTCATTGCGCGCCGCCCCTTGGCGGCAAAGCAACCCAGGGGCTCAATGCGCCAATCCGAATGTCTTTGTTGCAAACCCTGTCTCTCTTGTGCTCGCGGAAGATTTTGGCAACGGCGTCGATCGCGACATCGGCCGAACATACAAACCACTTGTTTTCTGAAAGCGCCCTTCGTGGCTTCCCCGTCCTTCGCGACCTTTGTTGTTAAGCCCAAGCCTCCTCGCCAGTCAGGCCGGGCGATTTGCCCCCAAACCCGCCAACCCCGTCCGCCAAAATTTTCCGCTTGACCAGACTGTATATATACAGCATACTAAGTGTATGGTTCTAGATGACCTCACGCTCCAGCTCGGCCCGGTCTCCCCGGCGACGCCCGGCCCGCTCTACGGCCAGATCGTCGCCGCGGTGAAGCGGGAGGTCAGCGCCGGCCGGCTCGAGCCCGGCACGCTGCTGCCGTCCTACCGGCTGCTCGCGGAGGGGCTGATGGTCAGCGTCATTACCGTCAAGCGCGCCTACGAGGAGCTGGAGCGCGAAGGCATCATCCACCGCCGCCAGGGCCTCGGCACGTTCGTCGCGACCCACGGCGGCGACCGGTCGCGCGACGCGGCGCGCGCGGCGGCGGCGGCGGCGCTCGCCGAAGCGGCCCGCGCCGGCGTGCAGGCGGGCCTCACCGACGCCGAATTGCAAGATCTTCTGGCAACCGAACTGAAAACCCTGAGGAGCACCGTGTCATGACCGAAAATGCCGTG
>Ga0116228_10005215_pt1 | contig 11571 bp, 6 predicted proteins | sample S1TSphfallax_2_FD_89694 | JGI IMG/M metagenome (GOLD analysis project Ga0116228, IMG submission 89694) | Host-associated microbial communities from peat moss isolated from Minnesota, USA - S1T2_Fc - Sphagnum fallax MG | ecosystem: Host-associated > Plants > Peat moss > Unclassified | place: USA...
AATTAGAACCGGTGGATGTGAACTTCTCAAAGATCCGCCCCCACCTTACATTAATCTATGTTAACATACCCCACCCCTGCCTCATACCCATCATCGGGATATAATCTTTATATATACCCATACTCGACCCGTGAAGTAAATAAAGGAAAAGGTATTTGCCAAATACTCAAGTACCTTTGTAGGCGTACCTTTGTAGGCATATACCTAGTAGCAATGATATACTTTAGAGTTAGGGTTTTTTTAAGTTGTTTTGTACTTTATGTTTAAGGTTAGGTTAATTTTGTGTTTCATTTTGCATTTCCATGTTCGTTTGTGGTTTGTCAAATCTTGTATCTCATCACTTTCAACAAGCGCTTTTGCAATTTGGTGCTTTGAATGTTGCATAGTGGACATTGCGGCACCATCTTGTTGATTGCCCAAGGTCTTGCAATCATCAATGTGAGTTTATGAGTTTCCTAGTGGTAAAAAACAAAAGTTATGGAACTAATAATCGACAATGTCAAAGATGGTAAGCTTTTCAACCTTCTTACTTACATTTTATAAAGCTTGTGGGATTAATGTAGAGAGTCCCTATGTGTTGTGAAAGAGCAATCTTCGACTTGCTTTCGTTGTGAAAAAGTGATCTTCGACTTCTTTCAAGTCTACGTTGGTTGGTTTTGGTTTGATGTTTTGTCATTTCATCTTGGTTTTTGGGTATCTATTAGGGTTATAGTGTGTGCAACGTGCATAATTCACATTTTGTGCTTCACGCTCCATCTATTGCGATCATGAAAGAGCTTGATGATCCTCTTCAAAGTTGTCAATTCTACATTAGTTCTGGGTTTTGGTTTTTGGGTTGTCAATTTTTCGCACTTTTATGTTTGGTTTCTAGGTTTCTACATTACCTAGTTCCAGTTTGTTTGAATTAGTTGCAATTGCATTTCTTTCCTTAGCTAGTATTCATGGCTTCTTCAAGTCAACCTTTCTTGAACACTTAGGATTTCAATCTTAATGTAAACACTCTAGTTTTTACAGGGTATGATAGTAACATGAATGTTGAAGTGTTTTTAGAAGAAAACGGAACACTAAAAACTCCTAAGAATGTTGTTCTGAGGAATGTTGTTGAGGATGATGTTGAAAATGCTCCTAGTGATGATGCATACATATCAAAACTACATTTGACAAATTTGGAGAAATAGCATGCAATTTGGAAGCCTTACAATCGCAATTCAGTAATGTGGGTTTTTTTTAAAATTAACAATAACAAGCCCATAGACCTTTTTTAGAACCAAATAATGCAATGCATAATATGCCATAGCAATGTTGTTGGTCCTAAAATTTTGGCATTGCACACTAGGTTACGAAAAGGTCTTATTGCTTACCACAAGTCAAATGGCATAAAATCCATGAAAAAACATGTAGAGCTTGAACACATCACCTTAATTAAAAAGTTTCATAAAAAAAAATCTAATGTGGCTGTTATTATTTCATTATCCCGTGAACCAACCAAATAGCGAGTGCATGTGACTCCAAGTGCCATACTTGGTTTTTTTTCTTCTACAAACTAGTTCAAAAAAAATATTGAAACCAATGTTTGTTTCTTGGAAGATGTGATGTTATTTGTGATCAAGGGTTATTTTCCCATGAGGATTATTGAATCCATCTGGCTATAGATAATGGCATACATGTTATGCCCAAAAGTGGTTTTTATTAACAAATAGGTATTTGTTGATGATGTGTTTTCTAAATTGGCGGAGAAAACCATGCTTACCTATGTGCATCGTACATTTGCAAATTGTATTTCAGCCACTTGCACTTTTGACTTATGGATGTCAAAAGGTGCACATGATGTGTTTGTTGTTGTTGTTAACTTTATGTCCAATAAATGGGAGGCCAAGCACATCACTATTAAACTATTTGAAGTGTCCAACTTTAGTGATATAGCTATAGTTCCAAGGTTACAACAACTTTTGGATAAGTTTTTTCTTACCCAAAAGATCCTTGCTTATGTTAAGGATGAGGGTTCTAATCTACATACCTATGCAAACGCTTTGAACTATGTTGTTTCATGTGTTAGCTTAGCTATGATGGAACCTTTTGATGGGTCATGTTTTGGGCACGTCTTATCAAAGGTTTGCCATTATGCCATTACAAATGAAAAGGTTGCCCAAGGACTATCCTATGCATCTATAAAGACTACCCAAGCTAACATTTAGAAATGCATTACCTAGCCAAAGAAATTTGGGAAGGGGAAATTTGCATGGGATAAAACTTGCATGGATTTTGGCTTGAAGCTTAAAAAATTAAGTACACATGTGAAAACAAGGTATGAAAATTCTTTCATGTGTTATTTTTGTTAATTTCATGGACTATGAATATGGCATAGATCTTATATCAAAGTATTTGATTTAATTGTGTCGTTGCTTGCAAGTTTGCGAGTTGTGTTTTATTGTTCCAAGATGCATTGACTTTTCGAAGTGTCATTGCATTATGTTATAGTTAGCAAATTGTTGCATTACATAGTCACATACCTTTTCCTTGAACTTGGGTTATTTACGAATTTGTTTTGAAAGTTCTTTCACCCATTGTGAGAGGGTGTGTTTTGAACCAAAGTCAAAGGCATTGGCTCCTTGGGGATGCCCTCCATTTTATTCTAACTACATGTCAAAAACTATGTGATGAGCTTTCACACCGAAGGTGTTCGATAACCTTGCTAAAGAAGAGATAAATGTATTTGATTATGAACTAAAGGAATTCATTTCTTGTATGAAGTTCCAAGTGTTAGACGTCCTTTTACCCTTTATTCCCTTTATGCATGGTTTTTTTTTAAAAAGGCCATAACATGTTTTTATGTTGGATCCCAGGTACAAAAATATGCATTTGGTGATTAGTTATTTGGGTTATGAAGCTATTACCACTTTCGTGGCAGATTATGATGAACAGTTGTTGTTGCTTCTATTATTGGAAGCTTACAAAAGTCTGTTGCCAAATAGAATGGATTGTTTGGATGAATATGCTTCACTTGTGGATTCTCATGATTTATTTGAACATACTAATGCAATTGTAGATACCTACAAGGACATTGTATGTTGAAAATTTGGTTCGTTCCATCGATATCCTAATCATGTAAAAACTTGTTCGTGTGCTTTGACACGGTGGCGGACAAATGAACAAAAGTTTCCAACATTGGTTGCACTTGCAAGACAAATTTAGGAATCCCAATTAGCTAAATTGAGACTGAAAAAATATTTTCCATTGTTGGAGTCGTCACAACATTGAAAAGATGTCGGCTTCAAACTGATAAGCTAGACAAATTAATCTTTGTCCACAAGAATTGGCCATTAAATCCTCGTGTTGGTTGTTTTAAACCATTTGATTTGGTAAATTGTTTATGAACTAGAATCTGATTTGATAAACAAGTTGGATGCTGAATTTGTGGATGAAGTGGAGTGTGAAGAATATGCACATGGGTATTTGTAGCTATTAAAAATCCTTCTTTACATCGAGGACTAGCTAAATATGAAAATGATGAATTGATTACATGTGTTAGGGTTTTGCATAGAAATTTTTTCCATGTTTATAGATCATGAGGTCTTCAATCTTCACTATGTTTCAATGTGAAACATGGACAATTTGAAGATTATGGATTCATGGTCTTTGAGGTTTGGTTTGTGTTGGTTTGTAAAGTTTATAATTTTTGAACTCTAAATTGTTTTGAAGGGTTATTTGTGTCTTTGAAGACATGTTGTATGTTATCTAATTGTCTTTCTATTTGTGTCTTTCAAGGTTACTTTGTGTCTACCTTTTTATAGTATGTATATTTGTGACATTTTGGGTTTGTGTTTTGTTTAAATTAGTTTTTCAAAATTTGTATGCAATGTCTATGAAGGTTTGTTGTCTATTTTTCTTTCAAGGCATACTAATATTTGTCTTTATAGGTCTATTATCTACCATTTGTTTATTTTGAAGGTCAACTATCTATTGATTACTTGTTTATATGTTTATCTTTGAAAATATATGTACAAATGTCTATTGTTTGTTTGTTTGTTTATATTTGTCTTTGAAGGTTTATCATCTGTCTACTTATGTGTTTACATCATTTAGGGTTATAGGTTGTGTCTGTCTTTGAAAATTAGTATGTGTATTTGTTTTTCAGGAACTAAGTGAAGGTGTTAGTCTTTGAGGTTAATTGGATCAAGTTTTTGATTTCTAGAGCATGTTAGGTGAAAGGAACATGGAATAATTTGATAAAATAAACATATATAACAAAATAAACAATCATTTTTATTCATGCATGTTGGTTGGACATTAGGATGAGTTTTTATAATTAGGTTTAAAATTTTAAAATATAGAAAGAAACAATGTTGTGCTTTTCCAAAACTCTTTGTTAATAAAGTTCTTTTTTTGAACTTTGGAATGCAGTTTTGTAATCCATGAACCTTAAATCCTAAATGTCGATAGGTTTTGTGAAAGTAATTTTTTTTAAATATTTCACTTTTAAAAATTGAGTAAAATATCAAGAATGATTGTGAAGGTTTTTGTTAAAAAACTGGAATAATTTTTAAAACTCAATAGGATATTGGGTAGGGTTTTTTATAAAGACCTAAGATTGTATACTCGCTTTCAAATGCATTGAACCCCGGACCCACCTCACATTCATTGCTCACTTACATTTTTAAAAACTTGGACCCAACTTGTTATTTGAAATTTATAATTTCCATAGACCCAAACCCGTTGTGGATTTGTTTTTTTTAAATCTGAAACCTGGACCCAACTATTATCAAAAAAATTACATACCCGCCCCACACTGCTACATACATAGGTATGGCAAATATGAAGTACTTCCACAAAACCTTCAAGAATATGAAAAAATTTAACCACCCCACAAAAACTCTTACAACCTCTTAAAGACTTGCATTCACACTTGGTTTTAAGGACTTTAGTGTAGTCCCCAATACCATGCTAGTCATTTAGGACTTACACCTACTTACCATGAACATTTTATGTTAATATTATCTTAATGTCAAGCTATCACCCATTTAACTAACATTGGGTGCCACCAAGGATGCCACTTGGATTTTAATTTTACACTGACTATAACATCGAGTGTGAATGCACCATAATTGGATATCAAAACACCCAAAACTTTGCTCAATCATGAAAATTATAATTATGATTCAAGTTATATGGGTCATGAGAAATGTATTAAAGAAAATATCTATAAAAATAAGGGTCCACAATCCAAAGAAAAATGTTATTTAAAATTGTTTAAGAAAGTAATTAAGATAAGAAATTTCGTTTGCTTTTGAAAATTGTTGCTTTCAAAAAGGATCTAATCTAGGAGGGTACCTAATGTGATTGGTAAATAGTTATCTAATATGTCTTTAATAAACACACACATGCATGCACATAAAAGGTGTTTTGAGTTTTGACAAAGGGTTTTGTGGGTCATGTTCATCCCTTCATTCTTTTTTCAATCCTACCTTCATGTTTCTTTTATTATAGACAAAGAAATTCGTTTGTGGATTAGTGTGGGGGCAAGTACCAAGCTAGAATTGTGGCATGCAAACTTAGCCTAGTTTCAAAGAATTAACCACATTGGTATGACATGAAACAATGCCAGGTTCATATGTGTACCTATCTACTAGGGACATGATGTAATATCATCGTCATAACAGTACCTACTTGGTAGGAACTTGAGGTCTCATTAGTTTAATACCATTGATATATTGATATCAATATCAAGTGTATACTTGTCACATACCCAAAACAGCCTTGGGCCCGGGTTAAAACCAGGACCCGATTGGTATAAAAGTTTTTTAAAAAACCTTATACCAAATAACATGTTGATATTTTTTTTATAAAATATCCTACACCAGTAGGAAAAAGGTTTGAATTACTTTTGAAATAGTCAATACCAATACCAGCTACTTTGTTCAAAAGTCAATACCCACCCAACATTGATATGGACTATGTTCCATGTTTAATTAAGGTGGGACTAACCACATTCTCTTGTTTAATGACCATATGATGTATCTAATAAGTTCATGTTATGAACCTTTGAATAAAGCCCAATGAAGTGCAAAGTCAAAGTAACTTGGATACCAACATAACCATCCTTCCAAAGTGCCAAAAAGCTCGTCATGATGAAACCCTTCTAAATTTCATTTTAAAAAAAACAACCCAAGAAAGGGAGAAAAAAAAGAAACAAACAACAAAGACCAAAGTCCAAGCAAACAATCAACCCAAAAGAGGCATGCTGCCTAAAAGTAAGGGAACCACTAAGTATTAAAACCTCCAACAATTGCATGAAGCATGTCAATTAAAAAAAAAGGAAGTAAGCATGATAAAACTCCAAGCCTAGAAGAACCTTCCCTTGCAATAACAACTTGCCTCGATATGGAGGTGGCTTGCGCCCTTTATAAAGCCATTGACATTCTTTCTCTATAAAAGGAATGTAATACCAATAAAAGAGGGCCTTCGATGCCTTTTGTTGTCCACACCATGTTAACACATCAATGAAGAAAGTTGTTGGATTGTTAGTGAAGACACCCACACCACCATGGTTGTTTCCACTCCATAAGGAAAAGCTACTCATGATACCAAGTCTACTCGAGTGGGTTTGACAATGACGACATTAGTTAATGTGCAAATGTCATCAATTGATAAAACAATGTTGACCCATCAATGACAACACTAGGAGAAAAACACCATTTTTCAACTATGTTTTCAACTATTTTTGAACTATCATTTATAATTGAAAACATCGCTTTCAACTATAAAATGTTTTTTGCAACTCAAAAATGATGTTGTCAACTAATTTCCAAAATAGTCAACAATGTTGAGTCGACCCTACAACATAGTTGAAAACAACATACACATGTTAATTTGTGGGTTAATGTTGAGGCGACAACATTTTAGATGAAAACAACATACATTTTAATCGATGCAACATTTCAACCATAAAATGTTGATTAGACCTAGTTGACTCCATGATAGCAAATCAATGGATGAATTTCATCCACCTATGTGTCATGTCATTTGGGGGTATAGAATTGGAATTATGACTATCTTTCAACTATACTACAACCAATGTAACATTGGCATGTAACATGTCATTGAAGAAGGACATGGAATTTTAGAATTTTGATTATTATTCAATTATATCATAACCAATGGAACATTGACATGTGTCACATGGGCATTCATGGTCCATTATCAAACTAAATTATTTGACGTGTATCATGTGTATGGTCTCAAAATCTTGAAATTATTGATTTATTGAAAATGTCAGCATATGATATTGTGCCACGTGGACACATATGTTACGCACTTGCATGACACATGGCATTTTGTTGTTTGTAGGTTATCCAACATATGTGAAATTAAACCAAAGTAAAGATATCAACTATAAAGTAGTTGAAAACAAGTTCAAGAGAAGTTGAAAATAAATCAAAATTTATGCAAATTAATTGAAATGCAATTGAAATTAGAAGTCTACACAAATTACAATCACAATTGTAAGACTATTAAAGCTAGACTATGGGGATAATACACTTAATTAAAATTAACTAAAGAAAATCAAACCATGTAATAAAAGCATAGCCTACCTATACATTATCAACTAAGAATACAAAACCTATTATAATCTAAAAATTATGCAAGGAAACATTATTCCTAGGTAGGAAATGGTCCCATCTACATCCCGAAGATGTTATGTTATTAATCAAACATTTATTAAAACAATGAAATGACTATCCTATACGGTCGTTGTCTTATGTTCATGCACTAATGGTGTGAACTTGTTGTTGGCATGTTTAATTGGATTGTTGCTTGGACCATGTCTTTTGACGTGTTCATAGTTGCACCCTGCATTTTTGAATTAAAGAAAAAAAAATTGTTAGAAGTGAAAAAACTTAATAAGAATTTAAGTTATAATGCATCAAGAAAAAGATTGTGCATTAGTTGCACACATTAAAAATAAAAAAATTAACATTTACTATTCAAGAATAAAGAAGTTTTTTACAAAGAAAAAAAACACTTTGAAATCTAGAAAAATTAGAATTAAATAACAAATAAAAATGGCACACATCATGGGCTTACTTTATACATAGTTGACAAACATAGTTGAAACTTAATTGAAATCTAATTGAACCCAATCAAAATATAGGAAAAATTATATAATTGAAACTTAGTTGATAATAGTTCACTAAAACAAACATAATTAAAACCTTACTTGCATTGATGGTTGAAAAGGTTCATAAATTTAACTCTCATTGCCCAAGTTTTTTGTTTTGGAACTAGAAAAGAAGAAAAACCAATGAGAGTTGAAGAAAAAAAACTTTCATATTTATAAAACATGTTTTTATTTTTTCTTCTATTTAGACCCCTCCTACTTTCAAAGCTCATAACTTTCTCATTTAAATGATTTAAAATGCTATAGGAACATCACCTTAACAAATAATCTTTGAACTATAGTAACAACATAGCAACATAAAAGGAAGTTTTTGGGTGTTCAAGAATTGGTTGTGTTTTGATGTTTTGAGTTCTTGACCCCCCTAGTTCCCGCGGGGGGGGCGGGGGGGCATAACTTTCTCATTTCTAATCTGTTTTTGACAATTTTTAGTGCCTTAGATGTGCCAAGATGAGGGTTTCAACATTTGCTTCGACACCAAAAACAAAAGTTCCCTCCCCTTGGATCTAGACTTCCCTAAGCATTTAAGTGTATTAAAACCAACCTAATTAGTTTAATGAAAGTTCAAAGAAAAACCTATTTGAAAAAAAAACCAACAAAAGTTCAAAACAAAACCTAGCTAAAAAAGAATTCAACTAAAGGTAACATGGTGGAGAAATAAAAGAAGAAATATGTTGGTAAAGGGAAAATAAACAAAAAAAAAGATTTTTTTTAAACACTTGCAATTGTAAAAGGCATGTGTGGTGGTGGCTTCCAAACTCCATAAGCTTGTCTCTTCATGTTATTCATGTTCATTTGCTTTGACACCGTATGATTTTTAAAAAATGTAATGAAAAGAAGAAGAATTTTTTTTGAACATGATAAAAAAAAAAACAACTTGATAATAACCCTAAAATGAAAAACTTGAAATTCCTCACATGCAAAAGGCACAATGCATTCACTTGAAAAAAATCCATGAATTGATATTAAACTACATGATTTAAACTTTTAAACACAAGTTGGACCTAAAGAAGAGTAAGATAAAACAAAACAAATTGTAAAAAAGGAAAAAAAAATCAAACTAAAGCGCAAAGAAAGTTCAAAGTGAATGACAATGTTATATCAGGGCAATCCTTTCATCCATGGATGGATGAAGTATGTGGTTATAGTTGGATGTCAACTAACTTTCAACTAAACATGTTGACATCGTTTCAAATAGTTTTCAACTATAATTCAAATTTTGAATTTCCTACCAACACATTGCCACCATTGTTGTATGTCATACCATCCATTCATCCATATTATTTGGCACAATAAATCATTCATTCATTCATACAATATGCATCATTAAATCCATCCATTCATAATGATGGCATTATATATATTATATGACATTTAATGGCATAAATGGAATCATTTATAAGTGAATGACATTTTATGATATAATTTAAAACATTATAAATGGTATAATCTTAATTTTGTGGCATTTTAATGAATATGAAAAATGCTATAAAATTATATACCAATTATTTTATACCACAAAATTGAACCCTTACTAGGCAAAAGTAGCTTGCCTAGTTTAATTAGTCATCCTAGCCTAGGTCTAATTAGCTCCCTTACCTAACTTAAAGCCTATGTAGACCTAGGTAAGTAATAATAGGTTAAATATAGGTAGGTTGTGAGTTGTGACACCATGATTAAACAAAAATCAAGTAGGTACCTACCTAAAAGCCTTGCCTAGTTACTTAATACCTATCTACCTATACCTAATTAATTTAAGTAACTTGCTTACTTAAATTTGACCTAACATATTTACCTACTACTTACCTAGGGACCTCCTATTGCATCTAGGTAAACAATAAGTAGGTAGGTAGTCATAACTTACCTTGCCCTACCACCCCATTTAAATCTAGCATTAGTAGCTATCCAACTTAACTACTTAGGTAGCTTACATACTTACACGCCTAATTAGCTACCTAGGTAAGTTGTAGGTTAAACAAGTACACTTTTTGCAAATTACTTCTAGGTACATATAAGTAGGTAAGTAATACTTTGTAGGTTAGGTAATTACTTATTAAATATATTACCAAATTAATTATAAGTAGTTGATAAATCGTAGGTTAAATAGATTTAGATTATAGCATAGGTGATTTAAACTAAGGTGTAGGTTAAGTTATGTAAGTCAATAGTTTGTAGGTACCTAGGTCGATAGGTATGTAATATGTAGGTATAAGTTACAATAGTAAGTAGGTAACATGTACGTAGAGTGTAAGTAATGATAAGTAGGTAGGTGGGTAGGTAATATGTGGGTAGGGTATAGGTAATGATAATTAAAGTTAAAGTATAATTGAAAATGCATGCAATATTTCACCCATTAATATCCTTTTTTCATCCATTCAAAAATAAGGTCCACCAAAATAGTCAAGCAATGACTTGAAATGGCATAATGTCATGGTAAAGTGGAATTCTCAATTACTTTTCAATTGGGTTATATTTTATTTTAAAAAATATTTTGATAATCAACACCCATTAGTAGTCAATGTCGTACACTTACCAAATTATTCAACACATCAACTCATTTGAAATGCCATCGATCCAAGTGAATTTTTTGAAAATAAATATTATTGTGTAGTTGAAACAAAGTTGAAATCAACATGTAGTAAAAGATGGATTGGTTAGAAAATGCCCTTTTTCTCCTAGTGTAGGATTAAAGAGAAGGTGACGGAAAAACATGGGTTTGTTCCTACAAAATGTGAAACCTTGCATATATCATAATGGACACAAAATCATCCCAAATGGCATCATGGGATGTAGTCCTTTCCCCACCATGGGCTCAACAAAGGAGGTGGATTCCTATGGGGTTTAACAACTTGCATCTATCAAACCAAAAGCTGAAGGATGGGGGAGGCTTAACTTTGTATGCAAAGCAAAAGAAAAAAGCTTTGAGGGCATACAAAAGCATGGGATGATAGGCTAAGTAAATAGCCAAACTCCTACGCCAAACCCTACATAAGACCTCAAACGCACCTAATGCGAATAAAAAAAATGTCAGAGATGATGTTGGAAAAAGAGTGGTCTTGCAGTCTTTTTCAAATAGTCTTTTAAAATAAATTTGCTCCCTTCTTTATAAGTTGTTCAAATGAAAATAAGCATGTTGTTGCAATTAGGGGAAGAAGTTCCTGACAAAATTTTAAGTGTGTTTGAAAGGGAGTGAACCCAAACTACTCACCCCAATAGCCCCCCAATAGGAACAAACTCAAATTCAAGAAGAATCTAGAAGTGATAATAGGTGTTACTAATACCCAACTCCCCAAGTAAGCCACTAGCACAATGGTCTTTGCAAAAATGAAGCCTATATTACCGTTAAAAAATGGGGAGTGTATCCTACCGACCCCACCAAATTAAGGGGCCTCTAGACA
>Ga0116228_10005217_pt1 | contig 11570 bp, 10 predicted proteins | sample S1TSphfallax_2_FD_89694 | JGI IMG/M metagenome (GOLD analysis project Ga0116228, IMG submission 89694) | Host-associated microbial communities from peat moss isolated from Minnesota, USA - S1T2_Fc - Sphagnum fallax MG | ecosystem: Host-associated > Plants > Peat moss > Unclassified | place...
CCATCAAATGATTAAGAATCTCAAGTTGTTCAATCAAAGGACATTGGGCCATTTTATGGTACCATTGTTTCGTGCCTCCTAGAATCAAATAGGTAGTTTTAATTTTCCTACCAACAATTCATAGTTAGGACCTCCTGTTTTCTAGACGTGAAACAAGCCTCACATGGGTATTGGGTGTATTGGATGGACAACACCAACCAACATTGCTCCCCAAGATTGCTTATGAGTTTATACTTGCATGGATGATGAACACTAGTTTGGACGTGTGCCAAAATTCCCAATGGAAAGAAAAAGGATTTGGTCATGACATTTCTATTCCTTTTTTTCATTTGGGTTTTCTATTTTCAAATGAGATTTATATCCCAATGAAAAGCTCCATTGATTAAAAAACATTACACAGGCAAATGGTCTTAAATTTTTCTAGTGCAAAAGTATTGACATGTCATGACCAGTGTTGGGTGGTTCTCAAATCATCGCTTGGTTTTTGACTCAATTCTTAGCACCATTTTGACACCATTAGCGTAGTAGTTTTTACTTTCAAACTAAACATGGAACAACCTTTTGAAAATGAAAACATTGTATTCATGAATGAATGATTCATGAATAAAGTAAGAATGGAATATGAACATTTGCAAGACCCTGAAAAAAATGCAAACTTGTCCAAACATAAGGAAATAGAAATCCAAAAAATAATGGAAAAAGAATGAAATTTTTTTTGAAGAAATTACATGCACAAAGGCTATTTTGGAAACCAAATAGCAAAAATGCATTATGTTGGGTATTTTACTATGTTATTGATAACAAAGAAGTTGGCTTAATAGCTTTGCAAATCATGTGTTGAATTTTTTATTACAATAATCCAGTTTTGAATTAAAATCCAAAAACTCAAGATAGGAGAGGATTAATCATATATAACAAAATTAGCAGTATATTGCATTGAAAAAACATGTAAATTCAGATCATTATAAAAAATTAATTAATTTTGAGAAAGAAATGAATAATCCTTTGAAGGAAGATAAAAGACCACCTTCAAAAAAAACCAAATATGTCTTTTAGTTTCAAATCCAATTTTTTTGTTACAAAAGAACCTTTCAAAACAAATGATTTGTATCAAAAGCATTTTTTGGAAGATTTGGGCCTTTTAATTATCAAAAATCATCTTCTTTTACAATTTGTGGAAAATATTTGGTTGAAACAATTTAGTATGCATTTGTGTCCAAGACTTGTTTTCTTTCCAAAATTAATTTTCTCATGAATTACTACTCAGATGAATGGGAAAAATTAAATAATTGTATGTTTTTCTAGGTTTAGCAAAATGCCATTCTACAACTACAATCTTTGATTTGTGAATGTCAAAAGGTGAATATGATATTTTTTTCATTGGTAATCATTTTTTAGGAGTTGATTAACAACCAAAACACATTACCTTTGACCTTTTTGAGGCAATAGATATTAGTGGACAAACCTTGGCCAACAAATTGACAAAATTATTTGACAATTATGCATTGAGGAAAAACATTATTGCTTATGTCAAGGATGAGGGATCTAATTTGAACCCATGCTTACAACCCTTAAAAAAATTGTAAGTTGTGATGTGTTGGGTTTGCAAAAAAGGTTTCAAGGTACTTGTTTTGGTCATGCATTTGTTAAAGTTTGTCAATATCCAACAATATATAAAAAAGTTTGCAAATATTTACAATATGTGTCAATCAAAACTACCCAAGGAGATTTATAAAAATGCATAACTTGGCCAAGAATGGGAGAATGCATATGTCAATTTAGGTCTTCCCCCAAGGAAATTGAATACTCTAGTGAAGACAAGGTAACTTTTTATTTTTTCTAAATTTTTTTGTGTTTACTTTTTTTTTTGTCAATTCTTGTCGTGCATGGTTTAACATTTTCTTTTGTTTTTGCAAAAAATTTAGTAAAGTTAGCCTTTTCCAAGAAGCTTTGCAATTCAAGTAAGCAATTATGTGAGGATGAATGTATGAGTACCACCTCCATTGACATGGCACATATGTCAAATTATTGTTGATTCTTTTGGCCATGTTGTGTCTACTTATATTTTGAACTAATTTAAGGGTCATTGGTTATTAAGTGATGCATTAAACTTTATGATATTTATGATTTTAAAATTCAAGGATGAAATTGATTTTGTAGCCTTTGACAACTTAATGGAAAAATATGCAAATGTTGTTTATGAATTATCATGTTTAGCCTCCAACATTATAAATAAAAGTTGGGGTGTTGGATCCTTTTCTTTCCTTTTTAAAGAAATATGAAAAAAAAATCCCATTAGATGTTTTCTTTGATATTGGACCCTAGGTTTAAGACCCTTCATGTTGTGTTTTCACTTATTGGTTGTGAACAAGGGAAGGCAATTGTTGAAGAATATGATAGAAAATCTTTGTTTCTTATGCTTTCAAAGTGTCATTATCATTTACATCCTTTAGCTAAATTTAAACGGGGTGTTGTTGATCAAAAGGTTGAAAAGGACAACAATTTGGATATCTTTGAAATGATAACCAACACAAATGAATGAATAATTGAATTGATCAATAGAAAGTTCTTGATTTTCAAGCATTATCAAATGGATGTTAAAGATTTCAAAAATCCACTATAGTTATCAAGAATGCCAACACCATGGAATTCATTCATATGAATGTTCATCCATGACTTGTAATTAATTGTATCTAACTCCTAGTTTAATTTCAATTCACTTTTAGTTAGTTTTTAGTTAACTTCCAATTAATTTTTAGTTAATTTCTAATTAATTCTTAGTTAAATTTTTGTTTATTTGAATCGCAATTCATTTTTAATTAACTCATAGTTCATTATTAGTTCCTGCATGGATGGACATGGGCCACACATGTGTCACACATGGATGAACATGGGCCACATGTAAGTTAGAAAATTTTAGAAAAACTTTTTTGAACTAAATGCCCGATGGGAATAAATAGAGGTACAATCCCACATTACTTTTAGTTTGTTCAACACAAGTTTTGGGTACATATGTTTGTTATGATCTTGTTATGTTATTGTCATATTTTTGGAATAAAGTCTTTTTGCATTCACATCATGCACACATTGTATTTTTTCTTTTGATTTTCTTATTCCATGACTTGGATTAGAACTAGGCCTACTTTCGTTCATGCGGTTTGGAAACATTGTTATTTAGTTCTTTTCATGCCTGTGATAACAATGGTGGGAAAAACATGATAGCTTATAGTTGGCTTCTATGTTAAACAATTCTTCCAAATAGTTGGATCCAAATTGAAGCAAAAAGATTTTTTTCTTTAATTGGAATCATTACTAATTTTTTAAAATGTCATTTACAATCACAAAATTTGGAAAATTTGATCTTGGTCAACAAAAACTGGCCCAATGGTCTTAAAATACATTGTAAATCCCCTTTAGCTTGGTAGATTTTATTGAAAATAATATTAATTTCAAAGAGGAGTTAAAGGAATTTGAAAAAGCTTTTGAACATGATGAAGTTATGGAATTGTGAATTTTGAACTAAAAATTTTAAAACAAGTTTTCATATATTTTCAGTAATTTTAAAATGAAAAAATATTTTGATTATTAAAGCAAGTAAATTATGAATTTTATTTTAATTTGTGGAAAATGTAATAACCAAGTTGTGAAAATTAGATTTGAAAATCGATTGTTATTGTGTATGCAGAACTTATTTTATTTAAGAACTAAGTGAGTTTTGAAAAAAATTTAAAAATTATACCTTAGTTGGTTCTCATTATATATATATATATATATATTAATCAAGTTTGCATGAATTGATGTAAGAATTGGAATTGGCCGATTCTCACCAAAAAAATGAGAATTACCCAACAGTCATGACATCAACAAAACATCCCTCCCACTCCTTCCCCAAAAGTTCCCAACCTAGTTTTGATCCCAAAAATACCTTTTATACCCCTTTGTGTAATTATCACATAAGCAAGTTACCACCTAGGAACAAACCTTAACAAGGCCATGCCATTAGCATGTTATGACTAATGTTGGCTGGTTATAGACTTTTTCTTGGTTATGCATATGCATAACAACTAGATATGCATTTAATGCATATTCGGCTTCTATGTCAATTTTTGTAACCAGTGTTATTTGTAACTAACGTTATTTTTATTTTATATGTATCCTTATCCTTTTCATATCCAACTAAAACATATATTTTTAAAATCCTTATCATGTTCATAATCGCTTAGGTGGGGTCTCATTGGCAACGATTATGATTTCATGAAAGAAATATTGATATCCGCCCCCAAATGGTGACAATTATGATCAAATTTAGGGTTAGGGTTTAGGTTGGATGCCAAATGACACTATCAATTAGGGTTTAAGGTTCTAGGTTGTGCATACAAGTTTCAAGCAAACTGACATTGTTGTTTGTGTTTGACCAATGTGAGAATGTTGAATGCACGTCATGTCTTTTTTTTTGAATTGTTGGAGTTTTTTTCTAGCTAGCTACAGTTTTCAATCACTTACAGCTCTTTAAAAAGAGCTATACTTATGATGGCTTGCACCTTTCTCAAGAACATTGATACTTGCTTTACTTCTGGTCATTTATTTCTTTGTTGAAGTTCAAACATTGAGGGGGGTCCGACAAGGCAATCAATAAAGTGGGAAACAAGAAAGTAGTTGGTTTCCAAATCCAACAATAGAATCCACATATTCTAATGGCCTAGTTGTCAAAATACTCAAGGTTCTTATTAAGAAACTTGCAAACTTTCTTTATTAGTTTGTTCATATCATCGATGTTTTGCATTTTCTTCCCCCATTTTTGTGATTTATGTTCAAGCCTTTTATTTTAAAGGTTTCTAACATGGCAAAAATTCTCTTTGATAGTGCAAAAAATAATTGATTTCTACTATCCTATAACTTGGTCTTTAATAGAATAGGAGTTTGGGCACTTGTAGGTTCTAATTGGCGTCATGTGTAGAGCCTTTTTGGGAGGAGCAAACTCTAAAAATCAGGTTCATCTACTTCTTATGCTACACATATGATTAACAAATTTCATTAGGCATAATGAACTTAACATACCCATAGTGAATTCTACTTAACTTTATCAAGGTATAAAAACAATGCCAAAAAAATAGGCGGGCATCATGAAAAATATTTTTTTAAAGATTGTGATGTAGAACAAAAGGATAAAATAAGGGGGTGTAAATGGGATAACACAATCCACACATGCCTACTTTTTTATTGCTTTTGTGATTATTTTTGGGGAAATATTCCTAAAATCTTTTTAGAACATTCTTGAAAAAGTTTTTGAAATAATCTTTTAGAAAAAAACATTTTTAATTCATACTATTTTATTAAGGTTCATGTTAAAATTTTGGTAAAAAATGTCATTTTCAAAAAAATTGAAATTCATTTACAAATTTTTTCATTGTTTAAAAACAAGCATTACAATGTTAAATGAGTGTTTTTGTTAATTTTTTATTCATTGAATTAATTTCAAATTAATTCACATGCTCCCATGATATATTAAAAATACAACTATATAAATAAATCTTATAATTTCAACATCAAATTAAATTATGACTTTAAAACATGAAAAAATCAAGCAAGCATTACACTTGCTATGGTACGTGTTATTGTGATTGCACCCAAGGTCACAATCCTAGACATTAGGCACTATCTTACTCTTCTTCATTTCATGTTCAATTTTTTGAAAACTTTTCTACCCATTATCTAAGTTTCAGCTTAAAACTTTCCTTCCATTTCCTTTTCAGTCTCTTAGCAAAGGAAAATAAATGCAAGGCAAGTTGCTTTCAATACCATAATTGTTTTTGTGTTGTGAACTCATGTGTAAACATTATTTTCAATCAAAGATAAAAAAACACTACAAGGGCAAGGTATAGTTCTTAAAGTATTTTATGGGTTACAAAGATATTCTACAAATCTATATAGACCAATTGGGATCAAGTTTTTGTTTTGAGGTGTTTCCAAGGCAATAGTTTAATCTTCCTTGTGAATTGTTAATGTGTGTAACTTGCTTGTCAAAGTTGTACCACTCTTTCTTTTTAGGTTCAAAAGTTGAAAACCAAACTTGAAGGGTTACAAATTACAATTGTGGAGCAAGAAGTATCAATTGTCTCTCTACATAGAAAGTAATCCAAAAAAACAAACAAACTTGCTTTCATCAATGATGAAAAGGTAAAGTGAAACATCAATCCACAATTTTGTTAACATTAAATGGTAAAATTCAACAATAGTTTATAGTTTTAGGCTTGGTGATCTATTGTAGTTTCTTTCTATACACATTCAATGAAAACACTAAATATTAAATACCCCCTATTGAGCTTTGTCTAGGTGTCAAAATAGTGTCAAAAAGTGAAACAAGGTGTGCAACACCATGCATGAAACCTTGTGGTTCTACTATAGGGATTAATTGCCATAGGCTCGATTAGAATTGGTACTAATAGAACTTCTAGTAGACTGTAGTTGCAGGTTTGAATTTGGTATGGGACTATAGATTATAGAGCATACAACACATCAAAAAGTTGATTCTTGTGTTGATTATTGTTGTGAGCAAGCCTACTTTTGGCACAATCTCATGTGTGATGAATCATTTTTTTACCATAATGGGATTCATCTTGTTGTCATTCAATTTTTCATTTCCTTTTTCTTTGAATTTTTGGCCTTGTTTTCTTTTGTTAGATAGACAATTTGTTGTTGTCTTGTCTCTTGATTTTGCAAATTTTTAAAAAGTTAGTTTTTATCCTTTCTTTTGAATATGCAAGAGTCTATTATTATTTCTCTTGATTTTGTTGCTAAAAAATTACCATCATAGAATAGGACGAATTTATGATTCTTGAAAGTGTTGGTGGTGTTGATGAGGATTTCCATGGGCTGAGTGAGAATTTGATAGCCAACTCATTGGATGTTGAGAACGTCCACTTACAATGTGACAACGACCTTGTATATAATGATGAACTAAATCTTGTAGCTATTGCAATTAAAGCTCAAAAATGGAAGCCAAATAACAAAAATTCAATATGTTGGGGGTTTTTTGCAGTCAATGATAATTCTTTAATTGATTTCAAGAACCCACATATGTTGTGTTGCATCATTTGTAGACCAACACGATGTCAAAAAGTTGGTAACATTTCTAAGTAGATGTTTGTTTTGTGTAAGGGACTCATCAAATATAATACAACAAACAACATTACTCCCATGAAAACCCACATTGATGGTGCACATGTTCATTTGATTGCAAAAAGAAAGTTGAAACTAATTATTATTGTTGCAGCAAAGCAACTTGATATATATCATAATTAGTAGCCAGGGAAGAAAAGGGTTGCACCATCTGGGTCTACAATCACAACATTTTTTGGCTCAACAAATCTTTACAAGGACGATGATGAAGCACAACAATTCTTTCTAGAAGATTTGGTCCTTTACATTTACAAAAGATACATGCCTCTATCATAATGTGAAAACATTTAGCTGCACATGTTAGATTTTTGTTAGTGTCCTCGTGTCAATTTTCCTTCTTAGTCAAATCTTGTAAAACATGTATTGCTTAAGGTCCAAAAGACCATGGATTTGCATGTGCTACCTAATCTTGCAACTACAACCATAGATTCTACAAGTTTTGATATCTAAATGTCTAAAGGTGGGGTATACATTTTTGCATTGGTGATTAACTATTTGGATGAAAGTTGGATCCCATAAAATGCTACTGTAGGATTGTTTAAAGTTCAAGAAACTAGGGGTAATGCCATGGCTTTGCAACTTTAAGGTTTGCTAGAAAATTTTGGACTAATCCATCATGTTTTTGCCTTTATGAAATATGAGGGCGAGAAGTTAGGATCCATGGCTATGACATTGCAGCCTTTGTTGATTATGAGCCTTTGAAGATGTTGCTAGTGTACAAAAGTATTTGTTTTGGGCATGTCATGTCTAAAGTTTACCAATATGCAACCAATGATGATAAGGGTTAATAGGACTAACTTTAGTTAGTGAAAAATTCCCAAGTTGGATTGCAAAAATCCATTACATGGACAAAAAATCCACAAGTAGAAATTTTGTCCTTTGCAACCAAGGAAACAATGATTAGCTATCATGAATGACTTTATTAATGACCACAATCATATATTATAACTTCATTATTTACATGCAATAAGTATGAATAATAGATTTAATCATTTATATGATTGATGGATGAAAATTTACAAAATAAACACATTTCATCCATTTTCCATCGACCATATTTCACTCATTATGGTTTTCGAATGTGTGCTAAAAAATAAAACATCAACGTGGATTATCTAATTGTCATTTTTTCAAGTAATGAAATATGTAGATCTAGTTTATGACTAAATTTCAACTATTTCAAATGATGTGGAAAATATTGTCATGATGTTGTGGCATTTTTTATATTTATTTAATTAATTAATATCTTGTGTCATTGGAAAATGGGTCCTACTTATGTTCTAAATTTTGGAAACTTATAAAATGATTTATATATGACTAAATAATTACCATTACATGGACAACATGGCACCTTGTATTGAAAAAGAAACCAACATGTTTGGTGTTGGGGCACCTATGGAAGAATCTTCACGGACATTGGTTATTGGGGAATCATCTTTGTTTCGAAAGTTGGTTATACCTCTATCAATGTGTGCAAATCCACTTGTTTGGTGGAAGACCCAGGAAGGTCAATTTCCAAATGTTGGCTTCATTGCCAAGTAGGTTTTTGGGATTTTGGGGTCTCAAATTGAAATTGAAAAAATGTTTAGCCTTGTTGGTGTTTTGATAGCTTTGAAGTATTGTCGCTTACAAGTCCAAAATTTGGATTGGATTATCATTAATCAATAATTGGCCTAATGACCCATGCCAAAATTGCACACCAAATGCAAACCTAAAAGACTATTTGAAGTTGAAATTATTCTAGTTGAGGAGAATTATGAGCTGATCAAAGGAGTTAAATTCTTCAAAGAGTTGCAAGTTGATGAGGATTAGGTAATTAGCCTAAACCCTGAACCAAAATCTTTCTCTTTTTGATGTTTTTGTCCAATTAACCAAATGACCCTATTTTTCTATTTGTTGTGGCAGGTTAGGTGATTTTTGGATAGGTTTTTGGACCTCAACAAGTTGTTGGAGTTTTTGGTTTCTCAAGTTTCTATTTTGTGGGGTTGGGGTGGTTTGTTGTTTGTGTGGGTGTTGTTTTGTGTTTTTGTAGGCAACTTCTGCTATAATGGGCAGAATTTTATAAAGAATTGGGGTTCAATTCCCCCACAAGTTACTTCATGTTCTTTTGTTTGCACATAATCTCACATGTTCAACTTGATGTGCATAATTGCTATGCATATTTGTAGGTTATTATGACTTTGATAGCTAGCAAATGCATATCTAGTAATGAACCCAAAAAATTCATGAATGCATAACTAACAATATATAAAAACTTTGATGGGATATCCGAATGCATATCCTTCTAATAGGAGGATTTTTTTTTTTAAATCCTTGTAATTTTGACAAGCTAACTCCTTGTTCAATAATGTCATTGTATAATGTGGAGCTTGTAGTAGCATGCACTTGAACACCAACATTACCATTACAATTGAAAATGTGATATTTATTTTTTTGCTTGGTATAATTAATTTTTCACCCTATAATTAGGTAATAAGGAGTGAAAGATTTTGAACTTGTTGAAGGATACATATGGGGGTCATAACTAATGTTGGCGAATTATAAGACTTTAAACCTATCCTACAAAGAATGTGCTACTGCAGAGGGGGTTTCACCCTGAGATACCTCCCTTTGTACCTGACCAATGTTGGCATCAAAGCTTTGTGAGAATATTTCAACTTGTTGAGAAGCCTACATTCATGTTGTTGATGATGGCATGCTGATAGGTGTTTTTTTGTTATTTTTTGAGTTCTAAGCAATTTTGACATTCCTCAAAATGAGACTTTTGTTCCATTTGTTTCTTTTTGTTGTTAAATATAGTCTTCCCATTTCAAGATTAAATATATAGGCCAAGGGAGTGTACATTAGATGCCCATCAATTGTGACAATTGTTAATTTATTTTCCCTTTAGTAACAAATTCATGAAAACTCCATCATACTCTTGCAATGTGATACTATGATTAGAATTGAAGTTTGATATTTTTCTTCAAAGACTTGGAACATGATAATCTATCATTAGATAGCATGCTACTCTTCCTACATATGACAATTGACTTTCATAACATATTTTTGTCGTAAACATTGACATAACATGTTTATGTCAAAGCATTTGTTGGAATGCCTTGGATAACAATAATAATCATATGTAAGTATCATATACTATGGATTGCAATGTACAATAACATGTTTTCAGTTCTAAGTTCTTATTAACTACCCTTACTACATTTTGCATGTGAGAAAACAACCCTTAAACTTAGTTACCATGAAAATATTTATGGCAATTGTCATTTTATGCAAATAGTATTGGTCCATGCTTTTGTAACATGTTATTGCATATACTTGGATTTTTTTTTTTTAATAATTTTAAATCTTCCATTTTACCTTCAAGTGTTAAAAATTAGGTGTCTTTCTTACATGTGTCATGCGTAATGTTATATATATGTACCAATTATTTTTCAATTTTATTTTTTTGTAATAATTATATGTAATTTGTAACGTATACATTGTGGTCTAATATATATGTAACATTCTTTTTAATGTCAATTGATGCTACATCTTTTATTGGTGATTTAAGTATTTACTTGGATATCCTTCAACATTTGTTTTATTGTTAACATGTTCCATGTAAATGTGAGATCATGTTCTTAGTGAGAACATGTTGTCCAATGGTCTTTTGCTTTTCTTTGTTATTATGGTGTGATAATGTATGCATTTTAACTTGTTGTTCTTGTCTCATTCACATGGGTTATAATATGTTTAATACATGTTGAAGTTTGGATAACATGAAATAACCAAAGTGTAACATTGCATTAGCTTGTAATGTGTAGTGTGTACACATATAAACTAGAACCCCTTGTTATGAAATTAAAACCCAAGCATGTAACATCTTTTTTTGTTCTCATGTGTTATGCTTGTGGCTCCCTTGTGTCTTTGTTCCCTTTTTTCTTAACATGTTTGTGCATTCATGATGAAAGAGGTGATGGTGGGTAGCCATGAGATACACCTACGGTGGGCTATGAATAAGATCATTGGCATTTTCAATATTTTTCTAAACCTTGTAGTTACTATATGTAATTTGTTCACATGGCATCAACCTATATATTGGTTTAGAGGCGGCACAGGATGATTCAAATGACCAGGAGCTAAATATCTTAAATCCACAACATAGCCCAAAAAGGACATGGAGCAATGTAATGTACTGGTATCCTTTGATTTTTTTTTGTATGTTGATTTCATCTTTAACAAAATGTATCCTAACAAAATGTAAACTCTTGTCTTGTTGTAGATGCATTACAGAGTCCATTAATACCATTGTTGCCTAATGAAATTTTGATTGAACACATATGTCCTAGGCTAATGCTTTTGGATGAGGATTATATCTATTTCAAAATCCTATACATGAACTACACCTA
>Ga0116228_10005218_pt1 | contig 11568 bp, 6 predicted proteins | sample S1TSphfallax_2_FD_89694 | JGI IMG/M metagenome (GOLD analysis project Ga0116228, IMG submission 89694) | Host-associated microbial communities from peat moss isolated from Minnesota, USA - S1T2_Fc - Sphagnum fallax MG | ecosystem: Host-associated > Plants > Peat moss > Unclassified | place: USA...
AAAAAATTTAAAGTCAAAACCTCCATGTATTGGATTATGGACTCCAATATCATTGATTTGTCCCTTAACCTCCAAAAACACATCAATGATATGTCCATAACAAATATTACACATGTTTATGCTAATTGGAACAAAATAATTTAGGGACTATGGTCAACTTTTTATGGGAAAAACTTTCTCACCCCAATTCGTCCAATTAACTTTGGATCAAAATTTAAACAAAGGGATAAAGTCTTCCAAAATAAGATAGGCAAATATAGGCCCTAAAATTGGTTTTTAAATTGGCTTAATAAAACAAGAAAAGGGTATGTTCCCTTAATGAATGGTTGATAACAATTGTTACATCACCATTGGTGGCCATGTACATGGAAACAAATTTGTGGTATACCCATGGGCTTTTCATGTTCCCCAATCTAATGTAATATTTATATTCTCTTCTATTCAAAATAATTTTCAACTGTAAATTGGTCAAATTAAGAAAATGAAATTTGATGCACAAACTTAAATATGCATCAAATTACATGGATGAAATTTTCTAATTAAACATAGACAATCCACATATATTTATGGATCATAATATCACTACAAACGATAATAGTCCTTACTAGATTTACCTTCTAAATCTTGCACAAATTAAAAAAACAAGTTGTTTCTTTTGACACATTTAATTGAAAAAGGGGAAGCAAAGCCTATTTTATAAACAATCATATAGTAGTGAATGGAATTTCTAATAGTAAGATTTTTTTTTGCAAGTATAATAAAAGGTGGGCCTTATTTTTTCCATATTCGCAATTCATCAAGTTTAGTTCCAATTGGCCTATTATGTAATCCTACATGATAATTTATTCAATAATGTGGAGGAGACATATGATGAAATCTTGGACTTCATTTTAAGGTGAACATAAAAAATGGCTTCAATTTTTTTTGCTTGTTGAATATAATGATTAAATGAAAATCAATTTTTATTGATGAAATTTAATATTGAAAACATGGGTGAAAGCACATTAGGGAAGAACAAAAATCTAGTAAAATTCAAAAGTCCATCTAAAGGCAAAAATACGTTGCATAAATAAGATACCTTGAACAACATAAGCCATGTCACAAAATCCCATTATATATTTGTCATAAGGACTTGAATAATTTTATATTAACTTATGATAATCTTATATTAAAATATGAACATCAAAATTAATAATTTCAATGAATAAAGGACCTTTGTTTTTAAAAAAACTTGTAATTCAATGTACATCTCAATATTTCATCATCAACATCCTTCCAAATTGTTTTCTTTAGTATTAATATCATCACACCATATTATCATTGAGTTCCTAATTCATTATAGGGCATTATATGAAGATGTATTGAGTCCATACTCATATGATATGGATTAATTATGAATTGTGACAAGTTTTTTTCCAACTTTTAAAATCCATAACAAATTGAATATTAAAACTTTTGTCACGAAAATTTTACATTTTGTTTTGATGTATGAATTCATCGTTGACATGAGTCCCTTTCTATCATTTGCACATATAAATTAAAATTAACCAATATTGAAAATTTGAAATTGTTAAAATGTATTTTGTGATGTTTGAAATATTCCACCCTAAGGTGCTTCCATCAACTTCATTTTCACCTACAAGGTATGCTATCAATCTTTACCTTTTGTTATTAATGCCATCAAAAAAAATTATTAAAAAAATAATTATTTTCATAAGATGACATTTTGAATCTATTTTGGGTTAATGTTAAGGAAAAGAATATTATTCTTGACTTGGGTGTAGGAAAAGATCATTTTTTATTGAAAAATTAAAAATTAAATACTTGGTATTCCTACCTTAGAAAAAATGATTGGATGATATGTTTCTTTTGTTTCCATGATTTGTAATCTCACTTGGTTTAAGTTTCATTTGATACAAGGTAAAGGCATAATCATCACTACTTGATCCTACCTTGTTATTTTCCAAATATCAATAACCCAACAAAATTAGATAGATTGAGGAACTAATATATGGGTGATTTCTTGGAATTTATCATACGGTCATCCTTTGACAATTCCAAAAACAATTCACCCATATATTAGTTCCTCAAAACTAATATATGGTGTTGTTTTCAATCTTAACTATCTCACTCCTTTACTGATAAATACCTTTAAACTATTTCACTACTTTCCCCCACCCACCAACATGGATATGAAAGGGCAAATTAACATGTGCCTTTTCATTGTCCATGTTATTTATATTAATTCAAATTAGATTAAATTTGAAATTGACATAAACAATGATGAATCATTGGAAACCATACATGGGAACATAATAAAAGGAAATAAATAGTTGGTCATCACTAATAGTGCAAAACAATGTGCAACTCAAATTTTATCAAAATAGTATGTGTTTAAAGTTAAGTTTTTCCATGACCAAGTATTCATATAATTCCACATTGGGTTTTATTTTGTTCTAAAAAACCATACTATTTAATGACTTTTATTTCTGCCCACCCTCAAGTTTTCATAACTAAAAGAAGGATGTATTCATTTATTATCTTGAGAATAGAAGGTAAATGAATTGGAGTTTGGTATGCACCACTATGAGTGAATGCATACCGCATTCATTCATTTAAAACCCTTTTTGTGAATTTATTAGGGGAAGGATGGTAAACCTCCCTTTTTTTCTCTCCCACCTTCTAAGTAAATAATGAACTCATGAACCTCAAAACTAGCATTTTTGGTCAATCTTTCTTGCAAATGATTTTTAATTTACAAAAATATATAATATTGTTCAAAAAATGGGTCATAGATTTCTTTCAAACTTTAAATGTTATTGGGTAGTTTTCCAAAGGTATATTGTAACTTAGTTACAAGGTTATAAAAAGAAATAAATAATAAATGGTCCACCCTTTACACCTTTTACAATAAATGGGGTCTTCTTGCAGAAGTGGTGGTTTGAAACATTTAAGACTTATATTACAAAACTAACTTCAGTTTTTAATACTTTATTTATCATGGAAGTAGTGGACTAAAATATTTTAAAATTAGATTATCATGGAAGTAATGAAGCAATTTCAATTACGAAAATAAACCTTTTGAAGAGCTTCCCATCTTACATGTCACCCACTACTCTTTTAAAACCCTTTCAAATCGATAAAAGAGCTTTCCTCATTAGAGAAAAACCACCTTCATTTGATCCAAGTGTGAGGAAATCATCAAGTTGAAAATAAATTCCAAACAATCCACTATTTGGAATATTTTGTTATCTTTTAAATGAGGTTTTTTGTTGAAAAGGAATGGTGTTTTTGAAGGGACTACTAATTGGTTTAAGTTGAGTATTGTCAAAAAAAAAAAGGGAAAGTCAAATATTAGTGTTCACATCGGTCATTGAAACTTTGACATAAATGTTGACGTTCCAAAACAAAGGTGCATTACCAAACAAAACAATATTGACAATAACATCCAACAACCATGTAAGGTTATTGGTCAATACCCAATTTAAGGTTAAATTGTTGGAGGAAGGCATGTAAATTTGTGTAACTAGTCTTTGTTTATTTCATGAAGTTATATGACAACAATAACATGCAAGTTAGAGCTTGAGGCCTAACATTTCTTATGTTGTTAGTAATTTAATGTTTGTGGTTCTTTTGAAATGGGGCCAAGTGGGGGTCTAACCTTTTGCGTACTGATGAAAAGAATTGGAAAAAACAACCTTCTATGCAAAAAATGGAAACATAATCAATGCACACATCTTGAATTCAAATACTTGAACTTTTTCTTTGTTGAAAATATGTTTTGTACCATTTATTTCTCCTATTTTGAAAGGATTTATTGTTAATTTTATCTTGTCAATAGTTTTTTAAATATATATTATTTATGAGAAAACACTTGATTAAATTTCTATTAAGTTAAGAGGATTTTTTATTTTAAAATATTTTAAAATATTTTGGTTACTCATATGATTATGAATTGACCCAAAATTAAATATTTGATTTTTTGGGTTTTGTGGATGATCCATGATCTTCAAAATGAAAGACATGATTTTTTTTATCAACCAAAATGGTTTTCAAATTTTATTTGGATTTCCATTTTTCAACACATTCTTTAATTTTTGTAAAAATGGAGAAATAAATCTAAAGTCTACTAGATTGGATATAATATAATTCTCTCACACTATATTTGGCATCATACACAAATTATTGTGAATACCATAAGAAGCATGTGAATAGTATACAAATGTTGTTTTGGATATTTAAACATAAACATTTGCTATTATGACATTTTTTTGGATTTGGTAAAGCTAGGCATATCAAGAAGAAAAACATTTATATGACTTTTAAGTTTTGTCACACTTTCAAAGATGAAACACTTGAAAATATTGTGCATACTATCCCAAATTATGTATATGTGTATGTAATACTATAAGTATCAATACATGTACATACAATGTTTGATATTATATATATCAATATTTTTATAATATATTGGCAAATGGGTATTAGGTTTGGTTCACAAAATGAGAAAACTACCCCATACATTAGAAAACATGGGGAAGTAGAATTCCATTTCCATGTTATGTTTCAACACTTTAAGAATGTTTGATGAATTTTCTTGATGAAAAGCTTCAACATAGACAAAGTGGATCTTGTAAAAAATTTGTTGGCTATGGAGCAATTATGGTGCTAAAGAAAAATAATAACTAGGAATAACTTCTTGCTATGTTGTGCATAGCATGTGGGATTTGCTAACACATGTGTTTTTTTAGTCCAATGATAAAGTGCAAAAAACCATTTTTTTCTTTTTATATAAGGAGGTGAGGGCTTGTAATCAAGGTATGTTTTACCATGATTGTTTTCTCAATATTTTTCATGACCACACAATTGGAGTGATGGTGTGTTTTGATGTTCCTTTGCATGTTTTAACACCATCTTGATGTTTCAACATTGTGATTGAAAAGGTTCCTACATTGTTGCCCTAGGGTTCCTATTATCCTTAGCACTAAACAAAGGGATTTTATAGTATCTAGGGATTTCTATCAAGTTTACACCAACTATTATAAAAGCTTATAGACTATTGACATAGACATGGTACTAAAAATGTGGCACTTTTCTCTTCAATTCCAACTAATTGTTGATTATTATTGTGTTTCTATAAATGTTATATGGCACACAACTAAGCAAGTGATTTGGAACCTTGTAATTTCCAATATCCAAAAAAATTCAAAAGGATGATGCAAGGGGATGGTGCAAGGGGATGGTGTAGGATGATTTTTCGTAAATTTAATTTTTCTTTCGCTAAATATCTTTGATTATTTCATATGATTGCAAAAACATACACTACAACAAAAGGTGTCCTTGTATGCCAAGTGATTTCACTGGATTTTGAGTGAATTCACTAGTTGTAGTGAACGGGGACCAATGAAGAAGCAATGAATTCATTAGTCTAGTGAATGGGGACTAGTGAATTGCACCCACATTTTGTAGTAGTGATAGGATATCAATGACAAGTTGGCATGCCTTAAGAAGCCTAACATTGAATCTTACCTACCATTAATCATGTAGTTGTGATTTTAATGGGATGGAACCATGAGAGGTGCATGCCAATTACACTTCTTGTAATGGATATGGAATAAGTTTTTAAAAAATGATTCAAGAGGGAAATATTCCAATTTGGTTTTTCTAGAAAGTTGTTTTAAAAAATAAGACACATAACATGTAATTGCTTTTGTTCAAAGCATTCTTGTTATTCAATTGGTGCATTTAATTTTAGTAATGCCATAATTATGATGTTTCTTGTTGAAAATGGTGGAAATTTCCACATGTTGACAATTGCTGCAATCTTATTAAAGTTCAATAGTTTGCCCTCCTTGGACATTACAAAATCCAAGATTAGTTTTGAGAATATCAAAAACATATGCTTCTCCAAATGTAGGTTAATATTATGTTTTATAACATTAATGCAACTTTAAGAAATGAATATATAAATAATGTTGAATGCAAAACAATTGTCAATTAACCATTTCATGAAGGAACCTAGGAAGTCCTTTAAAGCCTTGATTATTGCCCTCAAATAAATGTGCATTTTGAAGTTCAAATGGCATCACTACCCACATAAAGACACTGTAGTTTTAAAAACGACTAATGCTGATATAATGGTAACCAAAAAAACCATCTAAAAAATTAAATTTCAATTATTGTATCAATACCTCCTTTGCGAATGGTAAACAATAGGGATCCTTTTTGGTTGTTCCATTGAACTTTTGGTAATCAATGCAAATATAAAGCTTGTCGGTCATTCTTCTTGAGTAACACCATAGTTGGTGATAATTAAGTAGCTTAATTTAAAAGTATGAATTAACAAGTAATTTGTTCATCGTCTTCATGTTTTTTTCTTAATCATTGAATGACAACAACTAGGACAATCTAGTGTGATTTTTTATAGAAAAAAAGAAAGTCCCAAGTTTTGACGGCTATGGTGGAGGGCAAAAAGTAGGCTTGGAAGTCAAAGGTTTGTTTTGTTTTCATAGTTGTTGTAGTAGCTTTGGTGATGGGCATGGGGTTTGATCATTTTTGTTGCCGAAAGAAGAAAGACTAGTGAAGGGGAATGCAAGTTTGAGAATAACATGTAACAAAACAAAGATGAGGGTAGGTAGGTAAGTAATGCTTCCATAAATCTGTTTTTTTCTTTTAACAAACCTACTTGTGGTCCCAAGTTTGGAGTTGTGTGTTGTGAGTTTGTTTTGTAAGAATGCATGTTTGTCTTTTTATGTGTGTGTTTTGTCCAAAGTGGGGAAAATAAATAAGGTATGTAGAACTTTAAACGGTTCTTAAATTTGAGGTACCGACCAATGTTGTTGAGGTTATTGTTTTATGAAAGATTATACCTTGTAGGAAGAAGGAATTGTAGTAGTAGCAGTGGAATTACTGCAACTATTTTTTTAAAGCATGATGATTTAAGAATTATAGCTGCCACTTTCCCCATGGGTGATGGTTAGTGGAACAAGCCCCAAGGTTCAAACTTATAAGAACCAATTTGAACTAGAGAAGCTTGAATCTTTGGGGACATGTAGGAGTTGCCATGGCTGCAGGTTTACAACATTATGTAGGCATGTAATGAAAAGGAATAGAAGCATTATGGAATAGAAAATGGCTTTGGGTTTATAAAAAAATTATAAAACATTTTAGGGTTTAGAAAAGGTCTAAAACAACCATCCAACCCAAAAAAAAAACAAACCATAGAAGTAGACTATGTTTTCCCTTAAAAGCCATTATACTTGGGTTAATTAGTCCATTAAAGGGCTAAAATGAGATTTGTTTTTAATGCATCTCTTCCATTTTACTTCTAATTTGTGACATAGGCGATTTGTGGGAGCCAAGCATTAAGGGAAAGCCATTGAAAGTAGTAAAAATTGGTTTCAAAAGGTTCATACAAGGCAAGTAAAGGCCAACGCAACATAAAATACATATTTTATCAAGTCACCTAACCAACCAACTACCCTTGAGCACCATGGTGGGTTTTATAAGCATGTGAAGACACAACAAACTTTCCATTACGAAATTAGGGTTAGGAGCAAGGAATGAAGCTTGTAATATCTTGGTATTAATGTGTCTTAGACATGTTGAACCCAGTAGTATAGTGATCACAACACCCAAGCCTATAGTGAACTTAGGGTTTGGCTTTGGCATACTACCCCAATTAAGGACCCCTATGAAGTTTCTTATTTTTTTCCTTTCATTTCATTTGGTTTTGTGTGGTTGGTTTTATAAATTTAGAATTCCCCTATAATAATAGGTATTTTTAAAAATGTGGGGCATGTGCTATTAGCAAATTTCCTTCTTGATCATGGGCACCAAACATCCCATGTCCCTTAGTATGGCCCATCATGTATCATCGAACCTTGTAGTTCCCATCGCCCATGTGCTTTATCATGCACCACCACAAACCACCCATGAATTCCCCCTCCCATCCAAACCATGAACCATTCACTAGTTCCCTTTCCTAATTTAACAAACCACACATCACCTATTAGTTCCCCTTACTAGCCTTAGCCCTTCATGTGAATGTGGGATTCCAACCCCACACTTTCCTAAACCCCTTAAATCATGCACAAGTAGGACCTTTTCCCCCTTCCACTCTTTCAGCCCCCATAATAGCCCATAACCATACCCCTCAACCTACCCTCACCTCTTCAACACATTTGCAACTTCCACTTAAAGTCTTTTGCCCCATTTGTGTGCACCAATTTATTAATCAAAGGTTAGCTAGTCATCACTGCTTTTATTAAGCATCTAATTCATCCAATCCAAACCCCTATGACCATTTCAACCTAATACCTTCCCTTGCTCCCACCCCACCTACATTAACCTAGACTTGGGTTTCGTCATTGCATGTCCTTGGGTTTTTTCATTTAGGTTTTTGTCATCTTCAATTGTACAACCGTATCCTTACCACTCTTTGGTGTGATGTATAAGTGGCGTTTTGTTTTCCATTGGATAAATTAACATAAGACCCTTATGTGGCAATTTAACACTTGCTCCTTTTGTTACCCCAATGGTGTCTTGTTTTGCCCCCTTGTGGTGGGGCAATAGGAGATAAAGAAACATGGGTTCAACTTAAGCATTTCCTAATAGGCGATTGGGAAAACTTGCAACAAGAGTTTTTTTTTGTAAGCCCAAGTTTTGGTGGCAAGTTTGAACCTTGTGTTTTTTCCCCAATAGGATCCTCCAATTCATAAACACTTTCTCTGTAATTTAGGCAATACAGTTCATGCATTTCAAGTTTTAACACCATTATCCCAACACATTTTTCTTCACACCAATTTAAAGTTGCAACTAAGGGTGGTTGTGAAACAGTAATCCATGACGTTAAGTGCACCTTGGATTTTAACCTCAATTAGGTTGTTCTTTAATTGGATGTGGTAAACACATTTAATTTAGTGTTAAGAAGGGTCATATTTCAAGAACATCGTGTAGTAGGTGGAAACATCATACAATTCATCCCCTTTGTTTTCACATTATATGCATTTGAGTCTCCTTTGTTTTATAATCATTATAATTTATCATAGTGATCCCATTTGCCATGGGAACCCTTTAAGTTGATCCCTTAGGAGGGGCATTATACATTTTAGCCCACTTTAGGGCTTGATGTTTTATAGCTAATTATTTCCTTTCTTGTCTATTTCCATCCATTGTAGATGACACACACATCATAGGTCCCCCTTCAATTGTATCATTTGCATATGAACATTTTTAGACCAAATTATTTGTAATAGGTCTTTCTATCCAACTTCAGAAATGCATAGCATGGTCACCTTTTGGCCTACCGCTTGATTTCAACACCCCATCCCAGTTTACCACCCCATTAGAAGGAATTAAAGTCTTGGGGGTTCCATTGGGCACCCCATCATTCGCATCATCCTTCATCAAAGATGCCCTAATAGATGATGTTCGACATGTGAACCTTCTTCTAAAAATGGGTGATGTTCAAGTAGCCTTTGGAATTTTAACTCATTGCTTTGTGCAACAACCATCATATTTCTTACAATGCACACCTCCCTCTTTCACCTTCATAAAATCCTTTATTTTTTTAGTCATCCCTCCTTCAAGTGTTTGGGTGCCTCTTGGGTCCATGATCCTTTGATAGCATGGAAGGACCTTTAAGTCATAAACAAACTTCTTTCCCAATCACATTCAGTGGCATCGGCTTCATACCGATAGCCACCATCACCCCAACAACCTATTTAAGGAAGTGGGCCTTTGTAGCCTCGATCATAGCTGTTAGGTTTATGGTTGATCATCGTCCTTTCCTTATTGAGACCTTGGCATGATTTGACAACAACACCCTTCCTTTCCAGTAACATTTCAAGGCAACTTGTGATTTTTTATCGCCCTAACTCACATGTGTTTTCCTCCATTTGAACAACTCGCCAAGCAACAAATGGTTCAATTTCAAGATTCCATCTTAGAACGTTTACACCATCATACCTTTTCTAACATGCTCTTTAATAGGATATCCAAAGCCAAATGTTCTCGAATTTTATCATGTTCTAATTTAGGGGCAGGTGTTTAGTTTAAAACTTGACCAATTTTTCCAACCTTTTGATTATTTTCCCCAATTTTTTCCACAACACTTCAAATGTGACTCGGATTACTTCGTCCTTTAATTGCAAATACCCCTTGATGCATGTGCACACATCCCATTGACCCTATGGGTGTTCACCTCTTATGTTGTTTTCATGGCAACGAGTGCACATGTATTCATGATGCAGTTCGTGACACCTTTACCGCCATTGTTCAAGATGTTAGCTTCCACGTGGGACGAAAACAACTACATGCATTTCCTTCATCCATGCTCAACTTTTTTCATTCACAAATTAACATTGTGCTCACCAAAGATGGCATTCACACCTTAGTTGATGTTGTCATTATCGACCCAACGCGAACGAATTTACTTTTCTGATTTTGCACAACTCAAGGATTTGTTGCCTTTGATGTGATTCAAATGAAAGAAAGGAACTATTGCGATTGACACCTTATTAATCAATTCCTCCCATTAGAGGTATTTGGATGTTTACATAAACAAATCAATGTGTTTTTACATGATTGTTTGGAGCTTGAAAGGGCTCGAAAGCCTTCCTCTTTTTGTTTTAGTTACCTTTCTTCAACAAAAAAATTCAATCATTGTAAAGGATGCAATAATCTTCCATTTTAAGTTAGGTGGTAGTCGTAGGCCTAGTTATTTCTTGACATCCACTCCTTCAAAACACACCTTTCATTACCATGGTCGACCTATTGCAAGCAGTTGATTTTTAACATGGAGAAACATGGCCAACCTACTATAGGTGATCAATTTTTGACATCTAGTTTTGACGTCCTGTAAATTCTCCCTTTTCCTTATTCCCTTGTACATTTTCCAAATCTATGGTGTCTTTATGAATAAAGTTTTGTAGGGTTGCAACAACAATTTGTCCCAGTCTTGTTTGATAACACACATAAGATTCATACAACGTTGAACATGATGCATTGATGACCTATGGTCATATCCAATTTGACTTGATGTTCAACATTGTGAAAGGGTATCCTTTTTAAATCTTCGTTGTTCGTTATTCATTTAGGCAGGGCCCACCCATGACGTCGTACGCCTTGTTTCATACAATGTGCAATTCCCACAAAGCGCCTCCCTTGAGAACTTGGCAAGTTCCCTGGATGCTTCTGCCAAGGGAGGTATGGGGAGGGAAGTTGCACTATGAATGGAAAAGTTCTAATTTTGTTGAAATATTTCATTCATTGTGCAACTTCTCCAAATCTTTCTTCATCTTAGAAGTTTAGTGGATGTCTCCCATGGGTGTATTAGCTAAGGAAATACCCAAACTTGAGAAGGCCCATGCTTAGCAGAGGAGATACACCCAAATTTAACAACTTTGGCAATGTGCATGGGGTGAATCAGCACCCACATTGGTACTGTAACTTAGTGTGTAACTCGATGTAATTATTTAATTACTTAATTGTAAAAAGGGGTAAGTTGAATGGTCATGGTGCATGTGCACCATGTGATGTCATTCCTTGTAATTAAATGTGGAGGAT
>Ga0116228_10005221_pt1 | contig 11564 bp, 4 predicted proteins | sample S1TSphfallax_2_FD_89694 | JGI IMG/M metagenome (GOLD analysis project Ga0116228, IMG submission 89694) | Host-associated microbial communities from peat moss isolated from Minnesota, USA - S1T2_Fc - Sphagnum fallax MG | ecosystem: Host-associated > Plants > Peat moss > Unclassified | place: USA...
CAGGTCCTCGCAATCTATCCTTATTCCATAGAACTTCCAATACCCACAGATCTCGGACGAGATCTGATACACACCACACACAAATACCTAGATGGAAATACCAAAAACAGAGGTTCAACAACACTAGGCTAAAAATCTGGATTCTCAACTATCATGACTTCCAATCTCACATTTGCTTACAAACACAGGTTTTGACAAAATCAAGAATCACTCTGAATCCCAATAGGATTTCCCATAATGCTCCAGATTCACGAAGACCAATTCCCAATTTCAGATTTCCCAAGATTAAAGGTATTCTTCCCCAAATCAACATAACAAAACTCATTTCACAAATTCCCACAGCAAATTTACCCCATAGTTTGCTCAGCCACTTGACCACTCTTAAAAGCTCTAAAAGTTTTCATCATCTTCCCAATTTGACCTCCAATTTTGTTTCTAGAACCTAACTTGTTACTATTGAAACTAAATGCAACGGAAAAGTTCATTGAGCTTCAGCACCAAAAATTCAAGTTCCATGTAGTGAACATTTTTCCCACATCATGCTACTGAAATTGCTACAATTCACCCAAATCTTGTCACCCTAAAAACAAGATTAGTGACACCAAAAAGAGACTTAACTAACAAATGAGCTCTTCCTTTTATCTTCATCTCCCGCTCCTTCAATTCCATTCCCTACAAAACATAGCAACCACACATACAAACATCACGGCACATCCCCAAACTTGTGCGCCTCAATAACTTGCAACATCATGAGCAAAAACTCCACAAATCAGCTCCGTCCTCAGTGAAACACAAAATGACATATTACGGTTCTATTTTCTGACACCATGAAGTGGACATTGAGGCTCCTTTCACACAGCAACCCTAAAATCTAGAAACAATTATGGATTACAACAAGATTTAGGAATAACTTCTGGATGTTTTGGAACCTTGATGTAGGCAGGGATCCAAGTTCTAGTGGGCACATATTCTTTTGATGATAATCACAATGGCATTCAATAGCAGTTGAATGTGATACTAGGTCATAAAGCTTAAGGGACCACCTCAATGTTGGTAGCAAGTAGGAATTATGTTTAACATTGGGCGAAGATTACATTCATGTTTTCATCAAGTGTTTTTTTAACTTACATTTTCTAATGATTTTAGGAACCAAAAGTGATATTTTGAACTTGGTTACATGATACTACAAAAAACTTAAGTTCATTTGAAGTCTTTAAAATCATTATAAATGTCAAGTAAGATATTATTTCTATATGTAAATTTACAATTGTGCATTTGAAGTCCTTAAATGTACTACAATTAAGTGAGTGTTTTGGTTATGTCAAAGTCTCCAATTGTGCTTTGGAAGTCCTTGAATAATATTAAATTGTAAACTTTGTGTGTATTGTGTACATAAAAATACCTAAACTTTTTTTGAACAATGTTTTCAACATGTCATGAATGTCAATCTTGTAAATTTTGTAATCATTTCATTATAGAAGTGATATATTTGGTGACCAATTAAAGATTGAGTTCAACTCTTTGTGCAAAATTCATTTTTACACTTGAAAATAAGTTTTAAGAAGTCCAAATTTTATGTCATAAGTAAGAATTCATAAAAATATATCTTTCTTTTGGTAATGATGTTTGTAATAGATTTTAAAGAAAATTTTTGAAGGCTTTTCTTTTATTTAAGTTTATAACTTAAAAAGGACATACAATTGTCTTTTCATATCTAGATTTTGATTCTATTGTAGGTTCAAATTGGGGCATGTGTGTTTCCCATACACACCCACGACAAATTGCAAATTACCACTCTTCAATATAGAAAGCCCAAAGAGTCCAAATTCTACTATATGTCTATTCAAATGCACTCAATTCATCAAAGTCATGAATGAGTCATAAAATCATACATACAATCAAGTCCCTTAAACTTTCTTACATTGAATTAATCTTAACTATAATGTGTGGATATTTTGGAATGAGATCATTTTGAAATGTATTCTTTTTCAACACTTTGGTTCTTGGAAATGGCACATATAGGCTTCCCTAGTTAATGTAGATAATTTTGCACACATGCACCAATTCCCCTATAGAAACACATTTCTATCCAAATCTTGGGATTTAGGTTGGAAGAATGGATTGTTTTCAATCCTCCAAGGTCTTCATAGATATGGCAACATTACTTGCCATGGAATGGCAAACAACAAGATCTAATCGTCTAAGCTTAAGTAAGTGTTTTCTTGCATTCTTGTGACAATTTGTTACTTGGTCTTCCAACTTTGTTGGGTTGCAATCCTAGCCTAACTTGGTTCCAATGACCTCATAGCCACAACAAACTCATATTAAAACTTTATGCACAAATTATAGACATTGAAACATGTGTCACATACAAAGGACATTTCAATGTGCAAAAGATGTCCAACTCCAAACTTTTAATTTGCATGTAGTATCTAAAGTAGAACCTTCCCACATAAGGGTGAAGAAAACAATGCAATATCAATCCTAAAACAATTAGGATTCCTACCTACAACTAGTAGCAAGCTAGTCCCTAAGTTGGATGGTGGTATCTACTATCATGTGATGTCCTTCAATCACCTTGTAATGTTAAATAGAATGTGAGCTAGCCTTCAAGTGCATATATAGGGGCAATGGTCTTCATCTTTAATGATTGCATATGAACCAACTTCACATTTATAAACATTATAACAAATATGAAAAACAAATCTTGACATAAGATGTTTAGATTTGAACATGCTTAGATCTATAATTAAAAATCAATTACCTAGAAGAACATCTCAATACACATTATATCATAGCCACAAAAGAAAAAGTAAAAAATAACACAATTTAATCATGTAACTTCTCCTTCTAATCATAACTTTTTTTGGGTAGAATTTTGCTACTCATTTAGGTGACAATATAGATTTCCCTAATTAATGTAGATCACTTCACATACATGCATTTGAGTCCCCCACATAAATACATTTCTATCCATTGTTTGCTATGGATTGGCAAACAATAAAATCCAATACTCTAAGCTCAAGTAAGTGTTTTCTTGCATTCTTGTGATAGTCTTCTACTTGGTATTCTAGCCTTCTTGGATTGTAATCCTCAACTTGGTTCCATTAACCCACAACAAACACATGTTAAACTATATGCACAAATTATAAAATACTAATGTAAGTACCTATGTCGTTGGCCCAAGTGTGAACATGTTGAAGACTCAACCCATTTTTCCTTCCAAACCCAACTTTTGCAATTTATTTGAATTTCTAGCAATAAAAACCACTCAAAAATCAATATCATCCACACTATAACTCTAAAAATTGTGAAATAAACTTTATTAAATCTAATTACTAAGGATTTCCAGCATTAAAACACCCCCAAATTCGAAGAAAATTTCTAGTTTTGATTTTATTTAATTTTCATTGAGATAATGGTTTAATAATCAATAGCTTCCACACCATAGTTCCAAACACTCTCAAACCAAATAAGTGCACCCCTACTCTTCAAGAGCTTTCCAAACATACCAAGAGCCTAGCATGAAGCACTATGGTTTGGAAAATCTCAATGTGCCTAAAATAAAATAAAATTACCTTGCTTCATAAATAGATTTGAAACATATGTCACATACATAAGACATTTCAATGTGCAAAAGAAATCCAACTCCAAACTTTTAGTGCATGTAATATTTGAAGCATAACTGTCCCACATAAGGATCATCAAGAAATCAATGAAAAACAATTGCCAAGTAATATTCATTAATTATGATTCCTACCTACAAATAACAAGTTAATCCTTAAGTTGTATGGTGGTTTCATGTGATGTCCCTCAAACCTTTCAATGTAATGTTGAATACAATGTGACATTAGAAGAAATCTTCAAATATATGATTCAGTTTATGATTAATAATTTAATTAAAAGACAAAAATGACTAATAGCCCTAAAGTCATTACGAACAAGTTTTTTTGAAAAATAATCATTTAGAACATGATGTGATACATTTCATCCATTTGTCACAAAAGACATGTGTGAAATCATTAGTTATAGGTTAATCATTGAATAGTTGTCTTTTATTATAAAAAATTAAACTCAAAAAACTTGGGCAACATTAAAGCTTTTAACAATAATACTTATTATCATAGATTTATTATGCATAATATGAATAATAAAATAGATATTTATTCCATTTTTTTAATTTAATTATTTTCCATCTAATCAATTATTGACACGTGTCAAATCTAAATTAAGTTAAAAACTTAATTTAAGTGGTCAAGTAGATCACATAATCTAACTAACCTAAGTAGTCTATGTAGGTTAAAAAATTTCAAATAATATTCCATTGTTGACCACAGTGAATCTCATTTGTGAAGTTTAACCTTTAGACCCAACAATGGAATTGAACTCCTTTACCATTAACCCACCTCACTTATTGTGTAAATAATATAGTGTTTATTCTATTTAGACCATATTTCATTTCAACATCACACAAAATTTCAAATTAGATAATTCATATTTTTTTAATATTTTTTCGAAATGAAAGAACTGAAATTTTATTCATAAAGTTCCTTCAATAATGTACACAATTATACATATATTTTATAGAAAATGAAAATTCATTTCAAAAGAAAAATATTTGAATTTTTTTATTGAATAATGTTTCAATCACCATTCTTTGAAAAACATAAATTCAAACACATGATTTGTAAATGGAAAAACCTTTATGGATAATACAAGAATAAATAAAATATATCTTTCATATCTTAAGCCTTCATTTGATTTACAAATTTATATTATAGAATTTGATTTCTAGTATACCATGATCTTACCAATAATTTTTAATTTAAACATATGAGTCCATATATATAATTTATTCACATAAAATATTTATAAATGATCATAAATCAACTATATCTAATATATGTATAATTTTTTCATATTAGTCCCATTAAATAAGATGTATAAATTTTATTCATTTTTACGCATGTAAAGGAAATTTATTTCCTTATACACATATAGTATACAAAATTTTAACTTAAATTTATGATAAAAGTTTAATGTGCAAACAAATTATATATTTTCCACATTTTACACTTCTACTTGATTTTTAAATCATAAATAAAAGTATAAATATATATATAATATTTCATATTCTTACCATTAAAATTTATTTCAGTGTATAATAATTTATTTATTCACATAGAATATTTTTAAATGGATCATATATCAAGTTTTTTTGTTAATGTAATAAAATATATATATTATATATGCATGTATAAATATTAATCATAATTAGTTCCCTGCATGCCATAGTTCTTTATGTCCATTTATACTCATATTAAATAATTGATAGTCATATTTGAATCATTGTAAAGTAATTTTATGATCGTGTTGTGTATGTAATGACACATCATTTTATCTAAACATCATTTGCATAGTCATTTTTTAGTTATATTTGAAATGATTTTATCTTGGTCATATTTTCAAATAATATCTTGGACATTCATGTCACTTTGTTATCAATTATGCATGCCATATGGATAAAAACTTGCACAATGAAAAAACAAGGTAATCCTTCCTATTACCATGTCATCACCTACTAGTCAAATGTGTTGTTAATATATGGCTATAACTTTTTACAAATAGAATTTGAAATAATATCCTATATATATATATATAATCAATAATATAGTTGTTTATGACATCTAGTCATTGATTTCTTCGTTGCAAAGGACAAGATTTCTTTTAGTGCATGAGCTACCTTTTAGGTCCATATGGGGGCAATGGTTATTGTATTAAAATGTTGCATACTTCAATTTTGTAGGTTTGTAAACCCTACAAGAAGCATGAAAAAAAAATGTTAACATAAAACACATGGATTCATGCTTAGATTTATAATCAAAATTCTAATTGTCCATATAAAAACATTTCAATACATATTACATCATACCCACAAAGAGAATACCAAAAGTATCACAAAAGTCATGTATTATCTCCTTCTACTCATACCTTTCTCTAGCACAATTTTGTTTCCCACTTAGGTGGGACCTTATGGGTGAATGCATTGCCCATTTTTGCAAAGTGCCCTCTTTTTGGACACCTATAACAAATAATAAAATTTATCAAATTGAAAATTTGAAATTGATTATACATTAACAACTTGATTATGAAAATACATAGTATGTAATTTTTTTCAATAAAAGTACACCCACTTTTCACAATGGACTTTTGAAGTACAAAAATGTTATGGAATGGTTGATAGATTGGAATGGAAGGAAAAAAAAAGGTTCATAATGAATCCATTCCAAATTATATATATTGAGTCAATATATGATGTAACATCAAATAATTATGTGAAAGTGTTCCCTCAAAAATCCTAATCAAATTTTGATTAAGAACTTTTGAATGGTCAAAATTTGCACCACATTTTCATAAATCCCTAACATAGTTGTGTTTTTCTCAATTTTTTTCTTAAGAGGTGTATATGTTTTGAATATGTAGGTGGGCTCCTATTAATATGGATTTTATTACATTGAACTTATTACCATTGAACCCATGGTACCAAAAAATTCAAAAATTTACCATTGTAGATGGACTTTTGTGGACTCTTGTTTTTTCAAAAAATGAGCCACCTTAAAGTACATACACCCTTTAAAATGTGTCTCAATGCAACTTAAGAAGCATTGCACTAATCTATTAATTGGAATAAGAATAATAGCATCAACTCCTAGACATTAATCCTATAATAACAAACATAATCTATCACAATCATTGAAATTTGAATTACTCAATATTTTTAGTTTCAAAATTACCTAAATGATAATTTTGAAAATAAATAAATAAATGAATGCAAAAATATGCATACAATGTTCAAGCCCTATTTATGCCTCAAAATTTCAAATTGCATATCTGAATACCTTTTGGCAAATTGTCATGACACTTGAACATGAAAAACAACTAGCAAAAAAACAATTCATTTTGACTTTGATTAGCAAAAGCCAACATTGCCATGTGCATGTTTAATTGCTTTTGCAATTGAATTTTTTTCATGAATAGGCATTTTTGTTATTTGACTAGCCTTATCACTATTAATGATCTAGATTTCTTCATTCCCTTACATTTTTTTTGTTTACCTTCTTGCTCTTATCAACTAGATTTTATTTATTTTTCAATAATGTCTTTTCAATGTTTTCATCATTTTTTCATTAGCATCTTCAAACACATTTGCCATAATATTTTTACTTTTCATCTGAAGCGGTCCATAATTTTAAATTAAAATGAAATTATTCAAAACTTGCTTCAACCTTTTTTTCATTCTTATTTTCTGGATCATCCATTTGTGACTTATTGACGCACATCCAAACTCCTTAAAAAACTCAAATGCAAATGTAAAGGTGAAAACAATGGAAGAAGGAGTCATGGCATGTTCCTTAATTCGCAGCACTTCGGGGTAAGAAAAACATGTTAGAACTCCGAGATGGGGACTAGAAAGAGTCACAAGCGGGTCAACTATTCACACGGACTTGCAAAACCAAACAACAAGTTGGTTAGTGCATAGTTTGAGCACTTTTGGTGCACGAAAAAATCACGAGCATACACAAACTCACACAACTCACCATGGCCCAGATTCGGGGGAAGCCACCACCTTCCACTTTATAGTATTATGTATGATTAGCCATGGGGTTGCATCCAAATGTCATTATGTCTTAGGATTTCCAAGTTGGGAATCTTGAACTATTCGAAATTGGGATTTTCGGCTCTTTGGAGGGCCATAACTTTTTGTGTAAACCTTTGATTGAGCTTTCCAACGATATGTGACACATCACGTACATGCAAATATTTCAGGGCGATTCCCAACTTTTAGTGGTTAGGAATCAAATTGACATTTTAACTCCCAACCTTTTTTTTTGCCATAAATTATGTTTTAAGTACTCAAATGGGTCATGTGAACCCATACGTTTCAAGAACTTTCCAATGGTATAAGTAACTTTTTAATCCAATGAGTTTTGACCCTTGAAATACCTTTTTGAAAATTTAGTACCCCATAGGGATTCCAATTCCCAAAATAGGAGTTCACTTTGGAGTGTGTGGGTTCATTCCCTCACACTTTCAAAAATGCAAATGTGACTCCTAGGTTGCTTTTTCAGCCTACGTCTTTCCATGCCTTTGCCTTGGTCGCGAACCTAAGATTAAAGTCATGATAATCCATTTGTAACTCTTTCCTTGCATGCACATGTTCATGTTGTGATGTTTGTTTGGTGCCCACAACCTCAACTACTAGCCTAATACCCTTGTGTACATTAAGAGTTAGGAATCTTTTGGGAATGGTAATTTTAACAAGCATCACTTGATTATTAGGTTTGGTTGAACTTCATCAAATGGATGTTGTCAACTCTAAGATTGACCTCAAGTGTCCAATGTACTTGGCATGGCTTAGGAACATTAACATACCTTCAAACTACACAAGGTGAGTTCATGTTGTGGTAATCAATGCACATTCAAGTTGAAATTGTCCCTATGCCTTGCCATAACAAAATCACAACATTTGACATTGCACATTCGAAATGAACAAACTTGTCAAAAGTACCACTACAACAAAAGGTGTTTTTGTACACCAAGTGATTTCACTAAATTTTGAGTGAATTCACTAGTTGTAATCAATGGGGACCAATGAAGAAGTAGTGAATTCATTGGTCTAATGAATGAAGGATTAATGAATTACACCCACATTTTGTAATAGTGTACTTACATTTAGATAATAGGTACTTGTATGTATAACTAAGTCAATAAAAATATTAACTATGAACTTTCATGACATATTCAATATTTTTTCCATTTGGCATAATAAAAATAATATTATGCCACATGACATTAAAAATAATTTAAAAACTGAATTTATGAAGTAAATAGGTATGTAGATAAGTAAATGGGCAATTGGGTAGGTAGGTAGGTAGGTAAGTACATTGGTAAGTAAGGAGTAGGTAGGTAAATATATTTTTGGATTTAATTTAATGTTGTTATTGTGTTTTCAATGTTTCAAATGCACCTCAATATATAGTCTACAAGATTGAAACGAAAGACAAAAAATATGGGATAATTTTTATAATCATAATTTAGTTGCAAACTAATCAAATATATGTGCAAAATAAACTTTTAATACCAAATTAAAATAAGATCCTCATAAAAAACAACCTATAGGTACTTAGACCTTACCTATCTACCTAAATACTTATGTACCCACCTTTCTTTTTATAACCTACCACTAGTTAACACAAATATGTATACAAATAGTTGACTTAATTAACTTAAAGTAAACCCTACCAACAACATTTAGCCTAACCTATTAACCTAATTTATCCCTTATTAATTTTGATCAAATTAAAATTCTAGTTTGATGATTCATTAATAAAAAATATTTTTCATTAATATTATTATTTTTTAATTTGTAATTGATAATACATATTACGTATTAAATATAATATATAATATATAATTAATAATTTTATTTTTGTATGTACTTAATCTGCTTATGGAACATAACTTAATAACCTAATTACATACCTATCTATTTACCTACCTAGTCATCTATTTATTTACTTAATTACTTGCTTAGCCTATTTAGCCCACTGTGACATACATTTTAGACCATGTTTTCCAAACAATGGAAAAATAGCTTAGCAATGATACTCGTAACTTTGTGCTAAATTTACACCTAACAAGTCAACAATTTGTATGGAATAGGTTTGTCAAGTCTAGTCAAATGAATGAAGGATTATTGTTGTGAAAGTCTTGATTTTCAAAACTATATCAAATGGTGTTTAAACACAAAATGATGCAAAATTCTATTGAATAGTTTAAAAGTACATTTCATAACATTTTTTTTTGTTGTTTACTCTATTGTTGATGGCCCACATATTCCAATCATAGCTCATTTTGCCTTCATGTAGTAGATTAGAATAATAGGAAAGGTGTCCATCATGTGCTTTTACACGAAATTTTTGCAAGTGAATGCATGTTATGGGATTATGATACAGGTTTGGTAAGCTTTATAAGCCTAATGTTAATCAATGGAGTTGCAAATGTTGCTCTTGTTCAATATTGTGGGGCAAAAGACTTGCTCCTTATGCTTTAGTTGGTGATGCTACATATCTTATTTGTCCATGTCTTTGCCATTCAAAAGACACCAAGATAGTTATTTTTAGAGATGATTACAATTCAAAACTCATTCAAAGTTGATCCACAATAATGTTCATATACATAGAAAAACATTTCATCTACCAAAAGGGTTATTGCAACTATTGCAATAACTATTCGCTTAAAATTCAGATTATTTCTTTGCAATAGTTACTTTTTGAATGTAATGGGTTAGCTAATGAAGCTAACATGGTAAAAAAAATTTGGTTATTCTAAATGAATCTATGATTTTTAAGCATAGAAGGAAATTGTTTAATAGTTGTACGACTCTAAAAAGTCAACATATACTCTTATGTAAAGGTGTGTTTTGATTACTTTCATGAATATGCCATTTTTGAGTGATTTCATGTAATTTTCAAACAATTATAAATAATGAAAACATGTTGTGTTGGACCAACTCCACAGGTGCTCAATATATAACATTGTAAAAGAAATCTAGATGAAGAAAAATCAAAAAGTGTCAATTTGGTTCAACAAAATGGTTTTGGCCCAACATTTTTGAATAGGATGTTGAAGTTAGTTAAAGTTATAACAAAGCCTAACACCTACTATTGGTTCGCTAGAATTTGATTGTTCCAATTTGGTTGTCATTAGTAGTCTCTCATGTCTTTGCAAACCCAGTTTTAGTTTTATGGGTGGGGTTGGAAAAGGGTAAATAGTCAAACTTGAATGCAAAAAATACTTAGATGTTGAGAAATTTTTTGTGCAAGGTCACATATGAAAGATTGCTAGAGATGCTTTTAGATTACTTTGAAAATGCAACCTTTTGATGAACGATATATACTCATTAGTTTCATTTCAAATTTGTGTAGATGTTCTCATATTATGGTTTAAACATTGTTATATAAATATATTTTTAAAATTCCACATTAATTTTAAATATTGTCTTAAAACAAGAAAAAATAAACAACATAGTCACACATTTGCACTCATTTAACTATCTTTGTCAAGTGTAGATTGTCAACCAATTTTTTCATGATGTTGTGCATGAGTAAAATTATCTTCGACACATTATATATACACTTTCAAATGACCAGTCCACTTTCTTTCAACTCATCGAACATTGTTCAAATATGCTATCTTCCTTTTCTTTTTTGTTTCCTTTCCTCTTGTAACTTTTCTATGTGTGAACTGCAACTCTCACACTCTCTTAATAGCTCTTGACTTGTGAAATTTTGGCTCAATGCCATCTGGCTTATGAACACTCTGCAGGTGCATGCAAAACTCAAATGTGGTCCATTAGGTTGTGCTAGTCAAACATACATTGAAGCACCAAGTGTGTTCGGAAGGCACCTTATTCAGAATTTATAATGCCCCTTGGCAAAAGCAGAACCTCCTTACTCCTCAATGTAGGTATAATGTGTCATGTGCTGCTTCCACCACATGAA
>Ga0116228_10005222_pt1 | contig 11563 bp, 8 predicted proteins | sample S1TSphfallax_2_FD_89694 | JGI IMG/M metagenome (GOLD analysis project Ga0116228, IMG submission 89694) | Host-associated microbial communities from peat moss isolated from Minnesota, USA - S1T2_Fc - Sphagnum fallax MG | ecosystem: Host-associated > Plants > Peat moss > Unclassified | place: USA...
AAATTTAATATAAATTATCAACAAATTGCCAAGGGAGCATCCCCATTGAGAACTTAAGAACAAATTCTAACTGGAATTGTGTGGGCAAATGGCATAAGACAAATATTGAGCAAACAATTGGGAGTGAGGACAAAACACTCATTGCATAATGGGCTCTGCCCCTTCTAGCAAGTTCAAAATAAGAAACGTTCCATGAGTTCTCCCAGATAAAATCTAAAAAACTCACAGTTCTGACAATAACACACCGTGGAAATTCCTCAAAATATGGGACTAAATGAAAATTATTTCATTCTGTAATCTCTCCCTTACAAGTAGAGCAAACAAATGAAGTGAGTGAGAAGCTCTTAAAAGTGAAAGAAGGAGATAAAGCAGATCTCATGTGTAAAAGAAATTAAGGAGAAAGAAAGAGAGAAAGCAGATCTCATGAGTAAAAGAAATTGAAGAGAACGAAAGAGATAAAGCAAATCTCATGTGTAAAAGAAATTAAAGAGAAAGAAAGAGATAAAGCAAATCTCACGTGTAAAAGAAATTAGAGAGAAGGAAAGAGATCGAGATTGCACGCGCGAGTATGTGCGCCCGCACCCCCGAGAGAGTGAGATCCAAAGCCAAAGTTGTCAGGGGAACTCATACAGGACAGAGCAACCTTCTTCTTCGCGGAAAATAAAAATAAAATCAGCATAGAAACTTGAAGCTCAAGAATACTGAAAGCGAGAAATCTTGAATTGCAAAAAGCCGGGATTCAGTGTCAGGCATTCTGCAACCATTGTTTCCAGATTTACAGTTTAGCATTTACGTAGCACACATAGGCATGTCCTTTTACAAGAGGCCAGAGGGCCTGCAGCATAAAACTTTGCTTCTACAACTTACATCGAAGCGGACGGCAGGCAGATTGTCTTTATCTTTTCATTTCTGCAATCTCGAATCGACTCTCTGGCTGATAGACTAACTTATACTCATGGGAAGCTCAAGTGGGTTAGTAACCATATTTTTACTCAGAGAGAAATTTCACACTTGGAAGGTGCCCTGGAAGTTGATCATCACTACTGCTGACCAGGAAGATGCTTGCGGCCGCTCTCTTTGCTACTGAGTCTCATTCAATTATAATTTCTTTGAACTTCTCCACTGTTACCACTTCCCTCCAGGGCTCGCTTCCATGTACTGCGCCTTTAAAGTTGTTTATCTGTTACTTTTGAGCTCCACTCGCAGCTCCCGGGAGAAATACTTGTCCGATGTCTCGAACGATCTCCCAACCGATCTGTCCTCTCTTCGGCATCGGACCAGTACCTTTGTTCTGCGAGCCCCCATTTGCTTGCTGTTGTTGCTGGCTCTCCTGTTTCTGGTCCCCCATCACTCGCACTGCTAAATTCCTGCACACGCAGCAAAAAAACTCACAGCGCTAAAGCAAACTGCGCTAATTAGCTTACAGCTGCCGCAGCAGATAGTCAGGCCATGGTCAAGATTCTTCCCAAGAAAAAAAAAGGGGGAACGCAAAGTCCAAGTGAAGCCGGAGAATGGGTGTGCGAAGCAAGAAACGAGCTCGGATTTCGCCGTCACAGCTCACAAATTATATGGCGAGAACGAGGAGGGGGGTTGGGGGGGGGGAGAAGAAGGAGCTTGCGACGACGAACGGCAAGGTTTTATCTTCAATTTTGTGAGGTAGACCGGTAATCATCCACAACAGGACTTAGATAAAAAAGGAAAGTATAACTGTTTTTTAACCCCGCTACATTTTGGCGACATGCTAGAACCTATGGTCTAAATATGGCAAATTTTAAAAAGGGCTGCTAATGTTATTTTTGGATCAAACGAACCAAATTCGCCATAATTTAGTCGGATTTCTATATTTTGTCTTCAGTGTGTAGCCAAAAAACGATGATTGAATATTTGAAATTTATTTTGTATATAGCCAGATTTGGCAAAACGTTCCTAAGGATGAACGTCACGTTTTTTACATCTGCTTATGGACGATCGCTACTTTGGCTACGAACAAAAAAATCCTAGAAAAATCACTGGCGAGGAGAAGAACTTCGTCGGTAAACAAAATGCATGAAGTCAGACTCGTGCCCATAAAGCAAGCAGGGCCTAGAGCGTAGACGTCAACGGCGGCAACTGGTTCAAAACCTGTCAGATACAACAGGTTTGGGATATCCTTTCTGGCGAGAACAACCGGTACCATATGAGGATGGACGTGCTCCATAGAAGTGCAACTTGAATTTCTAGATCAATTAATGAAAGTTTTTAGTTTTTAGATATTCAAAGATATAAGGCACCCTCAAACCATACTCAGGAAAAGTCTTTCATTACTTTACAGAAAACACAAGCCATTGGGAATTTCTTCTAAGGAGAGTTTTTGTTCTCCTTGGAGGAAAGGAAAAAAGAATACTCATATTCCAATTGTTACATAGATTATGGAGCCTGTGGAGCTACAAGCTATGTCACTTTTAACCAGGGTCCAGTGAATTTCTGTGGCAAATTGAGCTATTTTGTGAGTTTTTGGGAGAAAAAATTGGAATTAGGCCTAGCAAATTTTTGGTGTAAAAAGAGCTTTTTTCCTGGAAAAACTCCATACTTCTGTAATGTAAACAAGGGGTGTGTCACACTGTGGCATTACCATTTACATTAAAATGTATCTGAAGGCAAAAGAAGAATTATGGAACTAAAATATTTCACCATGCAAAAATATAATCTTCAAAACATCGTCAAAAAGAAACCAAAATCCTTCAAAATATTATAACTCTATAACTAATCTCGGTTTTAACACAAGCCAAAATACCATCATTGAAAAATCCTCATATAGAAATAGACCTATTACCTAGGAGCTAACATCCATGAAGCTACTATACTCTATAATGAATCTAAACACAATATCCTTGCCTTGGTAGGCAAGGCCAACAAACTGGGAAAATAGCATGTGGTCAAGTAGACATGGGTATCTTGAACTTTGTCACATACACTTTGATGGATTCCCAACATGTCTTCTTTCACTACATGACCCCAAATTGGATCTATCCTTATCTCATTGAGGGAAAAAAAAAAGAAACTGTCAGTGCTTCATTCATCATGAAACACTCATCACAGAAGAGCCACACCTCCGTTAGGCATATTCTTGTCATAGCCAATGACCGTGAGAAAAGATATTTTCACATACAAAACTTGAAAAGTAGTCCTCAATGGTTTGCATATCCTATTTGGATTCCTATGTTTCATATTGTAAAGACCTCATGCTTAACATGTTACATCCTTTAGGTGACAACCTCTTTTCGCTTCCTTTAGGCATCCACTGTCTTTGTGCACTTTTTCTTGGGAGATTTGAATTGGCCGTTGGCATCTTGTCTCTTTCGGAATCTTAAACAATTGACCCGCCCAAGTCCTCAACCCCACTGACTGGTCCTGGTCTCTTTATTTTGGGAGTGGCCCAACCCCCAGGGTTTTACCTCACACAGAAACAAGTGTTTATTCCTGCTAACAAGTGCATGTGGAAGCAACTTTTCAGTTGCAGCCATGGGTAAAAGTTAAGTTGAATGCTTCTGGAAAGGTCCATAGTCCACACTTACTGATTTTGCAGGTTTTCAAGTTGGCTTCAATGGCACGCTATTTTGACATCTGTACCTATCTATGAAGGAAGGTAGTTTGTTTGTTTTGTTTTGTGCCAATGAGATCCACCAAATCGGGATGCTTCAGATCGTGTTCTTGGTGTCTTTGCAGAACTCTCAACAAGGAGGGGTGGGCTTGGTTCCATGATGTTTTAGACTTGCAATGCAAAAGTTCTTGAATATTGAATGATTTTCTCCCTGAATTAAATTAAATCGTAGCTGAAAATTTCAGAGAAATTGGAATGTGCCTTTGGTTCTGTTGGAAAGATCTTGATGAGCAGGATTTAATGGAATTTATTTGGTAAGATTTGGATTCAGAATGTGGGAAATATTGATTTTTAAGTGATTTCTGCTGCTAAAAATACAAATTTAAAAAATCAGGTTTTGAAAGGAAAAATCTGTTGAGGACGTGGTGACACTTGGGTCAACGGCACAGGCCACACTAGTGAGTTATGATATTTCCTAACTGTCTTATGCTGTGTATTCTGGACTGTATTGTCCAACATGTCACTTGCTCATTGGTTCAGAGGAGACGGGTTATAACACATAAATTTATCCCTTCTCTCCTTTAGTTTTTAATTAGTCCAGAAACCAGTTACACCCAGTTACTGGAAAGAGGAGCCGGACTACCAAAATAGTCTTGATTCATTCATCTCCCTCGACTATATATTCGTTAATCCGGCTCCTTTCACCGGTTTCCTAATACAGAACCTCTAACCCGGGTATGACTTACATACGCTCGTTTACATGAGGAAATGCACCCTTGGGGATGCGTTCTGCTTCAGTTTTTACCTGACCCATCCTAATGTCTGACCAAGAGCTGGCAGAATGCATGGCATGTGCATCGCAGGGGATGCCTTTCCTGAGATGCATTCTGGCTCAGTTCGTACTATACCAGACCTAGTGACTCACTAAGAGGTAGAATACACTACCTTGGGCTGTACTCTCAGTTACTTAAAAAACCTTTGCATTTGGAGTGGGCTTACTCTTATAAACTTGACTGGAGATCTGCCAGCGTGCTTTCTTCACACGGAATTAGACAATCTTGCACTCTCCAGGCTGGTAAATGCACCCTCAATGTTTGTGCACACCTATTTCCGACCTGCCTTTCAACATCTGCACTAAGATCCACTTACTAGCATTTCCCAAGGCCATCCACACATATGCGATTGGTTTACAAGAAATGGTATTTTGATCAAATCATCCACCTCATACACATGTCCAACATACCCCACCACAAACCAATCACACAGCTGCAGTTCTCCAATGTTCCAGAAACACTGTTAGCTGGACCCCTGGATTCAACATTGCACATGCCTTTATGCACTAGACCTGCATGACTGCAAGCTGACAGAAGTCAAATAATTTTGATTTATCCAGCTGCAAGCCTTCATAACAGATTGGTTGACAATATCCTAGTGTTTCTTTGCATTGCCCATCAATATCCTTCCAGAGTAACACTCCAAGATAATGTACCTTGGCTGGGAATCCTTTTGAATAGTCTTGCCTCCTCTATGCCTCCACATTTGGCATACGTGTCAATAGAGCTATCACGAAGAAAGCCAATGACCTTCTCAGATCTATAATCCCAAATTGTGAAGGATCTGAGAAAAGCCAATGTGTCTCTACAATCCATCAAATGATAGTTGCTAGGGGGATGAGGTCACTACATTTTTCAATCTTCTTCTCAAATCTATGATCCCACCATTGCAAAGGACCAAAGAAAACCTTGTCCCAATATTCTGTACAATCCATCAAGTGACAGTAGCAAGGGAAACGAGGTCACTCACTCTACTCACATTCATCCACACAAAAGATATTTAGTTCGTAGCACCATAGTCAAGGAGATAGCACTGTACTGCCCAGATGATATGAGGGGTTTAACCTTCAACATTTCAAGGTTAAACCCCTCATATCACTCACATTTGTTAACCATTAACATGACTTTGTTGCAAAAACCTTCTTGAATTGTCAAACTGGCAGAATGTTAATTTATCCCTGCTTGTCTGGTCTGCAGTGATGGGAATTTAAATATCAAATTGGGGTTGCAAGTTGCAGCCTGGAGCCAGCAAAAAAGAATGAAGTACTCTCAACTGAGAAAGTGAGAACACAGAATAATCTTGCTTGGAATTCAAGGCAGCAAAGAATGCAGTGACTCACACACACACATATTGTTACCCCTGGAGCTATTACACTCATGGTTAGCACTGCCATTCACTTTGTGGCAAGGCCTTGCATGTATAGTCTCAATGGGGATCACATGGAATCAAATACTATTAAAACAAGTTTTCTGTTCATCTGCACCACTATCTGCAATCTAGACATCAATCTGGCACTTGCTCCTTGCAAGTTTCCTTCCTCTAAAAAGGAACAAAGACATTAGAGAACCTTAAAATGCATGTCAATTCATTCAGTAGCAATGGAGTGGGGTGGAGGTCCCAGTTTAGATATAGCAAATAACAAATTGCAAAAAAATCATACATGAATCATGATAATGTCAACAACTGAGAATTGCAATCATCATTTGAAATCAAATAAGAGCTTTTGTTACACATCTGGGTCAGAACATAGTTGCCTCCCAAGTAGTACAAGTTCAAAGAAGTGCATGACAGGGCTGACATCTAGGTCCAATGGTTTCACTCTTACATGGTTGAATCTACCCACCAACCCATGAACCAATTAACCAACATTTTTTGAAACTACAGCCCATGAGTCTCAATTGCAACCAATAACTTTGTTTTGACACTCTCACCAGGACTTGCTTACACATGATACTTTGTATGCATATTCCTCATAGTGCATAAACTGGCCTAAACAAGTAATTTAGAGATCTATGACTTTCCATTTGTAAGACATTCACATGTCCATTAGCAATTCTACACAACAGCTTAATGCAAACAAAAGCTAGGGAAGATGCAAATTAAAGCTAGGGAAGATGTGAATTTGGGCCCACTTCTGTTCAGCTTTTGTGTGACTTGATGTCCCAAAGTCATGAGCGATATGTGAAGAGTTTCCAGCTTGTAACTCTACAGAAAGGCATACTGTAGGCAAACCACAAACAATGAAGGGGGCCCGCTAATGAACTTTGCGCTTAGCCTTAAGCATTTGAAGCATGGTGGCATGCAAAGATGAATATACATCCTTTCCACTCCTTAGTTCTTGATAAAAACCTTTCATCAATCACAAGTAGACAAATCATTCACATTCCATTGTGAGACAACAACACAAGGAACCATTGCAATGAAGAGAGGTTGAGGCAAGTTCAAAACTCCCTTTGCCATGATTTTTCCTCTTTAAGTGTCACATGCACTTAAAATCACCATGTGGGCTCCATTCAAACCCACATCCACTGATGTTTTCTGGCTTCAGTATGTCAGGTGCAAGTTTTGAGATTGAGACAAGAACTCTCTTGTGCAACCCCCCTATTTCACCATGACTTGATATCTGAGCTTCTTCAACAATATCCACCATGGTGTTCTCCAACAACAATTCTCCCTCTTCTGTCTCATCATGAGCATTGTCATAATTTAAAAAAATTCCATCTGGAGCTCTAAGCAGTGCTCCTCGGCCTCAGTATCTACTCATAGAATAGAGTATCTTCGATTCAGAGCTGTAGGTAAATTGTTCAACTTTTGACAGAATGTTGTTGGACAACATGAAACTCTTGAGTGTCACATGTCTTGAGTTGAAGAGTAAGTCAACACAAACCAAACTCTGAGACCAAGATTTTGCATCATCATACACAGAGTTACATACCTCAGGTGCAACAATTATTAATTTATCCTCTGGCTTCATCCCATCCAAAAGGTTTGCAACAAGGCCAATGAGCATCTCATACATCCATTCCAAACATCCTTTCATGCCTGGGTTTTCATCAATTTGCACCCCTTTATTCTTAGTTGCATTTGACCCTTGAGAAAAGATCTCTCTCAACATTTCCAATACTATCTGCAAAAGAAGTGTGAAATCATTCTTCAGAATTTGCATGAAGACCTCATCCTCCTAACAGTGAAAATTTGGCTCGAATCAAGATCATCATACGTAGGTGTGCAGTCCTAACTTTCTATTCAACAGTGAAATGCTGGAGCTAATCCCTGATGATCAAGGGAAAAAAAATCTGATTGATAGTGCAATTGCTCTCCAATCTTTGAAACTCAAATTTGCCACCCTTGAAAAGATTCATCACAAATGTTCATGGAATTGACAGAATCTCATATTTGCAATAAAATTATGGTAAAAGTTGAGAACAGACCTTTTTCATAACATAAGCAAACTGGAGATCTTTGTCTTCTGAAAAATAATATTCCAAAACAAAAGTTCCTGGTCCATATGCAGCTCAGCTTGACTTGCCAGGCCACATCATCTATTAGGTCAAACTCAGAATGCTGCTCTATGGTGGATGTGGATAACTTGTTGAGTCTTGGCAGATTCCCTTTCTGCCCACAATAGAGACTGTTTCCAAATTCCTTGCAATGGCAAGGACTCTGCACCAGCTCCTTCTGCTGTCAAGGACTGGTTCCAAAGTTTTTGCAACCTGTTTTGAAACATGATGTCACCTGTGCTTTCAAGAGCACATCCATGATTTGCAATCCATTATGCAAAATTATGAAATTGCAACATATAGTAAACATCCTTCATATACTCCTGCACAGCTATGCAATACTCACCATGTTGTGAATATTGCATCAGTGATTTGGCAAAGCACTCTGCATAGTGAAGTATGGGGGCTATCTCATTTACATTGACTAGGAGCCCAATATTTGACGATTGCTTTATAAACATAACTTGTCTGTCCATCTCATGATACAATCTGACCAGCTCCATAATGTTCAGATGTTGGAATTTAAAATACAATATCAAGAAGCAGACATTCTTTTGTGCAATTTTATTTTACACCACTTTCCATTCAATAAGTGGCTTTCATCTGGTGACCCACTTTCATAGCTCTGTCTGTATTTAATTGGAAAGAGGTGAGCCAATTCCAAATAATACTCAGTAGATTGGCCTTGGGACAGTTTGAAGTACTTTTCCAAGCAAGACTCTACTTCCTCCAACCTCCAAACGTGGTAGTCATGTGAGTTCACATGAATGACGTTGCGTCTGCACATTTATACATTTGAAAACATAGACAGCCAACAAATTTCAAACTATGACCTTCCCCCTTACATGCAACACATGTATGCCCACATACTTTGAACAGACATAAATAATGTCCACACTGGCAACCATGAAGATATCAAGAACCAAGAGCACTGTGGACAAATCAGGTATGTACTTTCCATGCTTCTTGTTTTGTGCATGCTCCAAAGTTTATGCTTACAATTTTTCAATAACTGTGTTATCACACTTTCTCTCCAGTGCTTCACACTCATGTTACTCTTGTATGCATGTTTTTGTAATTTGCCTAAATTTATTTGTCTCCTCAACTTTCCTTCAAGTGATTTTGGTAACATCCCCCTGTAACACATTTTCAGCATGCCATGAATAAACATTGCGTATTCAGGAGAGCAAGGCAATGCTGCAAAATGACCATAGCTGACCCTTCCTTCCCAAGGCTTTGAATCCAAGTTATCCCTTATACCTTCTAGAACTTTTGATGCCTCCTCCCAAGCAAATAAAACTGACAATGCAATGGCCCCATTCCTTATGGATTTATAATCCAGCTTGCCAGGATACCTTTTGCTCTAAAGCTTGTTGCCTTCATGTGCCCATTGCAATAACTCTTCCATAATGCCATAGTAAATGCATTGGTCCTGGATTCTCCAACATAATTGTCCATTGATTGCAACGTCCTTGCAATGCTGCTTCAGTGTCTTCACGACCTCAGAACCAGACACTACATCTGTTGTACTGCACCAATCAAGCATGAGTTCACAACAGGGTCCTGGAATGTCCAACATAATACAGCCTCACCAAACACTGCATCTGTTGGACTTCCTAGTGCACCAATGCCTTTATCCACAAGCAAACTTATTGGGCCTCTTGTGACCAGATTTAAGAATGGTTGTACACAAGGAGCTAATTGTCCCTAAAGGGCTTACCCAGGGCGTACTTACCTGGCAGAATCCACCCTGACCGCCCTGCTCTCTAGTACATCTAAATGGTGGATTGCACAATGAAGGCATCCAGGGAAGTTCTGGAAGACTAAAATTACTGGAGAAGTGGCAGCAACCGCCCCCCCCGGGAAGCAGGCAGAATGGCAGCCTTGTGTGCTGAATGATAGATGATAAGGACTGCAAGTTAAGTTTTACATCCAATTTGTTGCTGGAGATTAGCTGTTGGAGCAATACCCTTACATAAAATGATGCAACACTGCAAAGCTTTATTTATTTACACACTGTAGACTTGGAAAACGTACAAAAGAATAAGAAAAAGGAAAACAGAAAATTTAATGGATGTCAACTTCACTCAAACTCTCTCCTTGTGAAAAACTGACCACTTGTAGTAGGTCAGCCATATTTCTCCATGTCAAAAACCAACCACCTACAATAGGTCAATTGCGGTGATGGGAGGTGTGTCTTGAAGGGACAGAATCAGGAAATAGCTAGGCCTATAGTTACCGCCTGACTTAAGATAGAAGATGCTTGCATCCTTTGCAATGTGATTGAATTTTTTTGACAAAGAAAAGTACCCAAGGCAAAAAGATGAAGGCCTTCTAGCCCTTTCTAACTCCAAATGGCATTGGCACAATCATGTAAAAACACATCAGCCCATTTGTGTAGACATCCAAATACCTCAATTACTAAAGGGAGGAATTGATTAGTTGGGTGTCAGTTGCAATAGCTCCTTTCATTGATTTGAGCCACATCAAAGGCAGTAAATCCTTGAGTTGTGCAAGATTAGGGAACTAAATATGCTTGTGTTGGGTCAACAATACAACATCAACTAAGGTGTGAATGCCATCTTTGGTGAGCACAATGTTGACTTGTCGATGAGAGGAGGTGATAAAATTTGAGTATGATGAGCCTCAGATATCTTATCAAAGAACATGTTAGAAAAAGTATCATGGTGCAAATGCTTTGAGGTGGAATCTTAAAATCAAACCATTTGTTGTCCGATGAATTGTTCAAACAGAAGAAAACATGCACAAATTGAGGGTGGTAGAAGTTCATATATCGCATGGAGGTGTTATTAAAAAAGGAAGGTGTTGTTGTCAACTCATGCTAAGGCTTCAAAAAGGAAATGACATTGATCAATCATAAACGTAATAATTATGATTGAAACTACAAGGGCCCAACTCCTTAAATAGACTAATGGGGAGATGGTGGCTATCAGTATGAGCTCGATGCTACTAAAAGTTATTGGGAAAGAAACTTGTTTACGAGCTAAAAGTCCTTGTGGGCTATCAAAGGATCATGAACCCTAAACCTAATCACTTGAATGAAAGATGAATTAAAAAAAATAAAGGATTCTATAAAGGTGGAAAATGGAGGTGTGCATCATAAGAAATATGATGGCCGTTACATGAAACAATGAGTTAAAATTCAAAATGATACATAAACATCACCCATTCTAGGGAGAAGGTCCACATCTTGAACATCCTTTAGCAAGGCATCTTTGATGAAAGATGATGTGAATGATTAGGTGCCCAATGGAACCACAAAGGACTTTAATTCCTTCTAATGGGGTGGTAAACTTGAGTGGAGTGTTGAAGTCAAATGGCAAGTGAAAAGGTGACCATGTTACACATTTTTAATGTTGGATAAAAAGACCTATCACATGGAATTTGGTCTATAAATGTTCATATACAAATGAAATAATTAAAAAGGGACCTATAATGTGAGTGTCATCCGCAATGGATGGAAATAGATAAAAAAGGAAATGACTAGCAATAAAACATAAAGCCCTAAAGTGGGTTATTAAACCAAATAGTGCCTTTCACAAGGGATCACCTTAAGGGGTTCCCATGGCAAATGGGATGACTATGACAACACCTTCATTTTTACGGCAATTGTAAAACAAGGGGAATT
>Ga0116228_10005223_pt1 | contig 11563 bp, 4 predicted proteins | sample S1TSphfallax_2_FD_89694 | JGI IMG/M metagenome (GOLD analysis project Ga0116228, IMG submission 89694) | Host-associated microbial communities from peat moss isolated from Minnesota, USA - S1T2_Fc - Sphagnum fallax MG | ecosystem: Host-associated > Plants > Peat moss > Unclassified | place: USA...
AAAACCATTGTCACATTTATTTTATTTTTTAAAAATATTTTGGTCCCTTTTTGGGCTGAAGAAATTGTGTTTGTTGATATCATAACAATATTCAAAGAATAGTAGTAGCCTTACACAAATTTTTAAAAAATTGTTTTTTTTGGGTCGAATTAACTCACCAACTTGTCTCTTTTCATTATTTTTATTACACAATTTAAAAGGTGTTTTTTAATTTGTCAAAGTAACCTACCAACTTATCCCTCCTCATTGTCTTTATTATTGTAATATTTATCTTCCTCGACTTATCAAGGTCAAGAGAATTTCAAATTTGGAAGTGTTTTGTCAATAGACCCTTCTTCTATAATGTAGAAAACCTAGATTGTTTTTTTTAAGTGTATTTGAAGAGTGACTTATTTGTCATAAACAAGTCATTGGGCTCTACGAAAGACATAACATTCGCTTGGAAGTTGTAAGCTTTGGGGGTGGTGTTACACTTTTGAAAAGCTCAGTGGGCTTTTCTTTTTTCTTAATTCCCATGATACCCTGCGGGTATCCGGTGGGTACACATTGGGTATCACATGAAACTTTTTTTCTAATGAAAATCACTCGGACAATTTTTATGCCATGTAAAACCTTCAGGGGCTAGGCTTTATGAGATGTGGGGGCCCTTGTGCTTGGCTCTGCCTCACAAGGCCCTAAGGGCTTTACCATACACCTAAAACTGTAGGGCAAAGACATTCCCAAAATAAGGGGCCATCACCGTGCTCTTACTCACATTTTGGGAATGTCCCCACCGTTCGACTTTACCAATAATAAAACATGTAGCAAAGCCAAGGCCCCAGCCGCACCAGATGGACTTTACTAGTGTTTGGTTAGAATGAACCAGCAGCCACCAGTGCACCAGTTGAGGATGAGGATGTTGAAGCCGTTTTGGTATGAACCAAAAACACATCCTCTTTCGTTGCCCACGGATTTTTCAGCCCCCTTATCTATCACAAAATTTTCCCCTCCTACCTACCTCCCCCATCCTATCTCCCTCCTACATACCTCCCCCCCCTGCTACCTCCCTCATCTCATTTCCTATTCATTCCATCTCTAGAGCTTGGGAGAGCTCCCGAGCTTGAATAGCACAGAGCTTCACAAAGACGTGAGACATTAAGGCTTGAGGAAGGTGGAGAGATCAACATTGAAGGAGGAGAGGAGAAGGCAAGAGAAGTACTTCATCCCAAATGTGGAAGTGAGAGAAGAAAGGTAAGCTCCCTCTTTTCTTTGCATTTTATTTTTCTCTATGGTTCTTTGTTCTCTGTGTTTTTTTTCCTTTTCTTTTATTTCAAAAGAAGAAGACAAGAAAGGTAAGCTCCCTCCTTTCATTGCATTTTTTTATCTCTGTGTTTTTTTTTCTTTTCTTTTGCTTGAGAAGAAGAAAACACAATCCGCTTCTTTTGTTTTTTCGTTTTATTTGAACTGAAGAAGGTGACAGCACAAGCATGTCGTTGCCTTTTTTTTCCTTTTATTTTTTGTTGTGAACAAGGCAACAACGACAAGCTTGTTATCGTCACCCAATTTTTCCTTATTTCTACTTGAAGCGAAACAAATGATAGTAGCAAGCTTGTTGTTGTCACTTTTTCTTTTCTTTTCTTGTTGTTATTACGAACAAGACAACGACAACAAGCTTGCTACTGTCACCCTTTTTTTCTTCCTTTTGCTTGAAGCAAAAATGGGTGGTAGCAACAAGTTTATTGTCATCACCTTTTTTTTCTTTTGTTGGTGTTGTTGCAAAGAAGGTGATTACAATTGTCGTCATTTTTTTCAAGTGTTTTGCTACAAAGAACGTAATGGCTTGCTAAAACTTAAACCTTTTTTTCTTTTTTTCCTTTTCTTTTTTTCTAGTCCTTTTGTTGCAAATAATTGTTAATAGTTCATTAGAATTAACAATTAATAATGATCTAGTGGATTTTTAATGTTTAAGGTTATAATGGATAAAATAAAAAACTAAAGAAAGTTGGTGATGATTTAAAAGCTTAGAAGCAAAATGTTATTTCATTATAATCAACAATCGGGGAACAAAATGTTATTCAATTAGGACGAGGAGTCAATGAATCAACCAATCCATGTGGCTTAAAGTTAACAATGGTGGTTGTTTGCAATTCAAATGATTAAATCCTTTCCAATATATATTGGGAATTTTGATTGAAAAATGTTAGGTTAGATTGTTCTACAATCTACATACATTGATCAAATGTAGAAAAACAATTGTAAGAAAATATTTAAATTCAATTATACCTACACCTTTTATTGTTTGATGGAAGGTGTGGTATTTCTTTTTCAAAAAAAATTATTGCAATACTTGAAAAATGTTAAAGTTTGTAATAATTACATCTGATTATGTGATCTTATGTTTTGCAATACTTACATTTTGTTGTGTCATTTTTTTATGTCTAAAGTTTTAGGGTTAAGGTTTTTTCATGACAAAATAAGAATTTATTTGTTTTTATAGTTTTTGGTTTAGGTCCTTAGCTTGAAACCAACCAGACCTTTCAACCATCAACACCCCTTTGTCAATTTAATATGGCTTGGAAGGACAAAAAATGGATGAAGGTTGGGTCAAAATGGAAGTGTAAAGTTGGCACTTACATTATTGCATATTCTACCAAATGGTTGTTAATCAAACATTTGAAGGAGGTGCATGGCTTAGTGGCAGAAAATGCCAAACCTGGGAGGCGTTCAATTTCTAAAGGAGGTCCTTGACATCAAGACCATGCTAAAATGAACACTTGCATTTTAAGAAATGTCATGGCCATGCAAAGGCAAAATGATGAAAAGGTTATTAATTACATTTGTGCCAAAGTCGAATGTGAGTGGGATAAAGTGGTAATTGTTGCATAACAGTGTCCACCATTACCAAAACTAATTCTGGTCAAATTAATTTCAAAATAATTATTGCAAATGTTGGGTTTTAATGCCTAAGGCATGGGAAATGTGCTTCAAAATGCAACATCATGGATGGAGAAGGATGAAGATTTATAAGAAATGATTCGATCCACCCAATCTGCATACGCAAGACAATGGAAGATGGCATGGGATGTCAAAAATTGAGATTGAATGTCCACTAAAACGAGTCGGACACAAGAATTAATAATTGTATTGAATTTTCATGAATTTAAAATGATTCATAAAAGGTAAGAAAAAATAATAATCAATGTTTGTTTTTCTATAATTTTGTTTCATCCAAAGTGTGTTAAGGTTTAATTTGGTGATTTTTTGGTGTTTATAGGGTTCAAGGCAAAATAAAGGAAAAATTTGTTGCAAATGCAGTTCATGTTGAGATGCAATGTCAGCATTTATACATTGCTTGTCATGCAGTAAGGGTTACAATTGTGGCGACTACTTATCGAATTATACACAAAATAGCAAATAATGATATGGTTTTAGGTTTCCATATATTTAACTAGTTCATTTTTTGGACTACCCATTTTTAAAATGTTATTCCTTTAATATATTATAGAAAACCTTTTTATTTCATTGGGTTCTTTAACATTTTTTGATCCACCCATTTTTGTACATCTTTTATCAATAAAATATTTTCTTTTAGTCACATTAGTTTGATAGGTACATGGTTAATCATATATGTCTTCTTTTTTATCATAATTTTTGATGCTTTAGATGTAATAATTAAAATTTAAATATTCCCATATACACATTTTATAATTAATTTGTGTAAGGTTTACACAAATCAAAATGAACATTATGCCATACCTACATCTAATGTATTAACACTCACATCACTTAAAGATTTTTAAAATAATACCCACATTCTAATTAATTTATTAGCATTGTCATGAAACCAAACATGCAATACTTACATCTTTTCTATTATAACTTCCATAAGACCATTTCAAATATGGAATACATGGATATAATTCTTGTAAATAGTTATTGGTTCTTTATATCCATTGTAATACCCGCTTCTAAGTCTTGTAAATAACAACTGATTTTTTTAACATCCATTACAATACCCACATATAGGTTTCCATTGCAATATTTAGAATTCAATCATATTTAATAATATAGTCTAAGTATCAACAAATAATTTCATAATAAAAGAACTACTAAAAAAAATATTTCAAATAATGTAAATGATTGATTATCATATTTAAACAATCATTTTATAAAAAATATTAATTGATTGATTATTTGGTTAAACCTTAATTATTTAGATAATTAAAATTTACATCTAAAAATCAATTTAATAATTTGATATTTAATTTATGATCTTAATTAAATTTTTATGTTGATAAGTTATTCAAATCATTATTTTAGATAATTATTCATGATAATTAATTTTCATAAATTTAATTTAGGCATATAAAGAGACATATTTTGGGTACCCAAACCATTTATTGGTTATTTTGAAATGACCTTACATGTGGGTATTGCATTTAAGGTTGATTTTTCACTTAAGCTTACTTAAATCACCTATGGATTATTTGTTTATTTCATAATGAACTTGCATGCAACTATTGCATATAGGCCTTGGTTTTCATTCAAAGGCCACCTAAACTACATATTGGTTATTTCCAAATGACCATACATGTGGATATTGTGTTTAGGGTTGGGTTTGTAACATAGGTTACTTACATCACTTATGGGTTATATCAAAATGAACTTAAATATGGGTATTACATTTAGGGTTAGGTATTCATATAATTTTACATTACTTACACATTTATTTTCACCGATTACAAATTTGGCCTTAATTTTTTGAATAATTAAATAAAATTTGTAACAAATCACAAAAGAAAATATGTCTTTACCATTTGGTAATATCTCCAAGTTGAATTCTTTCACTTTTAAAAAATATGTATATAATGACATTGCATTGTTTTACATATGCTTTAACCCTAAACTATGACATAGGAAAAAAATTAGAAACCAAATTTTAAAGCTTTTAAACTACAAACATTTACTAACCAAAAAAAAAACCTTAATCTTCAATCAAATAAATTTCGTAAAAAACCAAAAAAGAATATATGTTTCTTAACTTTGTGTGATTTCTCCAAGATAATTGTTTTCCACTCTATTTAAAAAAGATATAAAATGAAATTGTATTATTTCACATATGTTTAAATCGACAAAATTTCCCTGCAAATTTAACATAGTTTAGGTTAATTACTATAGATTTGTGAAAAATTTGCTACTAATTTATGTGTCCTAACCTTAAACCATATCCAATAATACATACTTATAATAATTACATGAAAAGATGTATTATAATGTCCATTCCATAAACAAATTAGGTAAAAACATTTTAGTAAAATATGCATTAATTAAACCAAAATGGTCGCAATTATGACATTATTTCCACTATAAATTGTTTGTAATACCTACATATGGGGACCTATGTTCATCATCCATGAACTAGGGCGAACCTTAATAAATTGATAAGTAAGATTAGGGGGCTAGGGTGGAAAAGGTGAATAGGTTATTAGTTAAATATTTGGCTATGTAAAAAACATAGGTAGGTAAGTAAACATAATGGTAGTTAAGAAGGTGGGTGCATAGGTAGGTAAGTACGTATATAAGTAGGTAGTTGGTTTAGTAAGTAGGTTAGTAAATAGAAAGGAAGTTCAAGGAACAAGGTAGACAGGTTACTAAGGTAGGTAGGCATGTAGGTAGGAAGAAAGTTATTCTAGCAAAGTAGCAAGGTAATTAAATTAATACATAGGAAAAAAGCTACCTTTTCAAGGTGGCTAGGTTTGTAGAATACTTATGTCAATAGGGTGGTTGTGTATATAAGGTTGTTAAATAGTAAGGTAGCTAGTTTAGTAGGGTAGGTAATTAATACAATGATTAGGTCAATAGGGAAGTGAAATCAATAGGGTATGTAGTTAATAAAGTAGCTAGGTTAGTAGGGTACGTAGTTAGTATATTAGTTAGGTTAATAAGATAACTAATTATTAAGGTAATTATGTTAGTAGGGGATAATTAGTAAGATACCAAGGTTGGTACAATATTTATGAGGGTAAGAAGGTGAATAAAATAGCGACGTGTGAGGACAGGTTTAGGGAAAAAAACCATCAATAACAAACCAAAAAAAAGTAAGTATAACGGTCAACAATGAAAAGAAATGGACTGTGATGAACCCCATATGGCGGCAAATGAAAAAACACAGCCCATCTAGTGGATAGAATGGCCAACTAATGCATTGGTGGTTGCCAATTCACTCTTACCCCAATGTTTGTTTCCTATACAAGCAAGCCGAGGCATATGGTAGTAATAGCAAGGACCCTAGGCCCCGTACGTTTAGCATGAATTAAAACAATACCAACCTTATACCTACACAAACCTAATAAGGACTAGTATGGACATGAGGTAATACCAACCTTGTATCAAAAAAGAAATTCTTGTTCACTTATTTTTAAAAATCCTTTATTTATTTATTTAGTAATGGGTCTAGCATGGAAAACAAACAAAGTCAATTCCACGACCAAGTTGGTATGTCCAAAAGACAATGTAAGAAACCAACACTGGATTTTACCAATGTTGGGCAACTACTTGGGTTGGTTGGTTAAAGTCGTTGATTTCAGTTTCAATTACCTGGAATTGAACCAAAACCAAATGTGGTTTTTGAAATAGAATTAAAACCAACAATTCTTCAATAAAAGGCAAGAACCGCCCAACATTGGACTTTACCCAAAGCACAAACCAAAGGTTATCATGAACTTATACATATGTATATAGATCCTCACAAGTTAGAAGGTCAAAAAATTTAGCCCTTGCCCATTTACTTGGCTATTTCATTTTTGGGGAATAGCCACATGTTATGCATAAGGTTAATTTTTAAATACTTGCCTCTACACTGCTTAATATATAGATATAGTGCAAATAGGTTTTAATATTTTATTTTATTTTTTGTTGAGGATCATGACTCTTTTATTTTTTGAATTATTCTAATGCATATGCTTGATAAAAATAATGTTTAAATAAAGTGCATAAAAAATAATTATTAGTCTTGCCTACCAAGGCAAGTATATTGTGTTTATATTCATTATAAAATATAATAGTTTAAGGGATTTTGAACCCTAGGTAATAGGTTTATTTTTATATGAGGACATTTGAAAGATGATATTTTGGCTTTTGTTGAAACTTGAGATTAGTTATAAAGTTATAATATCTTGAAGGATTTTGGTTTTCTTTCAAGAGGATTTTTTGAAGATTATGTTTTTGCATGGTGAAATATTTGAATTTCAATAATTTTTGTTTTGCCTTAAGATATTTTAAAATGTAAATAACAAGGCCATAGTGTGACACACCCCTTGTTGTTTGTAGTGAGATGTTTTTATGTAGCACATAAAATTGCAAAATGCAATTGATGGTTATAAAGTTTTTTAAATGAAAAACCTCTTTGGAAAAAAATTCCAAGCATTTGAGTCTATGTTATTATATTTTGACAAATAAATACTCGTCTCATCAAAGTCATGTCAATTCTTTGGATGCCATTTAAAATGTAAGTAAACTCTTTAACCTTGACAATTACGTTATTATTAATATCCTTATTGATATTTTATTGATTATTGATTGTTTTAGGAATAATTGATCAAACATTTCTGCTAATTAATGTTGAGTGAATATTACAAACCACATTGAATTCTTCAAATGATTGTTTAATCACATAACCATGGTTCTCAAAAAATCAATTTTTTTCACAAATATTACCAATTTGTTGAATGTTTATTAATGTTGCCACTATGCATACACTACTACTAAAGTGGGGTGCAATTTACTAGCTTAAATCACTATGGGACCTTAAAAATAAAATAATTTCATTGCATTTTATTGATTTCATCCTAATGAAAGTTATTTCATTATAATATCACTATGTAGACATCATGTTTCATTACTACTTAACATAATTCACTATTACAATTTACTATAATAAATAGGTTTATTTTTATGTTTTTAAAAATATTATATCTATGCTACTTTATGATATATATACCTTATATTATTTAAAGCTATTTTAGTTATTCTAACTTATATTTTATGTTATTATAGGTTATTATAAATTATCGTACCCTAAATTATTATATGTTATTTTACCTTAAGGTATCTTAACTAGTTTATTATAAGCTTTTAAGTTATTTTAAATTAAATTATTCAACTAATTTTAAGCTGTACCTTAGGTTATTTTATTTTAAATTAATACAAGTTATTTCAAGTTATATTTTAAGTTATTCAAGGTCATTCTATTTTATGTTATTATAAATTATTTTATCCTAAATATAATAACTACTAATAACCAATGATATTATAATATAAAATATCAAACAATAATTTATAATATAATAGCCATTAATAAAATAACCATCAATATCCACCAATAAAATAACCACCAATGACTTACAACGGAATAATCACCAATAGCCCTTAATAGAATAGTCACCAATAGCCTTTAATAGAATACCCAACAGTAGCCCTTGATAGAATAGCCATCAATAGAATAATCACCAACAACCATTAATAGAATAACCACTAATAGCCATCAATAGAATAATCATTAATAGCACTTAATAGAATAGCCACCAATAACCATCAATAAAATAATCACCAATAGCCCTTAATATAATAACCAACAATAGCCCTTAATATAATAACCAACAATAGCCATCAATAGAATAATCACCAATAGCCCTTAATAGAATAGCCACCAATAACCGTTAATAGAATAGCCACCAATAACCGTTAATAGAATAGCCACCACTAGTCATTAACAAAATAATCACTAATAACCACCAATAGAATAATTACTAATGACCATTAATAAAATAACCACCAATAACTATTAACAGAATAACCACTAAAAAACATTAATGGCCATAATATAATAGGTACCAATAACCATTAATAACCACCAATAACATTAATAAAATAACAACCAATAGCCATATATTACAATTACTTAGGATTACCAAAAATAATTTCGGGTGAAATAATTTACAATAGACAAAAAGAACTTAAGGTGAAATAACCTTTAATACCCAAAAGTAACTTATAATAATTGTAAGTAGTTTAAATTAAAATAATATACAATAACAAAAAAAACATAGAATAGCCAAAAACAAACTTACAATAGTTGAAAATAGCCTAAGATGAAATAAATTGAAATAACCAAAAGTAATTTAGGGTGAAATAACAAAAAATAAATAAAAATAATTGAGAAAGCCATAAATAATCATAAATAATGTAGGGTGAAATAATTTAAATTAATGAAAAATATTCATATAATAATTGAAAGTAACTTAACATAGGTAATATTATTATATTAACAAAAAAAAACAATTTATTAAACTTTTTTTTTCAAAAAAATGGTCATTGAAATGTTATTAAATAATGATATTCAACTTTTTTTTTATTCAAATGATTTTAAAATTTCAAAAGGAAATAAATCTAATTATGTACATTATTGAATTTTAAAAGAAAAGTAAATTTGAATCATTTCATTTGAACAAAATCTCAATAAGATATGAATTTTCAAATTTTATATTTTTGTACTGTGTAAAATGAAGTATTTGATAAATATAATGTAATGTAACATATTATCACAACAAGTTGGGTGGCTTGATGATAAAGGTGTTTGCCTTCATTCCAAAGGTCAAGGGATCAAACCTTATGGGTGGTGTTTTATGTGGTCAACAATGGTATGTTGACCGAATATTTTCTTATTGAATTATTAGAATAGGTGCCTAGGTTGATTGTGTGGCCTACTTACCTACCTAGGCTAGGTTTTTAACCTAACATAGATAGTGACACGTGTTAATAAATAATAGGCTTTAAAGACTATGAAATGATCAATAATGTTATATATAAAATAATTAAAATTTAATTGATTTTCATATTGCTTAGTTAATTAACTAACAAGTGAATGATTTGATAAATTTGTATTTCACTTGAGAGTAACCTTGTTTCACTAGGTACTAGTGAAACAAGTCATTGTTCGTAACAACTAAACCCCGTTCACTAGGGGGTTAAACAATTTCAGTAGCTAAAAATGTCGAAATTCATTCAAAATCTAATGAAACCCAAAGTGAACTAGGACACATTTCCTATTAGTGAATAGAAGAATTACCAATAACATATGATAATGTAACCTAAAATTTTCCAATAATAACTTATAATAAAATAATGACCAATAGTTCTAATATAACATAAAATAACCAACAAAAATTTATGATGGAACAATCACCAATAGTCGTAATATAACATAAAATAACCAACAATAATTTATGATGGAATGATCACCAACAATCGTAATATAACATAAAATAACCAACAATCATTTATGATGGAATAATCACCAATAGTCGTAATATAACATAAAATAACCAACAATAATTTATAACACAATAGCCACCAATAATCGTAATATAATATATAATAACCAATAATAACCAACTATAAAATAACCATCAACAACCACCAATAGAATAACTACCAATAACAATTATAAAATAGCCATTAATAGCCATCAATAGAATAAACATTAATATAATAAACATTAATAAAATAACCAACAATAACCAACAATAAAATAACCACCAATAACCACTAATATATTAATCATTAATAACCATCAATATCCAGCAATAGAATAGCAACTAATAGCCATTAGTAATTACCAATATTCATTAATAGATTATCCACCAGTAGTCATTAATAATTATCAATATCCATAAATATAATATCCATCAATAATCGTTAATAACTTATGGTAATTTAGCTTATAATAACCACCAATAAAATAACTAGTAATAACCATTAATAAAATAAGCACAATAGAATAACGACCAATAACCACCAATATAATAACCACTTATAACCACCAATAGAATAACCATTAATAATCTATGTTAATTTAACCTAAAATAATCATCAATGAAATAATAATTACGTACCATTAATAAAATTACCACGAATAGGCACTAATAGAATAACCGCGAATAAACACTAATAGAATAACCACGAATAGGCAGTAATAGCCATCAATATAACAACCATTAATAACCATTAATAGAATAACCACTAATAATCATTAATAAAATAGCCATGATTAGCTAGAAATATCCATTAATAAAACAACCACTAATAATCACGAAAAAAAATCATTAATAGCTGTTAATAAAAGAACAACCAATAGCCACCAATATTCATATATTATAATTGTTTAAAATTTCCAAAAATAATTTAAAGTGAAATAATCTACAATAAACAAAAGTAATTTAAGGTGAAATAACCTACTATAACCTAAAATGAAATAGCTTAAAATAACCACAAGTAACTTAGAATAACCAAATGTAGCCTAAGGTGAAATAACAAAAAAAATGAAAAATAAGTGATTGGCATTACATTTTCAAAACAAGATGCATCACGTAGTTAAAATATTGAAATTAGACTTCATCACACATGGTCTTCTATTTCACCAAGTTGTTTTGGCTTTTTTTTTTTTTTTTGGTTAAATTTTGGTTTTGTTTTTTTACTTTTAATAAAAAAAAACAAATTTATGTGGTTTTAGCAAATTTAAAATAAG
>Ga0116228_10005226_pt1 | contig 11560 bp, 7 predicted proteins | sample S1TSphfallax_2_FD_89694 | JGI IMG/M metagenome (GOLD analysis project Ga0116228, IMG submission 89694) | Host-associated microbial communities from peat moss isolated from Minnesota, USA - S1T2_Fc - Sphagnum fallax MG | ecosystem: Host-associated > Plants > Peat moss > Unclassified | place: USA...
GCAAATGCTTAAACAATTTAGCAATGGATTGGTGAACAATGGAACAAACAACCCACCAATGTGCATAATATGACTTACAATTGAACATTCAATAAGAGACAATTGTATTCAATTATTTTTCACATATTTATTTTAACCAAATGACTTTGTAATTACATTTGGTCATGGGTGTAATATTTGACATTTGTTAACAATAAATATAATAGTAATTTAAATGAAACATTTAGTGATATGATGAACAAGGGCACATAAAATTACCCACAAATTCACTCTTTCAAGAGCATATTTTAGTGCACAAAATACTATTGATCAGCCATGAGAATTGTATTACATAAAGTATTTTTAAAATATTTTATAGTTTTATAAATATTAAATCATTTTTTAATATTTAAAACTTGTTTAAAATAAGTGTTTGGTTGGTGATGGGGTGGATAATGTCACATACAGACTTTCTTAGTTGTAAGTAAGTCTTACAAAAAATAAGAAAAATAATCATAATCATAATCATGCAACAAGGGGAGTACCCAAGAGAAAATCAAATCAAATCAAATCAGATCAGATCAAATCAAATTGTGAGAATGCAGGATAGCAGAGCCTGTGCTTGCTGCCTCTTGGAATTCTCTGACATAATTTTGTGCCCATGCCATTCCAGCTTGAAAACATGCAAACCTTATGTTGCCCCCTCCCCCTGCCAATTAGGCTACCCCCTAGACAATTTGCTTGTTACATGTTATATAGGCTATAAGCTTTAAACCCTAAACCCTAACACCCCTTTGCCATATATGGGTTATATGGTGTTAAGCTTAAACCCTAAACACCCCTTTGCCATATATGGGTTATATGGTGTGAAGCTTAAACCCTAAACCCTAAACACCCCTTTGCCATATATGGGTTATATGGTGTTAAGCTTAAACCCTACCCTAAACCTGGCACTCCTTTTGCCAATTTATGAACTATATGGCAAAGCTTATATCCTAAACCTAGCACCCCTTTGTCATTTTACTAGGTACCCTAGCTATATTGTATAGTTTAGACTCTAGAGCCAACACCCATTTGTCATTTACTACCTAGCTATATGGTATAGTTTAGATTCTAGAGCCAACACCCATTTGCCATTTATGGCTATATTGTATAACTTAAACTAGAAACCCCTTTTGCCATTTAAGGGCAATATTGTATAGCTTAGAAACCCCTTTTGCCATTTAAGGGCAATATTGTATAGCTTAAACTAGAAACCCCATTTGCCATTTAAGGGTTATATGATATGGCTTAACCCTAAACCCTAAACCCAGCATTTCTTTTCCATTTATGAGTTAGATGATGTAGCTTACACCCTAAACATGGCACCTTTTTGCAATTTATAAGCTATATAGAATAGCTTGAACCCTAAGCTGTAGTACTTGGTACCATTTTGCCATTCATAGGCAATGTGGTACAACATTCAAACACTAAGCCATAATCTTGGCAGCCCCCTTGTCATTTACAACCTACTATATGGTATATAGCTTAAACCCTAAGCCCTAAACTACTTGGCACACCTTTGCCATTTATGGGCTATATGGTATTAGTTTAAGGTGGTTTGCTATTAGTAGTTTTCCGGGGGAACTTAGGGTTTTCTAGTGGGGTTTGTTTTCATTACTTATGATCTACCATACATGAAAGCGAGTTTGTTTGTTTGTTTGTTTTTTTTTTGGGGGGCTTTATAATTGGAGTTTGAATTTTTTCAATATCTTATTTTCAGAATTTTTAGCTAATATTTTTTCATTTAACATTTCGTGACATTTTGCATGATATTTGTCAAAACTACGTGCATACTAAAAAACAATGTTGGTATTGAGAGCGCACCTTATGTTTGGTGGAAAACACCGGTAGAATGCTGGTTACAATTTACAACAAGCTTGGTAGAACGCGTTACGACATGATTAGAATGACATTGGATAACACATTCCTATACGGAACATGCCTTCCTAAGCCCATTCCACAAGAGATTATGTACACACATTACATATATACATTCAAGAAACTCCATGTCTAATTTAAAAATTGGATCTAATTTTATGCACACACACTTCACACTCGTCAATGTTAGAAATTGTGTGGGTACAAAATTTTACAACAAATTAAAATAAGAGTCTACATAGATACAATTGCAACATCTAATTAATAATTAATTATAAAATTTAACTTACTTATCAACTTTTTTTTAAAACCGACTTTCCTATCTAAAGATTTTTGACTATGTGTTTAATTTATTTATTTTTTCACATTTCCAGGTTTGGTTATGGATTTACCCCCAAAAAATAAAATAATAATAATGATAATAATTTCACAATTTGATTAATGTGTCAATTGCAAAAAAAAAGGGGTGTCAACTCAAGTTTGGGTCACAAGAACCTAGACCTAAACCCTCAACTTTTACCTTGCAAACTAATTTTTTTCACAACCCTAATATCAACTTGAGGTAATATCAACTTCATATCAACTTTCAAATTTTCAACAATAAATAATAATTACGCTATGTCTTCTATTCATTGAGATGTTTCAATTGGTGCTTTTTTTTATAATTTTTTTATTTAATTTTTTTAATTGAAATTCTTTTGTAAGTTTGGGGAAAAAAAAGAAGGAAGTTACAAAAGATACAAAGGGTTGTTTTTGGGGAAAAATAATGGGTGCCAATTAATCACATTATAAATTTAAAAATTCTTTAAATCATCATATTTAGATGTTGAAGTCATGGAAGTCGGGGCAAAACAAAGCAAGATTCTCAAAAAATAAAAATAAAAATACTATCCTACTTGACATCTATTCAAAAATAAACTCGTTAATGTTGTAGATAATTAACAATTCATGCACTTGAGAAATTTTTTGAAAAAAAAAAAAAAGCACTAATCTCAATGGTTTGGACTAACCAAAAATCACTCTTGTCTACCTATGCTTGCCTAAGTTTTCTTCCATTTTAAAAATTAATTAATTAATTATTCAATTTTATGATCTCAAATTTTTTAGCAAAATTATTAAATTTTACACTTGAAATTCGTGTTGGGTTTTTTTGTTTTTTTTCAATTTTGTGAGGTTGGTGGACTAGCAATTTGTCCACAATAGGAACATTTGAGCCAGAAAAAAAGGAAAATATTTAGTTTTGGCGAGCTCCAGGGAGATATTGTCTAAATATGACGACTTCAAACTTTTTTTTCCTCAAAATATGGCGACTTTGACAGATTTCTTTCCAAAAAAAATCCTTTGTTTGAACTTAGGGAGTGAGGTCCCGAGCGAGAGGTCAAAATGTTTGGAAATCTGGATTTGGCCCCTCGATCTGGCTTGAGGTTCTTCTGATCGAGAGAGTTGGGAAGGTTTGGCATTCTGGATCCGACCTGAGGTCCTGATCGAGAGACCAGAAGGTTTGGGAATCTAGATCTGGACCTTCCATCTGGCCAAAGGTCCTGATCAGAAGGTTTGGGAATCTGGATCCAGCCGGAGGTCATGATCGAGAGGCCAGAAGGTTTCGGAACCTGGATCCAGCCCGAGGTCATGATGTCATGATCGAGAGGCCAGAATGTTTGGGAACCTGGATCCAGCCCCAAGGTCCTGATCGAGAGGCCGGAAGGTTTGGGAAATCCGGATCTGGCCCCAGGTCCTGATCGAGAGGCAGGCAAGGTTGGGAGATCTGTGTCCGATTCGAGGTCCTGATCGAGAGGCCGTCAGGTTTGGGAATCTGGATCCGGCCTCCTTTGCCGCTGGTGCCAGCCGTGGCGATGGCGGGCACTGGGCAGAGGCTGCGTCGCAGGAGCTTGGTGTGTGCACAGGAAGGAGTCCTCGCAGTAAACGCCGGAGTTGTTTTTGTCCGAGTCGGACGCCGGAGGGAGCGCTTCCTTCCTTCCTTCCCTCTTCTCTGCAATTCTACAGGCTCTGCACTTTTGTCTGAATTTTTTTTCGCTTTTTTTGGTGCAAAATTTGCGGATATCTTGAACGCCCCGTGTCTTTTGTCGTCTGCGGCGAAAGTTTTGTCGTTTCTTGCTTTTGTCTGCGGGAAAGAGGAGGATCCTCGAGGAGGAGGTCTGGACAGTCTCTGGTGCACGAATAATAAGCCTTTTTTTGATGATGAAGCTTCTGTGGCATTCTAGCGGATGTGAGATCTGTCTTTTTGTCTTGTATTTTGCCGTTTAGTAACGATCTGTGGACCCCTCCTCCCCGCGGCGAGCCCTCTTCGTGCTTGAGGAGTTGTCGCTTCCTTTTCGTCTCTTGTTCGTTATTACAGTCTTTCTATTATCCCTGTGTAGCACTGTAGCACTGTTGTTGCGGAAACGAACCTTGAAGTAAAAAAGCTTGTTAGCTTCCTGGATTTGTCTCTGTTTGTTTCCTGTTTCTTTTTGTGGCGATCTGCGGTTTTCTTCTTCTTCTGCAGATGTCTACTATCTCAGGTCCTTCTTTCTTTCGTGATCTTCAGGAAAAACTCTCGTCAAGTGTCTCGAAGCTCTAGTGTTCAGGATTTTTTTGTGTTTTTCTTTCTGGTTTCTAAGTTGTTGCTCTTGGATGGGCTTCAAGTGATGTTGTAAGGCAAGGGAGGAAACTTGCACAGAGAGAGATTTTGTGTGTTTAGAGGCTCCTTTGTTCATCAGAGAGACTTGTCTGAAGGTCCTTTCCTGACATCTGCTGCTTCTGCTGATCCTTGCTTGGTCGTTGACTGTCTTCTGTCTGTAGTTTGGAGAGAGAAAAACAAAAGCTGAGGACGCTCTGGAGTACAACCGAAGTTTGCCTTCCGTCTGGCCTTCTCTGATGTTGTCACACTTAGATTTCAATGCTTGAGAACTGCAGAAAGATTGCAGAAACAGCAAATTGCATCCTTTCCACAATTGTCTTTAGTACTCATTTTTTTCTGCTAGCTAGCTAGCGGCCGCTTCTATCTCCTGTTGCACATTTTGCAGAGCTTAGAACTTAGAAGTGCCGCCGGTGCATTGTGAGCTCCTACAGTGTTTGGTTTTCTACCCTCCTTCTCCATCTCTCTCTCCCTCGTTGAGCTTTGTCTGTCTCACACAGAGCTTATCAAGCCTTGCCACTATTTTGGCAATCTTTGATTTCTTGCTATTGTTCTTCTCAACTTCCAGTGCAGGATTGTGTTTTTGACTCTCACTATATGTACTTGCCACGCCTGCCCCCTGGCGCACATAGCACCATGTCTTAACAATTGCACACCAATTGTATTTTTTTGTTGTCCATTGTCTGCTGCTCATGGTTGCACTCCAGATACCCATGCCCCAGAGTGTGAAATCCAGGTCCAAAAAGCGAGCTTCTGATAAAGTGAGCTTCTGACAGTCTAATAGAGCTGTCCGAACACTTTTTGTATTCCTATGCTTTGGATCACTTTGCTGCAGCTCATCTCCACTTTGCTACAGCTCAGGTCGGGTGCTAATCAGATGCAGCACGCTCTGTCCAGAAACCAAAGGTATTGAGGATTCTCTCCATTGTAAGGCAGTACCTACGTCCATGGCAACAAGCTGTGATCCTCAGGGCCATCTCCAAACCTTAGGGGTTGTGGTTGCTGATGCTGCACTCCCCCCATTGCTGTGTGCACCCTGGTTGGCGGGGACTTGAAGTTGGTATAGAGTGTGGGAGTTGGGGATCTGGGTGGGTAGCTAGCCATGGCAAGTGTTCAGCATCCACTTTCACACCAGTTACTGCCAGGCCATGAGCAACAACGCCAGCAACAACAGTGTGGTGGTGCTAGCACTGGCACACACAACATGTTGCAAGCACACAATTATCATAAAGATGTAGACTCTGTGGACGAATTTCCAGCTGGCCTGCGTGTTCTTGTAGTCGATGATGATCCAATTTGTCTTATGATTCTGGAACGGATGTTACACCAGTGTTCCTATCAAGGTCTGCTTCTCTGCCAGTACTGGCTTTTGATGTGTCCTTCATATTTGTGAGCCAGAATTCCTGTTCTCAACTTGATGGTCTGGGAGCTTATTTGCATATAACATAACGAAGTCTCCATGATTCCAGTTGATTTCTTCCTCCAGAGCTCTTCTCCGTGCTGTCAAATGTTTACCTATCTTCAGCAACTCTGACTTCTTCTATATTATCATCTGTTAGTGGCTGAATTGGGCTGTAATTTGGACAGAGTCAATCCCATTTTATTTTAGTAGCCAGTGCAAATGTCTCAACAGCATAGCATGTGTCTCTGAAAGGATTTTAAGCATCTTAGAAAGGTCCAGTCAGTCAGCAATGTGTCTTATTCAATGGTGACTGCATGCAGAAATAGAAATGGTGAAGAGTTTGGGTTTTGCAACTGTAACACATCTCTGTATTTTCTTTCAGTTACAACATGTGGGAGGGCAACCAAGGCACTGGAGTTACTGAGGGAAGACAAAGACAAGTTTGATCTAGTCATCAGTGATGTGTATATGCCTGACATGGATGGCTTTAAACTTCTAGAGCTTGTTGGACTTGAGATGGACCTTCCTGTCATTAGTAAGTTTGTATCATGAACTCTTCCTTGATGTCTATCCAGCTTTTTTTTGCATGATGGATGATCTCAATATTGTTCTGATTAATGCCTCACAAGCTTTGTTTGCATAGGTTGTCTTTGAAGCTGTATAGAGAGTCACTGTCCAAGGTTGTGGAGAAATTTGTCATATGAGCAGGAATGATGGTGGCCATTACCCTGGACTTTTCACTGTGTTTGTATTTAAGAACTGAATACAAAGAACTGGCATAATAGCAAGGAGTATTAACAGTTCCTTTCTAATTGCAGTGATGTCAGCTGATGGAGAAACAAGTGCGGTGATGAAGGGGATCACCCATGGTGCATGTGACTACTTGCTGAAACCTGTAAGATTGGAGGAGCTGCGAAACATCTGGCAGCATGTGCTGAGAAAGAAGAGGACTGGAGCAAAAGATGTAGAACATTCTACCAGTCATGAAGAGGGTGAAAGACGCAAGTTTGGTGGGGGAGAGGATGTGGAGTATACTTCATCAGCCACTGACACTACAGATGGCAACTGTAAGTTGATGAAGAGAAGGAAGGAGATGAAAGAGGATGATGAGGACACTGAGCAGGAAAACGATGACCCTTCCACATTGAAAAAGCCACGTGTGGTTTGGTCTGTTGAACTTCATCAGCAATTTGTTAGTGCTGTTCATCAACTAGGAATAGACAGTAAGCACATCTTCCCTGACCATTGTTTAGATTTTCGCAGCTGTAGGCAGCAGTGGAATATAATGCCATGAAGTTGATTTCACTGTCATAGAGTTGGCAATTGTTCATGAAATTTAACCTGAATCATGATGCAGAGGCTGTACCAAAGAGAATTCTGGAGCTTATGAGTGTGCATGGTTTGACACGCGAGAATGTTGCCAGCCACTTGCAGGTGTATATCATGAGTCATGACCCATGCATTAACTATTATGCTGGATTTTATCGTCTTCTTCCAGAGTATCTTTTCAATCTGAAGCCTTTGTATCTTGTGTAGCTTATTAGACCAATGCTCAAGAGCTTATTATTGCAAGGATAGTTTGCACTGCTTTTTAGGGGCAATCTCAACATACCCTGTCTTCAACACCCGATTAGAATCTTGAAAATCAGGATGATTTTTTCTTGGTAACGTCTTTTTGTTGTGAATAATTTGCAGAAATATCGATTGTACCTCAGAAGACTAAGTGGTGTCACAAGTCAGCAGAATGGCATGAATGTGATGTTTGGAGGATCAGAAACTGCATTTGGCCATGTGAGCTCTCTTGACAGCATAGGCAACCTAAGGACATTGGCAGCAACTGGGCAGCTATCTCCACAGACATTAGCAGGTGTGCATGCAAGCAGGATAGGCAGAGAAGGATCACCTAATTGTATGGGATTGCCCAGTAGTCTCGACCCCTCCATGTCAGCTCAAATAGCAGCCCCGCCCAGACCACACATGAATGGAGGATTGTTCGGCACTCAGTCATGCTCAGTCCAGAGCTTGGCAGGAGGGGTTGATGTGGACCCTATTCTTCAACTCCATAACCTTTCAGCAATGGGGAGGCTGCACCAGTTGGATGACATACCAGGTCTCAGGTCATTGCAGCATCAGCTTGTTGGTACATCTGCAGGTAATTGTAACACACTTGGCCTTAATCCTGTGGGAGGCCCTAGTGTAAACCTTGTGGGGAGACCAAGCAGTGAGGCACTTTTGATGCAGTTGTTCCAGCAAAGGGCACAGCAACAAGGGGGAGGACTTTCTGTCCACCTGCCACAGCCATCAGCAGTGCTTGGCACTCCTTGTCTCTTGTCAACTGGCATTAATCTAGGTAAAGCAGGTTCATTAGCTGACATGGGAAGAGAGTTTGGTTCTTCACTGGGAGCTGCAGTAGCATCAATACCAAGCAGTCTTGGTTCCTTGGTTCAACCACCAGATGTGGGTGTGCAGACTTCAAATTTGGTGGGTTCATTGGGTGGAAGTTTTAATGGATCGGCCACTGTGTTGTCTCCGACAATTGGAGGGGCTCCTGGTCCTTCAAAAATGAATGATATGCCCAGGCCACAGCATTCAATGAAGACGAGCTTGAATCCTTTGGGACAAGCAAGTCACATGCATGGGCAAGTTCTGTCCCAGAGTAGCAGGCCAACATGGCTGGGTTCTCGAGGAATGGTTTTTGCAGAGCAGGGGCAATCAATAGAATCAGGGCTAAGTCCTTGGTTTCCCTCACAAAACCAGGCCCACGTTGGCAGATTTGCAGAAAATTTGCAGCAGCTGGGTCAGCCAGACTACACAGGTCAGGGAATGAATTTTCCTGTAAGCTTAGGATTGGATATTAAGCCTTCAATTGATGGTAGCCAAGGTCAAAGTGGGCAGCCTGCCACATGCAGTGAACAAAAGCTGCTGAAAGACGAGCGAGCTTCAGATAACATAATTATCACTAAGGTGGATGGAGGACTGGTTCCACATGATCAATCAGAGGATCTTCTGACCTTTTTCTTTAAGCAGGTACGGTTCTATGAGGACTTTGATAGATTCTTGTGATTTTGTATGAGCATTTGGAAGTAGATATCTATGCAAGCTAAATGCCCACCTCCCTCCAAATGAGGATAATGAAGTCTCAATACTTTCTGATGTAAATGCTGATTTAAGGAGCTGCAGATGGACAGTGGTCAAGGTTCTATCTAAATTGGTTGCAGAACAATCTATTTGAAACATGGGGACTGCATAATTAGAAGAGGCTTCTCTGACTAAGCTGTGGTGCATGTGTTTTCTTTGCTACAGTCACATGATGGGATAAGCTTCCCAGATAGTGATGGCTACAGAGTCGACAATTTCTATGTGAAGTGATGGACCAACAGTCCAGTCAGGGGTGCTATTACTCACTCATGTTCACCAGCACATCAAAAGCGAAATAACAAGAGGAAGAATACAGAGCACACCCAATGATTTGGTGGTGTTCAGAGAATAGAGGTGGTGGGACTGTAACTACACAATGCTGTATGGGATTGGGTCCCAATGAGAAGCTGCCCTGTAAAAAGATTGTGGCAGTGCACATTGTAGCATATGAGTTTGGGGCTGTTGCTTGCTGTAGCATGTGGCCTTTCCACAGGTTTCTCAGGCTTGAGATATTGGGATTTGCAGTTGTACACTGAAAGGATGTAGGGCATGTAGTTTTTTCACAATAAAGAGGTCAGGGTTATGAATGAAAGAGGTTTGTAGTGCCTGGAAAGCAGGCTGTGGTTTGAATGTAATGATCCATTGGCCTTCACATGGCTTACAAAATCATCCATGAGCTTGCTGATGCAGCTGTTAGTATTTCTTGGACAATGTGCCCAGCCACATCCATGACTGGACTCTTTGGTAATTTAACTTTGCCAGTCACAAGTGTTTATTTCCTCTCCTCACTGTTCCTTCATCTCTCCTATGTGATTTTGACAGCTTGTTTTGCTTTTCCCTCAGTGCCTTTGCTTTGCCAGATTTTTCAGATTGAAGAACTCCTCCCTGGATGGAGGTAAAGAAGAAAAGGAAGCAGTTGAAGGATGAGCATTTATCGCGGTGACATGACTCAGCTACTTGGGTACTTAGATGATCTTGGCCTGACTTTGTAGTTATTTTAGTTCAATCCATGTGATGATGGCAAATGGGTTTCTCACTGCTTTCATCTTCAGAACTTCTATTTTAATAAAGAAACATGCCATTGAGTAATAGCAATAAGATTTGATTAGTAGAGGATGACACGGGACTGGATCCTTGGTTCAGCAGGGTTGATGTGGAGTTGTATATAGCACAGTTCAAATGGCACATTTCAATTGCTCATAGATGTGCAGTGTGGAAGCCCTGCATGCGTTGTTCTCTCCAGGGTGACAAGCGTCATCTGTACTACACCCACCCAGGTATCATAAGCAACTCAAAACCAATTTGTGCATTACTGAGTTTACGAGTTTTGTCCAGAGAAAAAGCCCCATTTGCCAGTCTTCACAGCTTCCATGGGGCCTCATGTATAATGGCATCATGTCTTTCTGTCATATATTTTGGATATCTCTTAGTATTTTGAATATTTTCTTAACTATCTCACATGTCTCAGTACAAGATATCTGCTGCTTCGATTTGTTCAGGGTTTCGCATTCTCTTGAGGAAAACAAAGCTAAGACTTTGAAGTAGTGGTTCCTGACTTCTTTACCCCATCTTCTGGTTTTTGAGTTCTTTGCTTGAAGTACTTGACATATATATACAAACACACACGTGTGTGTGTGTGTGTGTTTCTTTGTATATATAAATGGTCTATGGCTGTAGACTAATTTTCATTTTGGGTTTTGCAGGTACATATTTCACTTAGTCATATGCTCCGGGTTTTGTACTGCGTCTTGACTTTCCAGGTACAATCTGTTATTCCTACTACAAAGGCTCAGGCTTAGTTGTTTGGCTGTCCGGATCTAAAGGGAAATGGAAGCTGTGCTTGCCGTATGGATCTAACTAATTATACTGATTGACAGCAGTCATAAAGATATCCTTGTTTGGTGGGGAGGTAAGTAAAATACTTTTGTTGCATTGATTTCAAAACCCAAACTTCATTCACATGGGTACCTAGAAAATGAAATGCAAACAATGAGAAACCAAGGGCTACTGCTCAAATAGTTCATGTTATATGTGTACAGATTGTGCTCTTTATAAGTCTTTTGATGTATCCATATAGACATTGCACACCCTCATCTAGACCTAGACTAATGGATTCATGGAAACAGTTGCAGAAGTTGCAGGTGGAATGCCTACACTAATCTCTTGCCATAATATCTTAACAGAACGTCAGCAATGCTGCCTTCTGACGGATGTCGGGTGACAAGGTGGTAGCTCCTTCATATAGACAAATGTGGATGATGCTTGTTTTCTGGCTGAAACATCTGGAGCATGAGCCATTCCGAGGATGTACAGTTAAGTCTGAAAATCAAAATCGTCAAATTCTATTTCTTTGTATATGGATGGACCTCAAGCTCACCATGTAACTAAACTTAAAATGCATGCAGTTTTGCTAATATGTTGGGATACTTATTTCTTGCACTCCCCATATGACACCACTTTAGGTGAGTCCATTAGGGAGCCACAAC
>Ga0116228_10005227_pt1 | contig 11559 bp, 5 predicted proteins | sample S1TSphfallax_2_FD_89694 | JGI IMG/M metagenome (GOLD analysis project Ga0116228, IMG submission 89694) | Host-associated microbial communities from peat moss isolated from Minnesota, USA - S1T2_Fc - Sphagnum fallax MG | ecosystem: Host-associated > Plants > Peat moss > Unclassified | place: USA...
AATAATAATAAATTTCATTTGTAATAATTTGGGAAGTATAATGATGTAGCTTGGTAAAATTGTAATATGGCCATTCATATACATTCAAAATATACATTTGTAAATCTTAATAAATCCAAATATACCCCTTAGAACACATAAAATACACCTTTGCATACTCATGGGGTTACATAACTAAATTGGTCACATTTGCAACTAATAGGACATAAGTTGTTTTTCTTGGATGAAAACAAATTAAATGTTGCTCACATGGAAGGATGAAGACCAAAATAGTTGTAAATTAGTTGCAATGTAATGGCAAATATGATCAACACAAAAAATAGTTGCAAAATTGTCCAAAGGTAATCACAAACGACTAATAATTGCATGTAGTTGCAAATAAAGTGATTACATTTTGACCAATTTCTACTAGTGCAAAAGGTTGTGCGATGTTTTATGCGACTAATCTTAGATGGATCACCTCTTGAACTTGTTGTGTTTTAAACTCCCAACCATGTTTCATATTTTGCCACAATTTTTAATGTATCATTGGTTATTACCAGCTATGGTATATTCCTAAATTTTTATTTTCCATGAAAGTGAGATGGATTTTGGTTCCTTTGATATGGGTGATTTCTTCCCAACCAATAATCAATGAAAACCTTCATACACAACCTTACCCAATTCCAAAAAATGGCAAAAGGTAACATTTGGCCCATAAGTTGCACAAGCTTTGTAACCTTAATGTACATATCCAAAGACAAACCCATATGTCAGTTGGTCATGGATTGTCCACATCAAAATTGTCCTTAACGTAAAGTGTCTTTGGCCTTCAACCCTCACCACATTGTATGTTAGTCCTTTCTAAACTCGAAATTAAAATTGCCGACCAAAATTAATCAAATGTTCCCAAGGTTACATTCAATATCAACCTAGGTCAACTTGTCCCTTGGCATAGATTACGTGGGCATTTGATACTAATTCTCACACCATACTTCTTAGCCCACAATAGGTTTCTTGAGCCCATAACTTATCATTCGTACGTCTTTGCCATTCAATGTCCTCAATTGGGTCCTACATCTCTTCTACCCAATTCACACCACAACAAAAGAAACATAAGATCCTTAGGCATACTAACCATCTAGCCTCAAAAATAATAATATTCATGGGTAATTAGTGCAATAGTGTCATTAAAATGGAATGAATAAATCTAATCAACATTTTGCATACATGCATTTCATGAACAAATGTTTCAGGAACTATGTCATTTAATAATTATTCCAAATAACACCCATTTTCCTAAAACCATATATAATTGAAAGGCAAGGGATTCCCAATTTAAATGAACATCCCAATAGTTTGAAGTTGTAAACTAGTTAATGGTCCCATTAAGGCCCAACCTTGTGATGGGAAGAAGAGAAATGATAGACAATTGAACATTAATATGTTTAACATGATAACTTGGGACACCAAAGGTTCACATGTTGATCAAAATTCTTGCACTACAAGGCAACTTGCATGGACATCCCATGTAGTCAATGTTATTACCATCCTACAATGTATTTTGGATAATCACACAAGCCAAAAAAATGCATACAAAATGAGATGCATGTGGAATGCCCATATCATTAATTGACACAAACAAGCTTTTCTTTCCATTGAAATTGTTATTTAACCTAAATCATTAACACACATAGGTTTACATATTAGTGAAAACATGCCCATTTTCCAATGGTAGTCATAGCACATGATTGGAGGTTATGGAAAACTCATGACATTGTTGTTGGTGTGCCCATGTTGAAACCCAATATGATAATCACATTTTGAGTTTGATATCCATCTGCCAAAGTTCAAGCACTTGAGTAGAACTATTGCTCAACACTAGGAATTGGAACATGTAAATTTTACATTCAATATGTACAAGGGGTTGATCTCCTTCTTGCTTATATTTCAAGATTGCCATTAACCTAGTCTAAACATCATAGGCCAATTGCCCAACATGTATGTCTTCACCATTGGGCCAGTGAAAATGGTCACTTGTTTCATTGACATGGAAAACATGCCAAAAAAAATACAAACAACCCCCACTCAAACTTGTGAAACATGCCTCTGCATAAAACAAGAAGTATTATGATAATTCATGTCTATGGCAATTAAATTGCCTTACAACTAAAACAAGTAGGTGAATTGGTCATCTACCTACCTAACTACTACACCTAGCTATTTGTTTCAACCTAACATATTTAACTTAACCTATCCACCTACCTATTATGTAGGTAGGCATGCTAAGTAGGTAGGCTAGCCTAACCTAATTTATCTCAATATATAGTTTACTAGTTAGGCCTAAGCTACATACCTAGCATAGTGAGGTAAGTTTAGGCTACTTACATATAATAGCTTAAATATTTAACACAATTAATTAGCCTATTAGCTAGGCATATGTCACAACCTCATACTTGGGCTTGTGTCCAAGTTGACTAAAGCATGAAAATGATAATAGTCAAAATTCAAACACCATGTAAACATTCCCAAATGAAAAGATTTCCTCCAACAGAAAAACATTATGGGAATGAGTCCCAAGCATTCCCAAACGAGAAACATTTTGGGACTTGTAGTCCCATGGGAATTTTGAATCTTTGGGACAAAAGTGTATGTAACAAAAATGGTCCAAATTGTGCTTCCAATATACCATTGGAAAAGGCCTTGAAATGTAAATATAAAAAATGAGCTTGCATTTGCAATTCAAAAGTATGAAAGAGAGAATTTATGGCCAAAAGAATGGTTGAAAATCAAACTAACAATTTGATTATTGATCATTAAAACCCAAGAAATAAGGGTCAAATGACCTTTGAATCTACCATTTGATATGGTGTTGGAAATGTTTATTTGAGGGCTACAATATGTCCTTTGAAAGTTCTTTAATCAAAATTTTGATGTAAGTTTATGAATTTACAAGGTTACAAGATTCATAATTTAGCAAAATCACAAATTTTGAGACTCCCTCCCTAGACTCATTTTTTGTTATTTTGATGTAGTGTCATTGGTATTCATAGAGTATAATATAGGAGAAGATGTGATGGTTCATCTCCAAGTTTCATTTGTGATGTGTCTCTTGAATTTGGTTAACCTATGGTTCATTCGAACATCATTTTGGTTTGAATTGTATTAACAACTTTCTTTTTTGGTTTGTGAAAGTTGATTTCACATTGAACTCTAGTTTGTGTATTCATCCTAATTCCATCTTGAAGCTCAGATCAAGCTATGTTCTTTTTTTGGGAACTATGGATTGTGTGACCTTAAGTTTATATTCCATTACAAACTTGGGAATTGACTGGTTTATTTACCTCCAATACCACTTGACAAGCCTAGGATGTGTAAGCATAAGCTACTTACCTAGCCTAACATAGTTAATAGGTTAAGATAATTATGTTAAAGCCTATTAGTTATCCTAGGTTAAGTAGATAACGTAAGACTAGTAATTATCCTAGGTTAACTAGATAGAATATATGACTAACATTTGATTAATCCTTAGTTATTTTGATAGACATCTTTTTCTCTTTTTTGTCCCTTTTGACTAGATGTTCGAATTGACACTTGATAAAAAAAATCACTCTAGTGAAAAAATAAATACACATTTTTTCATGTTGCATGTCTTTTGTTGCAATGGACATCCCCTAGATAATCAATGTAGACTTTTTAATCAAGGTGAACCTTATGAAAAAACATGATTTTTTTAATGAAATTAGTATTTTTTTACTTATATTTTCACTAGTTAATTTATGTCGAATCTTAATTTTGGGTAGTGATTTTTTTCAACAATTGTTATATTAAAAAAAAATTCCCCCATAAAAGATTTATTATAATTTATTACAAAATAACTTTCATGGTTTGCATTCTTAAACTTAAAAATCCTTGGACTAAAAAGATGGAGTTTTCCAAATTTCAAATCTAGATTTCATTTGGGTTTTGAAAAAAACACTATAATCTGACCAAACCTTAATTTAAGGTGACTTTAATTAACAACTACACATGAACTGATATAACTTAGTGGCAAATCAATTTAACCCATTTGACTAAGCTTTGACCATTTTGATTAACCATTTATATTTTCTCTCTTTTGACTAGAGGTTTAGTTTGATCAGTAGTCAAAAGGTCACTTAAGTATCAAGGTTAATGGTCAAAAGTAAGGGGTGTTTTACATACCTTTGGCCTCCAATCAAGGTGTACCTCTTCACTAGTTAATATGGACATTTCAATCAAGTTGAATATATTGAAAGAATGTGATTTCTTGTAGTGAATTGGATTTACTTCACTTTTAAGACCTTATAGTGAAGTTAGCTAGTGGAATTAGTTTTAGGAAGTGGTTTTTAGGGTAAATATATAAGGTTGATTGAAGATTTGTGCTTCAAATTTGGTTTGTAGCCAAATTTGCTAAATCTTTATAAGGTTAATGACGACTTTAAAAAATCTTCTTATGAATGATTGCCACTTTGGCTACATTTTAGAATTCCTAAAAAAGCAATAATGTCCATAACAAATCATCCCCATTTGTTATGGGGCACGGTGAATTTATGAAATTTCTAGTGTACTAAATTTGTTCAAATTTGAAAACCGATAAAACACTTGTGCATTACAATAGGGTTAGGATTTGAACCATAGTGATAAGGAGCCGGGGAGGGGGGGTGGGGATAGGGGGTAAGGGTGTGCAAAGTAATAAAACCACACACAATAGAATATTGCTCATGACGAGACATTCACTGCATTGAATAGGCAAGGCTTTGCAACACTTGGTCTCTTGTAACATCTGCTGAAGCTACAGGTTACAATGAAAGAATACATGAGAACTACAGGAATAACATAATGAACATGTGGCAAAGCATATGGGAAGACAAGATCAAGGAACAGGTGGAGAACAAATTGAGGAAGAAAACCCACTAAACCCAAAAAAATCTTGAAGGTCTCCTGGCACTTCCGCACCCAAAGAAGAAAAATTGAGCCTGTTTAACTCATTTCTTAACTAGGTTGAGCAGCGTTTTTGGCCTAGGATAATGCCAGGGCAATATTATTTGAATCCATAGTGTTTTGTAGTGTTGTTTTCTCTGGACCTCGGCCTACACTCTACTTCCCACAATAAAGGCCATTGAACTGACTACATTCTCAATAGATCAAGGTGGTTAGATTTGAAAAGGTTTGGAGGTCTTCGGGATGTGTGGGGTTTATGAAGCTACAAGGACACTTTAATTTGTGTGATTCTACGTAGCAAGCTATGGTCCACATCCTTCCACCCAATTCCAAGTATCATGTTACTAGTACGTAGTAAATTTTTATTCAGACATTGCAAAGCCCCACACCTTTGTTTTTTCCATCATTGTACGGAGATATGAAGCTTTCAACTGTACACTTGGCGCCTGTGAGGAAGAAAAACCCAAACTTTTGTGTATATAGGGTCACTGTTCCCCCAAGTGTAAGGAAAAGCAAGAGAGAGTAAGCTCTAAAGGTTAGTGAGTAGAATCAAAACAGAGCAAAAGCAAAGAGCATCTAGACTTTTCGAAGTTGCAGGGGCTATGGATTGTAGAAGCTGAAACATACAACCCTACCAAATGCATACTTTGTGCTGCTGTTTTTGTTTTCCTAGTACCAGTGCACCTCCCAAAAGAGGGGGGGGGGGGCGGCATTGGAGTGTTGTGCAGAATGAAAAGCTGGGAAGATGGAGGTGCATGACTTACTGCACTATCACCAGTAGTTGCCACACTCTGAACTCATGTGCTACAGAGCTGAAGATCACACAGGAAAACACAAACAGTCTGTTACAATACTGTTTGAAGACTACAGAGTGCACATTGTAAGAGGTCATGTCCGGACCGCCCATTTGCTTTGTTCTGTGTAAGAAGCCCAACAGTCCTACCTTCTAAGACAGCCCTTCAAGAGGTCATGTGTGGACCACCCATTTCCTTTCTTCCGTGCAAAAGAAGCCTAATAGTCCTAACTTCTAAGACAGACCTTCTAGCACAGAGAGTTATGACAAACTGGGTCCCAATCATGCTTTGTTAGCCACACATGACATTATGGATTTTGGTGCAAAAACTAGTTTTGTCCCCTGTTTTTTTTTTAATTACACATTTGGGTCCTCTGTTTTGGAATTTGTCCCCTCTTTGACCCAAACTGACCATTCTCGTCCCCACTTAAGAGGACTTTAAGATAACTTTACTGAGTTATTTCTCTTTTTCATGGATCATCCTGGCTTCTCCAGGAAGAGAAAGGTGTTTTGCAAGGTCACTGTTTCTAACACACCCACAAACACATGAGAACACCTTGTTCTTCTAAAACAGAATAACAAAAAAGAAAGGCAGATCAATGCATAAATTTGGAGTTCACTTCGCCGTTTTAGAATGTCAGCATGCAGAACCCCCCTACCTATTGCTGACTTTACTTTGTTGTTGCAGGTGGATCCTTGTGGGGCCAATCACCTTGTGTCCTAGTGAACAATATTACACATGGAAGTCATCTTGCTGACGAGCAAACTTTATCAGTGGGGGCCACGCATACTCTGATGATGTATTGGGGCTTATCAATAACCCCTATTATGGGTTCACTCACATTCCTCTCTCTGTTTAGTGCAAGTAAAAAAAACCATAGCTAATTCTTTGTTCACTATCTTGCACATGTATATATATAGCTTTCTCACAATCCTAAACCCTAAACCCAAATCTGGAAGCAAATAGTTCATCCTGTGATCAGGCGATAACCAATGTTGTGCCTGTATTAGAATCTGCTAACTACCCACCAGTATATATCAGTTTGGGCAGGCAGTTCTTAGAATGAGGGACAGATACTCACTGGTTATCAACCCCGATGCATACCCACTTACTGATTGGTTTTAATATATGATTGTGGTTCTCAGAATGTTAGAATGTCAATGCACTGGCCAAAGAACCCATTCTTTCACGAAAACCATCAATTGTTGGGGGTTTTGAAATAACCTGAACCAGTGGTTCTTTGATTTTGAAATATTGAAAAGAATCTGAACTGGTGGTTCTTTAGAAATCGAAGAACCACCCAAGACTGATATATACCCACTTGCTCACATGCAGGTGGAAACAACCAGTTTTGGTATAGAACCTTGGTTCTCAAAAAACTGAAAATTGAAAAAAATCAAACTTTCTATCCGCTGGTTCTTTCAAGAAAACTGCTTATTCTGTGATGTTTCTGAAATGACTGCAGCCAGCAGTTCTCAAATTCTGATTTTTTCTCAAAAAACTGGAACTAGCGGTTCTTTGGCTTTGAAAATTTTAAAGAACCAGAATCCCTGGTTGTTTAAAAATCAAATAATGGCACAACACTGGTGTTAACCTAACTTGTTTAGAGGGGCTTATCCTTTGGTGCAGCGTCTTTTCACCCGCAAGCAGCATTACCGTACTAATGTGTCCATGATAAGCTAAGTATTTGGGAGACTGTGCGTTCATGTATTAGGGCCCATAACATCTACTACACTTTGAACATTTTTTTCTAAAGTCAATATTGGAACAGGGATGGTGACCTAAGTCCACTTTATCAAAGTTTGTTTCTGTACAAACTGTTTTCTACTGGTAAAGTTTTGCTTCCCCAAGCCCTGGGCTTTTAAAGTTTAGTATACATGGTACTGTGAGACCACCTCTCAACTTTTACAAGTTGCAAGAAAAAATATGTTTGAGCTAACATAGGGTATGTTCTTTACCACCATCACTTCAATGGGTATATTGTATGGAGTTAGAATCTTTTTTACTTTGATGGGTCGGCATTGTGGAGTGGGAATTCTTTGGCCTTATACTCCCGACAGTGTTGTCATGGACATGTGATTAACCTTTGCCTAATTTAGAGCTAGCAGCCCAGCTTGTCATCTTCTGGGAAATGTGTAACTAGGTGGTTTTTTTGTGGTGAGTCACCTTACATGAGCTATGCTGGTGTGTCAACTAGCTCCACAAATATTGTGAATGAAAATCAAACTTTGGCCTGTGTGATCCATGTGTTGTGGGGTCCTCTCTCTCTTTCCTTTTTCCCCCAAAGAAGAGGTTCAAACCCCGAGATCCATTAGATTAGATCACACCACAACATGTGGATCATACACTTCACTGGAAGGTAGAAGTCAGGCGGAACCTACTATAATATGAGTGCTATGACGCCATGCAAGTAAGCATTACTTTGAACTGATCCTCTCATGAATTGAGACACCTACCGTACAAGAACACCGACGAGTTCCCAACCCATCTTTGCTTTCAGACCAGTGCAAGGATACAAAACGATTGCTCAACAATAACCTTGCTGGTGCCACACCTCCAAAACCATTGCTCTACATGTTAAGAGTTAAGACTGGAACTTGTAGTTCGCTTATTGCTGTACAGCAAAGGACAAGGTGACTTTGATTCAACTAATACTGATCCCACAGCTCCTAACTCAGCTGCAAGTGGATTACAGTGACTACCTGCAGGTTGGGGACAAGTAGTGGGCTTGTTCATTTGACTTAGTAATAAGTTAAGTACTAGTTGATGGGTTCCTTATCCTTTTGTCCTGGGGCTTGATCCATGAACCAAAAGCTTTGCTGATTGTTGGGCTGGGCATGCAAAATTTTCCCTTAATTCTTCCATATTCTGAAGTTTTTGCGCATGAGTTTCAAATTAAGAACAACATAACTAAGATATCCAAAAAAGGAAGAAGACTGAGGGTGAAGAGCAGTTCTCATTAAGGGGGGTGGGTTCAAGGTGAGATCTACACTTGATAGCCCAAAAAAAAACATTGATAATAAATATGATTTGAAACTCCTTTTTTCCCCAAAGTTGGTGATGAAATGAGTTTAAATTTTCCTTTCATTTTTGCTGTCATTGGAACAAATGTTGTGCAATAAATTTCTCTTCATGAAAAAAGTGTTGCTCTTCATCTTGCTTTATGAGAGAATTGCTCCTCTTTTGCTTTGAGTCCACTTTATTTTGTGGATAATCAACATTCAAGGATGAGAAAAAAAAAACAATGAAAAAAGGGCACAAAAGACATTATTATTTTAAGGATAACTTTAATTATATTAGAATCCTAAAGAATCACCCAGAATAATTCTAACAAGGAAGTAATTTCATCTATTGAGGAAGGAAGTTGAGTTTATTACCATGAATTGAATGGAATTCATTACTTTTATCCTTGCTCTTCAACTTCCTTGATATTCTGGAATGTACCTATTTTCATGGCTCCTATTTCAACCTACATAAGGGAACTTGAAGGGTGCACCAATGCATCATCAAAAGTCGTCAACTTCTATTTTATTCACATACCATCTTTCACCCAACTTTATTTTCAAACCCCACATTCAAAAATATCTATACTTGTTAGAGTTCCTTGTACCTTTTTCTAAAGCCAATCAATATAGGTCAAAAAACCAAAAAACAAAGTTGGAGCATTATGCCCACAAATGCAAACAATTCATCTCTTAGGTTGTTAATGAAATATGTATATGAAGACAAAATATAAGGGTAAACATATCAAACTAATTTTATGCAACTTTACTTCTTGTGTGGACTCGTAGCCTAGGAGGGGTTCACAACTATGAGGATTACTTTTTGATTAATCCTTTCTAGTGCATAAGTAGACTATCGAACATATTTAAAAACAACACTTGCAATATTCATCATTACATGATTTCTAACATGAGTTTTTACACTCTTTTGGGATAGGATCACCCACGCTCCTCAAGGTGAATCTTTATGTGAAAACTACACCCCAAGGGAGTTCATCACACGTGCCTAAGCTTCCACAATGGTATTCACAACAATCTCCACATTTTATTTCTTCAAGGCTTCCTATTCACATATGATATTTCTACAAGTCTTAATCCAACTAAGAACATGAAATTATTGAATGTAAATTATGAGCCAAAAACTCTAATCTCCACCCCTTATATACTTGAAGGAAAGGAGTGAATGAATAGTCAACCATATTCATTTACATCCATTCCCCAAGTATCAAACCAATCGTCAAATGCCACTTATAACTTTTCATCCTTCTATGGATAGATTTTACATTATTTGGAGTCTAAGATTGGTCAAGTTTACATACTTGACCTTCTATTATTACAAACCCAAAATAATTATCTATATTATTTATAATCAACCCTTATGCCCATAGTCAAAAGATTTTCCTTGTAGGGCCCATGACGTTCATTATTTTATTCCCCATTTTTATCCATATTATCACCCTGACAATAATAATATTATTATTTTGTTGTTATGGACCATCCATTGGATTATGTTTTAGGAGAATCACAATGAAAGCAAAGATGATAAAACAATTTGGATTTAATTTATTGAAAAATTAGCCTACCCAATGAAGGCTTTTCTTACCATTTCAAAATCACCCAAAGTTTTATCCAAACATTTGGGAATAAGATCAACATGGGAAACATGAATATGAATATGTGACACATACACTAACGAATTTCACAATCCATGTTGGGACAATTTTTTTAAAGCATCAACCATTTGGTCATGTTAAACTTGTTGATTAAACTTGTTAAGTTCAAGAAAGGCCAAAAGTTTATAAATTATCAAAACAATTAAAATTTTAAAAAACTACTACCTATCAACATACTAATCCATCATGAATTGCATTCCATCAAAAGAAGCTATCAAGCAAAATTAAAAGTTATGCATCCATGAAACAATATTATGTGTTAAAATTTAATTACTCCATCAAATGCTTTTGATATGTTTTGTTTTAAAGATGAATGCACCAAAAGTGTTTTTTCTAAACCTACATGGTTGAGCACATTGGATCAAAATTAGCCACCTACAATCCTTTTGTTTGAAACCCCACCAATTCCAACACTTGAATTCATACATGAATTATTTAACAAAATATAAATTTTAAACCAAATTGAAAGTGCAAATAAGATGCACATGATTTTTCAAGAAATGTGCAAACATTCCACTTGTATGAACTCCAACCATAAACCCAAAATGAAAAATATTTAAACTAGTGTCCATGAAAAAGTGAAAACACATTATAATGGTCAAAAAAATGTTGTCACAAATGCTACTTTCCATTTCAAAATTATGCAATTTTCAACTGTCAGCAAGTCAATATTTAAAAGGTTTTCATAAATTATATTCAAAATAAAGTAGTTCAATTATCAAATATGCAATTATCAAAGACAACTACATTTTTTTTATCATTATTAAATAATTAAAGAATAAATTTGTGAGAAAATAAAACATGTAACAATATATTGGAAATTGCAAATATATTGTAGAAATGATTCAAATAATTGCAAAACTTGAAAAGTACTTAGTTATATATTGAATATGGGTTGATTGTACCATTTCAATTACAATTGAAAAGTTTGACTTATGTGATTTCACAAAAAAAATTAAACAATTTTTTCATTCAAAATGAACATACATACATTGAAAAAAAAATTGTTAAAAAAATTACTTTCATTTGCAAAATAACAAGAATTATGTTGGAGGTCTTTGATTAGAATTCATTTTATATGTTTATCAAAACACTAGATGATTTATTTTCTTAAATACTCCCAAAATAATACAAAATGTACCCCCAAAA
>Ga0116228_10005229_pt1 | contig 11555 bp, 3 predicted proteins | sample S1TSphfallax_2_FD_89694 | JGI IMG/M metagenome (GOLD analysis project Ga0116228, IMG submission 89694) | Host-associated microbial communities from peat moss isolated from Minnesota, USA - S1T2_Fc - Sphagnum fallax MG | ecosystem: Host-associated > Plants > Peat moss > Unclassified | place: USA...
CTAGCTGCCACATTGAGCATGTGCACCGCCAGAAGAAGAGATCCGAACCACAAGACTAGTGTGCTAGCTGCCACATTGAGCATGTGCACCGCCAGAAGAAGAGATCCGAACCACAAGACTAGTAGTGCTAGGAAACGCGGCGCCGGCACCCAGCAGACGGATTATGAGCTGAGCGGCTCCGCTCAGCATAACGGCGCCGGCGGGACTGCAGGGTCATCTGGAAATGGGACTGATGGCTGGGGTTCTGGAGGAGGACATCACGGAAGAGGATCAGCAGCTGCATATGATGATGATGATCATATTGTAGCTGGATCAGGAGGATCAGCTGATCACGATGGAAGTCTTGATGGAGGCGGTGGATCCGGAAGAGGAGGAGGAGGAGCTGCTGGAGTACCCTTGTACTCAAGCGAGGAATATTCCTCAATCCTAGGAAATTCCTGATGAATCTTCCATATGCTTGCTGATGCAGCTCCTCGTATGTTTTTTCGTTGCCTAGTGTACCCATGAGCTGCATACACCCATTTGAGAAGAGCTGCCCGAGGAAATTTTACACCAGTTATTAGTGTGTTTTGATCACAGCACACACTCTTCACGTAATGTAGTGTCGAACTTAGATTGTATTCTTATACTTAAATTCACTTCTGTATTCCTCAAATCTAGTTAGTATATTTAAGTATTTTGAAACTTCCTCAAATTTCATTTCGAACTTAGATTGTATTCTAAACTTCGAAAATAAAAAAATCATTGATTTTTATGCCATGTGACACCCTCAACCACAGACATTCCCAAAATTGGGCCCACATGGACTCCACCTCACATGGGCCCTTATTTCTGGTAATGCAGCCTCAGATGGTACCCTTTTACATAGTTCTTTCATTACCTCCTTACCTTTGATTGAATTGAACTAATGAGGAATATAGTGGGAAATTTAGTGTAGAATAACTTCCCAAGGTGGAGACATTCCCAAATTGAGGGGATTAGGCCAGGCTTAGCTGAGCAGTTTGGGAATGGCCCCCAAACCCTGTGGCCATTAATTAACATTCGTATTTGTAGATTGTGAGGCTTTTATGGATGCATAAATCATCAAGTTTTTTCATTGGAATTTTGAGGGTGTTTTTTTGGTTTTTCCTCATAGTTTGATATTTGATTTTATTGTGCATTACTTTGATTCATCTTTCATCTTTAAGTTATTACCTTTAACTGATGGTCAGAACATATTTAACTACTTTAAAGAGCACTTAGGTTAAGTAGTTTCAAATTTAATTTTTCAAATTTTCAACTGCTAAAGAACAAGTATGCAAAGTACACCTTTTGTTGTGTATTTGTAATAGTAACCAATGGTTGAGTAAATAATGTTTTAAATTTCACAAGTTGGGAGTTTGATTCTCAACAATTTTGACAAATCTCTGTAAAATTTTCCCTTTTTTCAGCTGGAGCTTTTGCTAATTATTTTGTATCAAACATCATTGGGTCGCAGGTAAGGTATGTATTATGTATCAAAGTACTTCTTTTGACCTCTTGCTTACAGCAGAGTAAAAGATCATAACCTTGATACTCTACCAAAATGGTCAACCTGTGGCACAAAACATTATCCAAGAAAAATATAATGTGTCAAAAATCTTATTGCTGAAAAAAGAATATTTTTGCTATGCCATAAACGCTTTTTCCTAAGATAAATTTCTCTGGTGCATGGTTAAGTTTGCGCAGTTGGAAGCACTCAGCTGGGAGACTAACATTACCTTCAATTTAGGTTGAGTGTGATCACATATATATGATCACACTCAACCTAAATTGAAGGTAACCCTAAACCCTAAACCATGCTCTGTAGTTTGCCACACATGAAAAACAATGGGAGACTTCTAGAACTCAGAACCTCCGCTAAAATGATTACATTCCATGTTCATCTGATCATGTGACCCAGCACTCACAAGTGCACCATCCATTAGAAACCTGTTATATGACTGAGTTGTGGATGAACCGCAACCTAGTTACCAAGGGTCCATCTTGGTAATCTATCCTATAAAGCCCCCTACTTCCACTTCACACCACCCCATTAGTACCTATGTAAGAGGGTATGTATCATAGATAAGTGGGTAGGTAGACTATGTTTGATCACTATGTATGTAGGTAAGTAGGTCCAAGACACTTGATAGCTATTAGGTATATAAATGCATGTGTGTGGTTAGTATGTATAGCTTAGGACCTTGGTTCACTATTGGAAAATAATACAAGGAAAAAGTGTTTCGTCTCCACATACCACCATCCTCTTGCATTGTGAGTCGTGAGTGTTTTTTTTTGTTTTTTGTGAGATTTGGATTTTTTACCAGAGATATTGTGATTTCAACAAATACAAAGGATTTTTGTGAAAAAGAATGAGCTTAATTTATCAGATTTCGAATTTTTAAATATAAAAATCACCATATTTTTACAACAAGTTGCAGAGGTATAGCAAAAATATTAAACAACTCTTAAATTTTTTTTTGATTTCACATATGGTCTATAGCCAAATTTGGCTACTTCTTCTTGTCAACAATCACCAGTTTGCCTACATCATGAAATTGAAAAATAAAAACCCCATGAGCCTGGCAATCTTGATCACTGCTTGAAACATGAAGTCTAAGTCTACTTGTGAAGCCCCTTCATTTCAAAGATGAATTCAAATTCTAATAGCCAGTTACTGTAGGCAAAGTTACCACACCCTTTGCCTTTGCAAGTTTCTTTAACTCCTACAGCTGGCTCCAACTCTGTTCATTTTGATGGCACTAAGCATTGCCTAAGCATGCACTTTATCCATAAATTTTTATCCTATACAATATTGCATGTTTTGAACATTCTACTTCTGAAGTACCTTGTTGAATTTGGCTCTTCAATCCTATGGAGGCATTTTTAAAACCTACTAGAAACATTGGGTTCAATTGCAACCAATTGATGTCAAGTCTATTGAAATTGCAATAACATTATGTATTATGGCATTGGTGCATTTTTTTCACAAAAATCATCTGTATGAGTCATAATGGATTTTTTGGGTCACCAAGTGACAAAAATTTGCCAAACAAAAAAGCAGAGGTCGCATTGTATGAGGAAAAAAGGATGTAATTAGTGTTGTATAATATGGTATTAGGAATTCACTTTATACTACAAAATGACAAAGAATGTGTTTACTTGTGGATGTAGAGGATGTCATTTGGTAATGTTTAATTAATTGATCATTATATCTAAGACAAGTAGGAATTTATGTTCTTAGGGTGCAAGCAAGATATTTTGTACATACTTATTACCTTGTTTTTTACTTGAAAACACAAAAAAAAACAAATTTTCAAACTTTTAACTTTCTTTTAGCATTTCAAAACAAATGAAACTTTTATTTTTTTTCATGGGCCTCTCTAACCTCCCTCTAGCTTTCAAAAATAATTTGTGTCATATCATTTGGATTTGAAAAAGTACCCCAAAAGTATCCCCAAAAAATCCCCCATTGTTTAGGGGTTGGGGATGATTTTAATTATGAAAACCACTCGATTAACCCAAAAAAATAAATTAGAATGTTCACAACATCAATATTGAAGTGCTTGAAAAAAACCAAATACTTGCAAAAACATTTCGTTTACTTTCAAGTACTTGAACTTTATTTTTCAAACTACCACAAATTTTAGGTCCAATTCAAGTACTTGCAAGTAGTTTAAAAAAACATGATTATAATAATTTAGCTTTTGAAGTCCATACAAACAAGAGATAAAAAATAATGTACCAAACTTTTTTTTTACTATCCCCATAAAATCATCTACTTGCATTGTTAGTCTTTTTCTTTAAGGACCCTAGTATTTTGTTGCTTACACTACTTTTTGTGTATACTTTACCATGCTTTCACCCCTCATGGACATGGCTGGAAATAACATGGACATAATTCAAGTACAAAATGTTTGACTAAATATATATCACATGATGCATGTTCAAAAAATGAACAATAGTGTAAAATCACTAGAAAAGGTTAGAAGTTGATCATGCTTCTTTTGATTGTGATTCCATCATTTACGCTGATTTCAAAAAAAAAGTCAAAAAAATTGATCAATGTTTCATTCAAAGCATTTATATTATTATGGATGAAAATAAATGTTCATGAATGAAGTTCATCCATGAACCTATTTTAGATTAAAGTATAAAATATATTATATAAAGTCATGTAAAATATCATACAATTTTTATATTCATTTTCTAAACTTTTATCTAGATGTTTTATGATCTATGGTAAGATTGACAGTTGTCACTTATGAGCTATGAAAACTATGAATTATGGTTGTTGAAAATAAAAAGGGGTTGTGAATACATGATTATATAATGAATGTTATGTGTTGTGATAATATCCTATGATTATAAACTTGTGAACTTGAAACAATATTGTATTTGTGAATTGCAAAATAATAAAAGTCAACAATAGTTTGTGGCAACAAGTTTCATACCATTACATTTATAGTTTATTTGTTTATGAAGGAAGGGAAGGTAGTTTACTTGCTTTGTTTGTCTTATTGAGATTCCCAAACCATGGCATCCTTTTTGTGCTCTTGGTATGGTTGGAAAGCTTTCAATGAGTAGGGGTGAATCAAGATGGTTTGGTAATGTTTAGACATACAATGCAAGAGTTATTGAATATGGAAAAAATTTGTCAAAAACTTTATCAAAATCAAAACTAAATGTTTTAGAAAATTTGGGGCGAACTCTTGGATTTGCATTGCATTTTGTGGGGGTAATTTCTACCATTTGGAAGAATTGTATTTTCAAAAAAAAAATCAATTTTATTTTATTTATTAAAAAATGCCATGTTTTACACATTGCTTAAGCAAGTAACTAAGATATAAAAGTATCCTTTAAAAAAATTACTTTCATAACTAATATATAACCAAACATGGTTAAACCTCCTTGTGGATGATTTGTGCTTTTTAAGCATGTTTCGCATTTAGTGTTAGGGAGTTTTTGCTAAAATAGGCTAACATTGGTGGCAAGTGGTGGAAAAATAGGACAAAAATTTGAAATATCTTATAAAGTTAATGATAGATTCATAATATAAGATTAACTAAGTACTATTTGAAAATTGCAATCCATATATCTACATATTGGGTGCACATTGCCATAAAATATAACTTCAAATTTTATTTTGTTGCTCTTATTGTGCTTCTATTGTCACCTAAGATGTTGATTTCATGCACACAACCAACTTGTATTATGCATCATTTTCCAAGAAGATTTATAGCCTAGATAAAATCCTTGAAGGGGATTTGAACCCCAAAGGGTGTTGCCCATTGTAGTTCAAGGCTTACTTGCACCTAAAACCTAGTTAGAAGACAAACTCAAAACAAAAATTAATTCAAGTTCCAAATGAAGATGCAACATTGGATAGATTTCCAAACATATTAGATTATTAAATTGAAAATGGACATCCTTTTGAAGTTTCAATGACAAAGAGCATCCACAAAATAAAAACTTGACATGGACAACATTAGAACCCTAGGAGTTAACTTGAAAAAATTGTTGCCTTTTTCTATGTATTTCAATAATAGTCATTCAACCAAAAAACAAAGTTCAATGTTCACCCATAACCATTCATTAATCCTTCCCACAAGCTCATGTATAAGTAATGGACCACTTGAAAGAGAAAACATTCATTAAATATAGACAAAAACAAACTAAACATGCAATGTGAGAAAGGAAAAAGTGTAAACACAAATTCATTCAAGCAAAATCAAACCAAAACAAAATAATTTACATATTAAAAAAATCAAGCACAATTTTATTTGATTTGTCAACATGGTTTGTAGCCCATAATACTTCCAAAAAAACCTACAACTTCCAAAAGGTTATGTTAGCTACACAATTACATATAACAAACTTTGCCATTCCACCTAGTAATGGCTTGGTCATAAGGAAAAAATTGCAGAAGAAAAAAACATTGACTAAAAAACCTAATCCATAAGTCCAAGTGTGTGTTCAAATGGTTTTGTAGTTTGTTCTTCAAGAAGCTGATAATGTTAAATGTTCATTCATCTTCAATAGAACCAAGAACTTGGACAACAACAATCTTAGCTGATTTTATGTATTTTAAAAGCTTATGGTTGAGGATGGAAGTTGAAAACACTTTGCACCAAAGCCTTGTAAATGGATTTAGGTCATTTTCTTCTTGCAAAATTACTTCAAAGTTATGCAAGATTGTCATCTTGAGAAAACTAGACCATAACATAATTGTTTGATTTGAAAATAAGGTAGGAACAATTTGCCCACCTTAGGAGCCACACATAAAGTGGCTTACTAATCTATGATATTTTTGCATGAATTATAGACATTTATAATCCTTGACGTGCAATTTGTACTTGTCTAAAACCCTAATTTCAAATTCATGCTCTTAATTTCTGTGTAAACAAACATAATTTTTAGTGTAAACACTCATGGGTAATAGGTACAAATGTAGTTTCTAAATACTTCATCAATTTTATCTTGTGATTTTTGTAAGGAATATAAGGATGAAAGGCACACATTGAGGATGTGAAAACTAGTAAGTTTGAATGCATTTGGCTGTTAGATCCTACTACAAGTGGCCAACCAATCATATTTCCACCACACTTGCAAGAGATTGATGTGATGGCTAAGTGGGTACATGGGAAACCATTTGAAGCCATCAAGTTACTAGGATTGTGCCTATTGATGAAGTTCTTCCATTACTTTCAATCCCCCCATTACATTGACTTATAAAAAATAAAGGCATATGTGAATCACTTTATAGTTGATGATGAACATAGTAGTTTATTAGTTACATTTGACTTATGTGTTGTTTTTATTTTTCAACAATCAAAATGGAGTGAGGATGATATGTCGATCAAATCCAATATATTGGGACATTGAAGGAGATTTTGAAATTGGATATTTATGGTCACATGTTTTCACCTATTGTCTTATTTCATTGTAGTTGGGTGAAAAATGGGATTAACATAGAGGTAGCCTTTCTTGCAAACGAAAAGCCATTGCTTTTTTACTTGCAAATTTTTGTCATTTATTGCATGAGTTTGATGGACCTTTTATTTTTCCTTCACAAATTCAACATGTGTTTTTTTTAAATGATCAAAAGACATTAGGGTGGAAAGTTGTGTTTAAGAAGGAGCCAAGAAGTTGATGAGTTGTTGTGGACACATATGATGATTGCATTGACACACATGGTATTATGTTTAAATTAGAAGTTCCATTAAAGTTTTTAGATTTAAACAACAATAGGACATTAATAGGTTTGATAGAATTGAATAGAAAAGACATTATCCTAGTTGCTGAAGCCTTTCATGGTAGCTTGGGGATAGATTATGTGGCATAATTTAAACTTTGAACACAATTCATTTCAAATTGATGTATTTACACATTTCATTTCAAATTGGTATATTTATTCAATTCATTTTAGATTGTTATAATTGCATAGTTCATTTCAGACTACTATATTTACATAGTTCATTTTAGATTATAATGAAATGTTTTACTTATAGCATATGTGGATTTTGCAACTCCTTTTATGGTTTATAGTTTTGTTACGTAAGATTCCAATATTCAATTATATATTAGACCTTTTTTGGAACTTTACTCATTTTTGTTGGCAAGTGTTCAATTTAAAAAAAATAGAGGTTCTTAATTCATATAACCTATAATTCATCAATCCATGGCACTCCATTTTCTATGACATGATTTTTTTTTCATTTACATTTTCAACTAAAATCTGAATAGTTATAAATCGGTCATATATACAACTAAAATTAATTTCACTTCTTTTATAGTCACATATGCCACAACAATGACTTGCAATTAACATGACACATAGGGTTAAAACAATTATAGTTGGATCAATGCATGGCTGGGTGGACCAATTTGGATGTCATGTAAACTAATTTTGCAAGGTGGTTGTCATTACAATGTCCATTTCCTTATATAAATATTGAAACTTACTTGAAGGGACTTGGTTTGACAATCTTAACTTGAATATATGTGATGCACAAAATCATTTTGTAAAATTTTAAAACTTGTAAAAGCCATTGACTTTCAAAGTCACAACTTGTGGATTGTATTTTTGAATTTCATTTTTTTATGGACTTTGACATGGTCCATTGATTGATGTTGTGTGTGTTAGGGATTTGGAATTAGTTAGATATCATATCAAGAAAGTTAAGGGTGGGGGGGTGGGGGGGGAGTAAAATTCATGATAACAAATGGTAGGATTATACTTCTAGGCTTTTGAGTAGGCTAAAAAATAGGGCTTTCCAAAAAGTCCATATCATATTGAAGGAAGATGTGTTTTAAGCAATTTTTGTATACATGTTTAAAGGAATAGAAACTTTATGGGTGCCAATGATGAGATGGAAAAAATACATCTAGGTGAAAGCGAGAAATAAGGAGCCACAAAGTGTGTGGATAGTCCTTAAAAACTGTTTTTCAAATTTTTGAAAAATCACCATCGGAACACTATATATCAAAATTTTATTTATTTTAAAAATAAATTCTTATACTTTCAAAGGTGCAACTACAAAATTTTCATGAAAATTCACCATGTTTCAAGAATCCTTTTATATGTATAAAACACCTGAGAAAAACATGTGGATAGATGGTTTTTTTGTTTCGAAAGTCCTTTTTTTATCAAATGTTCACCAAATCATTTCAATTTTTTTTGAACTTTAATATATTCTACAAGAAAGGATCCATATGTTCAAAACATTCAAAAAAATAAAAATACGTATACAATTTTAGATTTTGATACTCAAACATTCTTAAGCATTATTATAATTTTGAATTTATAATCATGGTCCAAAGTAAAGTTATAGATTTGACTATATTCTAAGGTTTGATGCAAAAACATTTGAGTTTTCATCATGTTATATGTCACATTTGGTCTCAAATTTGATATTCTCTTTGAAAAATTGTGTGAAAAATGTAGTAAACCAATAGAAAATTGTCATGTGGAAAATGTAATCTTTGGAAAAGAATTTAACCTTGGTGCAAGTAGCTTTTTATTTCATGCTTTCACCCATCCAATTTACTTGCACTCTTAGATTAAAAACTGAAAAATGATCCAATATTGGGCTTTTTTAATAGGTAATCTTGTGTGGCAAATTGGTCCACCCAACCATGCATTGACCCAATTGAAAAATTAATTGATTTGGACATTACTTGCATGAAAATTAGAAACTTACGGTTACAATGGATAACATTTCTTTTAGTTTTAATCCATATTTTTCAACTTCAAAAGTGCATTACTATATTTGGTGTTCAAGTTCCAAGCACAGTCAAATAGACCAACATTGCATTTTTTATGGGTTTGAATGATGAGTACCACAAAATTGTGAAATATGTCATTTGATTAAACAAAAATATTGAAATTAGTGGGATTCTTGCTCCTATGTAATAATATTTTAAAAGCCATTATTTATAGGCAATCAAGTAAAGTCATTATGAAATGCAAGTAGGTTTAGATATTACTTTTACAATGTTAGCTTTTATAAAAATAGGTGCATGTGGATAAAAATAATTTCAAAATCTAAAATCTAAAAGTGCAAAACATTAAGTATACCATCAAGATTTTGTGAAAACATATAATTTTGCAAGTTATTTATTTTACTTCTGGAATGAAAATAACTTTTAATATGAATTCCATAAATGTATTCAAATGTACTTTTAATGCACTTTTACATGACAATTAATCAATAAACTTTGGGTTCATTTTCTTATGAAAAATTGGTAAATGACTGAAAATGTTGTAATAGAATGACATTTAAAACTACTTTCATGTTTACATGTGAATGTGAAATAATTGCATGTTAACAATTTTTTTGGTTTAATTGATTGTGCTTTCATTATATATATATATATATATATATAATAATAATTTTTTGTTTCTTTAGCAGGAGAAATTAGTAGGTCACCTACCATCCCGTGCTTAACAAGAATGGCGTCATCTGGTTAGTTGTCGGAATTGGGAACAATATATATATATTTAAAAATATTTAAAAACAATTCAAGTTAATGTATGATTAACTAATCAATAACAATCAATGTATGGTTGACCAATCATTATGGTAGGGAAATAAGAAGTAATCATTTTCTTTTCCAAAGTATTTTTTAAACCATGTCATTTAAAGAAACTTTTATAGGAACAAACCCATTTTCACTCCATTGTCACATTTATTTTATCCAAAATTTGGAATACAAACCATTTATTTCTTTTGATGGAGATGTTTTTAGAAATTCATAAAATTGAACTTATATTTGAATCCAAGTTTTATTCCAATATTGAGTAGCTTCCTTATAATTGATAATTGGTAGGACAAGGTCTTTGTTAATTTTTTTTTTTTCCCATGTATAACATCAAGTAATCCCTTTTGAAAAAAAAACTTGGTGAAAATATGATTGGGTGGTAGCACAAGGATCCACCTAAAGGTATCATTAAAAAATTAAAATCGATTAAATAATATTTTTGAGCTTTTTTTAATACCATAAATTTTTATTTTTATTCATTACATGCAAAAATATATGGCCTTAATTTTCATTGGAATAAAAGTAAGTGAAAATTCTTAGAAATTTGCATTCCTAATATTTGTGGCCCCTTTAGAAATTACGAACTTGAACTTGGGCACTACGAAATTTCATCAAAGCAATACCGAGCCCATTAAGGGTCTCACCAGGTCTCAACATAATATATAACAAATATAGAGGGTCTTTGTCCGATCTTAACGAATTTCAAGCCCTACAGGTTGGTTATTGATAACCTACCCTTCAACCCTTGTTAATAACTGGTCGATTTTTCAACACCTGGTCAACACTGGTCCTTCCAAACCTAGGAGTTAGAGAATACTGGTCTAACTGGTGTCGAGTCTAGTTTTAGCTTTAAGAAAGAACCTCTGGTTGAGGTTCCAATTAATTTATAATTTTAAGATCGAGACTTTTTCTATAGATATAGACTTGCTTTATCTAGAGCGTTCACCCATTTATCTTGAAGTCGTCTGATGATGGGCAGATATGTGGGCAAGGATGTGATGTCCAACCTTCAGTTCCAATTCTAGATTGCTACTATGATTTGATGTAATCTCTGGTCAGGTTCTGAGATTGATTCTTCACATCCTTGAACTCCAGGTTATTGCCCTACCAAAACCAATTCCCATTAAGTCAGGTTCCATCTACATCCACACATCTTGAGGTTGTGTAGATATTAGTTTGGTGCAACCATATAAAAAGTGCCACCTAGTTCAGAAGTACAACCTACTTACAACTTTTTTCAACAAACCAATATGTGCTTGCCTAGAAAATGCTTTGCAACAAGCACTACTCGCTTAAGATACAAGAACCTACAGTAAAGATGTGTGTGAGGCAGAACAGTTCTGATTTGAGCAAGAAGCCAATTCCAAGTTCGGATTTTGATCTCCGCACGATTTTGATAGTGTGCTCCCTGCACAGCCCATGCTTTGAATACCCAAGAATCAAACTGAAAATCATCCAGAATCAACCTAAAACCCAAAACTAGCCAACAATTGTCTAAACCCTTGCTACTA
>Ga0116228_10005230_pt1 | contig 11554 bp, 5 predicted proteins | sample S1TSphfallax_2_FD_89694 | JGI IMG/M metagenome (GOLD analysis project Ga0116228, IMG submission 89694) | Host-associated microbial communities from peat moss isolated from Minnesota, USA - S1T2_Fc - Sphagnum fallax MG | ecosystem: Host-associated > Plants > Peat moss > Unclassified | place: USA...
AAAAATAAAAAAAAAAAAAAAAAAAAAAAAAAAAAAAAAAAAAAAAAAAAAAAAAAAAAAAAAAAAAAAAAAAAAAAAAAAACCATGTGAATTGAACTTGAAGCAAAACATGAGAACAAAAATAAAATAAAATAAAATAACTAAGAAGAGAGAAGAATATGTGAGAATGAGAATGTGACCTTGTCATGAAAAAAATAGCACAAGGAAGAACAATGCTATGAGAATAGAGTTTGAAAATCAAAGAGTTGAAACGCTTGAATACTTTGAAAAGCTGAAAAATAGAAAAAGCAAAGGAGTGTTTCAAGAGAGCTTAAAGCAAAGGAGGGTTTCAAGAGAGCTTAAAGCAAAGGGGTCTTTTAGAAGGAAAAATAAAAATGAACAAAAACATTATACATAAAATACTTAATATAGAGAAAAGGATAAAGGTGATGTAGTTAATGCTTAGGTGCAATTTTTTTGTGATGTTTGTCACAATGGATGCTTAGTGACACTATTCATAACATGCAATGAGTGAATAATTTGCACAAATTGAGCTTTCATTGAGCATGGACTCTTGTGATGTATGGGAGACCCATGACAACAATAGGTATCTTCCTCTTACCTTATTAAAACACTAGTTGTGAAAGACCTTTAAGTCCGTGAACCTTGACTTTCATTCCCTCAACTAATAGAAGAAACCATCAAAGCTCAATCAATTGAGGCATCCAATCTAGTCAGCTCACAACTTACATGTCTTGACTCGGTCTCTTATCTCAACCTCCAAAAATTTCAATAGAAGAAAAGAAGTGGAAAAACAATTGACTCACTTGATTATTTATAATATGGAATGGTCAAGCTCCCCACTACCCATTGTGTTAAAAGTAAGGTGCTAGCAAACTTGTGAAGACAAACAACACACACACCCAACATAATGGGCAAGGCCATTCCATGAAATTAGGGTTTGGGGTGACAAAAAAAATGTCATTTTCTTGATCACATTATATGATATAATCTTGTGATGAGAACCATACCCATACTAATGACTAGAATGTAGCACAATTTTCTTTTCTCTAAATGGAGAAATCTATCATCCTAGACCTTAATGTCATGTACCATACGAACCCAATGGGGCCAAGGGCTTGACCATTTCGTCATACATTTGGGTCACTAATCTTATGAGTGTCACTCACATGATCATCACCAAAAGATTATGATGTCATCTAATGTGGTCATGACAATGACATTAAGGTATGGTGCGATAGATTATGTCATTTTGTTGACCATGCATTATATGACGTAATCATCTGATGATGATGATCACTAATGGTAGTGACCAAAATCTCTATTGAACATGAAATTTTTAATAATTGTTAAATCTACCACCCCAGATCTTAATGTTTTTATTTTATAAATAATTTAATTTAATTTAATTTATTTAAAAATAAAATTTCGAAATACATGTGGATTAGTGTTTTTTTTAAACGGATTTCTTAATGTAACCTGAATGGCAATCATCCATAGGAACATGTTTAAAAACTGGATTGTTTTAAAGAAGATTTAGCCAAATCTGGCTATAAACCAGATATGTAATACAAATTTTTAGTCCACCTTGTGTATGTATGTTCATGGCTACACATTGAAAACCAACCAGAGATTTTTTTTTTTCTCACTTATGGCGATTGAAACCGTCCAAAAACACTTGATTTTCGAATTAAAAAAATTAGTTTCTTTTTTTTTTGGCGAAATTTGGCTTGTTAAAAAAAATGCTGGTCTTATGGAAGTCGTCGAACTGTAGGCGTCCTACTCTCTTTCCTATTTAGGGTTTCGTAGTGTTTGGTTATCCTCCCTCAACGAATGCGAGCTTTGCCTGAGGCGCGATTTGCGACGCATTTGTGGTAGAAGACGAAGAAGAAGTTGTGATTGTTGTTGTTCTTGTTGTTGCCAGTGCTCTTTTGTTGGTGTTGTTGGCAGTTTGTTGATTGTTGGGCGTCTTCTTTTTTTTTGTTTTGTTTTGTGGGGCTGGAGAAGGTGGGCGCAGAATGGAAAGCAATGAGATGGGCAGAGAGCTTCTGAATGAGCTGGGTGTGTTGCAGCTCTACGGGCTTGATGCATACCGTGCGCCTTCGGACCGATCATTGGTGGAGGCGTCGCTCTCCAGGAACAAGGATGGGTTGCTGGAAGCGCACATCCGCTTCATGCGCCGTTTCCAGGAGTTGGAGCGGGACTGGCAGCTGATGAAGCTGCAGGACGCCGGTTTTGCTTCTTCGAATGGTCACGAGAGCAGCGGTGTGGTGGCAGCAGAAGCGGCGAAAATGTCGCGCAAAAAGCAGCATCAGCAGCAGGGTTTGCTGCCCAAGGGGATGACGAGTATCCGTTTGGTGGAACTCAAGGTGGGTAAGCAGCACCACGGCCGTGTGCTGTATGGCGTCCTTTGTGCGGAAGCTTTCTTCCTGAGCTTGATCCAAACTTTGGTCGAAGATGAAGACGGGAATGCGGCGCGAGTCATGATCGACGATTCGTCTCTGGATGGATCAGCATCGTGGGCTAAAGTGCAGATGCGATACCGGAAAGGCATGAAGATTGCCATCAGGAATCCTTTTCTATCGGATCTGCCGGACGAGTCTGTGGCCTTGCGAGTTCACTCCGAGGACGATGTGGTGATCTTGTCGGAGGGACCCCCGCTGCTCCCTTCAGAGGTAAACCCACCATGGACCAAATTGGATGCTGCAGATCTGAGGACTGAAGGAAACCGTCTCTTTGCAAAGCATGACTGGGCGGGTGCCATAGATTTCTATTCTAAGTGCATAAGGAAATCATTGCTGTCTGTATCACCAGCAAAGCAGCCACAGCCACCTGCACCCCGGGGCAAAAAGAAGAAGAAGCCAGGCAGTAGTAACCATGCTATTCCCAACAAGGCAACAGTGAAATCAGTTGCGTTAGTGGATCAGGACACAGTAATGCTAGCATATTCGAACAGGGCTGCTGCCTGGATGAAGCTACAGCACTACGAGAAAGCTTTGGTTGATGCAGAGGAAGCATTAAAGCTGGATCCCAGCCATCTGAAGAGCATTTACCGCAAAGGACGGGCTCTCCATGCTTTGGAACGGTACGAGCAAGCTTGTAAATCGTTCTCGGAAGCCCTTGGTCTTGTTTCTCAAGACAAAGATGTCAAAGGTGCACTTCAAAAGAGTGAAATATGTTTGCAGCAAATCCAACAGGGTGTTTATGATTTATCTAAGCATCTGTTGAGTGGCTGTGAAGGAAGTCTGCCAGAGTGCAGTGATTATGTGGGACCAGTGGAAATAAAGATAAGTACCACAACAGGCCGACGAGGCCTTTTTGTTACCAGAGATGTTGGGGTAGGAGAACTCCTGTTGGTAAGTAACGCTCTTGCAATAGTGCGCAGTGACACCACTAGTTTGGAAAACTTTGAGGCTTGTCCAAGCCGCTCAAATGCTAGTTTCAGAGATGACCTCCTTGTAAAGATTTACTGTCTAGTTCTCAAGTCACCAAAATGGCTGCAACATTTGAGCTGCCTTTCAGATTCTGAATGTCCTGGGAATGAGAAATTGCCACCCATGGATCTGTTCAGATCTGGTGGTAAGTGGGGTGAAACCAAATTGCACTCAGCTCAAGACATGTCAGTGCGCCGAGTTATGGGATTGCTTTTGCAAAATGCCATTGATGAATCGGGGTGTTGTACTCAACCAGCTCTCACAAAAAGTTCCACGAAAGAGCAGCAGGGTCAGTTCCTAGGGCTTTGGGCACTGCCGTCATTTGTCAATCACTCATGTACCCCCACCTCTGCGAGACTGCACCTTGGAGATGCTCTGTTGTTACATGCATCACGCCAACTGGAAGCAGGGGAGGAAGTCACCTTTACTTATGTGAATTCAATGCTACCTCTTCAGATACGACAAGAATTTCTGGAACAAGACAGTTGGAAGTTTCAGTGTACTTGTGCAAGATGTGAGCTAGAAACAAGGTTGAAAGAGTCATTGGAGCATATTGGCAAGCATTTTCAGTCATTATGGGCTGTGAACGAGACCTTTATACCAGGTACGAGTGAAACCTTGGACATGGCTAATATTGCTATTAAAGTTGAGCATCTACTGAAGGCAAATGGTTCATATGCTTATGAGCAGCAGCTGATCCGTGCATCCTTCTTTATCGCATACTGGTTTGGATACCTCAACCTTGAGAGAATGGGTAAGCATGCTCTAAAATTGCCACCACCAGAGATGGTAATTGATGCAACAACTGCTGCTGCACCTGGTGATGGAAATGCTCTAGTCTTTGCAGCATTTTGGCTGAAGAAGTTTGAAGACCAGGGTGCAAGTAAGCTTGTAGTTAATGATGTGCAGAATCGGGCCATGCTGATTTTTAAATGCTTGTATGGTAAGCAGAAATCATCTGTCCTCAAGAAATTGATGAGAGCCCAAGCAGCTAACTAACAAATCTTGCTTAATTATAGCTGATTGACTGCTGGCATGCAATTACCTTGAGAGTTCCATCTGAACATATTTGTCAGAAACAAATTGCCTACTGTAATGATTTCTATGTTTTATTTATTAAATTTTATGATGTACAATAATTTTCATAGACACATAGCAGTTATAGGTCTGGCAAATTTGCTTCACAAGGGGCTTTGTGGTGGGTGTCTTGATGGCTTGTTGACGTTATTCAAATAGATGATAGTTGGCTTCTTGGGATTCAGTCCCATAATTCGTTTTGGAGCAGAATAATAAATTGATTAGTCATGTAAGAGAATGATGAGAAGATTTCACCAAAGAAGTAAACCCAAGAAATGATGCAGCAATGAAAGTAGACAAACTCCTGATTTTCTGACTACCTATATTGGTGCTGAAGTGCTGATTAGCCTTTTTTCTTTAGGTATAGGAAGATCCTGCAGTCAGGGCACTATGCCCTTGCAACCAAGGGCAGAGCCTGAGGTCCAAGGTGTGATGCTGTGACAGCAGGGTCTTCCTAGCATAACAAGCAAGGAGGTTCTCAGCTTTACAGATGAGCTGCATTTGAATGATCAGCAGAGGTTGCATCCCAGCACAACAACCCTGCAAGGCTGACCGAGGTACTTCCCATAATATGAACATGTGGAAGGAAGTTTAGTAATGGTGAGTTCTGTGAGTTAATCTACTGCTTGTAATCCATTAATTCATTTGTTATCTAGTAGCCGACAACTACCTTGAAGTAGGTTGTGAACTATTAAGGCCCATCACCTCAAGTAAATGGTAAAATACAACCTGTTAAACAATAGAAATAAAATTGCTCAATCATTCCATGGAGATGCTTGAACAACACTATTGGGTTGTGCTGTAAATCACTACTTAATACTGTCCTATGGAACACAGTGGCAGTAGTTGCACTGACATGGTAGCATGCTTATCTACATGTTATCAAATTGACACTGTGACTTAATAGCAAGTGGCCATTGAAGAACACAGCAGGTGAACAATTTTTTGGACCTTGTAAAAGCCTTGTAAAGCACTCTGGAAGTTTAACTAGTATAATTGGAGGGCACCTCCTAAAGTGGGTCTGACATCTAGTCAATGACAGCAACTTCCAATTTCTTGTATGTGTTTTAATTTTTGGGAGGTATCTTGTGTGTCCTGAGTGCCTCCATTGTTTATAGCATCATGCTTTTTGTCCAGTAAGACCCAATGTGTGCTTTGTACAAGTCTTAGTAACCAAAAACGTTGGGAGTAAGCAGTAACTAATTCCACAACTGCTATCTTCACTGAGTTTTCAGTATGGGTAACCCATTCCAGTCCCCACACTCTTCTGCCCTCGTATGCTGTCCAGCCTAGGAGCCTGCAAGAACTCTTCTCTGCGCAAGATTTTGAGTAAATCATACATTGTATACCATCCCTACTTGCAAAAGACTTTCATGTGGGATGTTCAATGTCACATGGCTATCCCTACAAATCCTTTGTAAGAAGGAATAGGCATAGTCGATTATTAACTTTTTGACAAAGCTGGAGTCGGTCCTTGCTTTGACAACACTGTTGCCAAGAAGGTACACCACTCCTGCATCTTTACCTTTCAGAATGAAGGCTGTCTCATCTCGGCTTGTTGTGTCAACACCTTGACTGTTTGGAATTTGAACATCTCTGCTGTGAATTGATGAAATCTCCTGGGAGGGATTTAACAGGGCGGGGTTGTATATAGTGGAAGAACCTTCAAGTGTGGAGGTGTCTAACTTATCACCCTGCAAGTTCAAAACTCCTGGCATTGCAGGACTATTCATGGCCCCAGTGGGTTGCTGCATGGATGATACGCTTTCTTCGTCTGGAGTGTAGCTGGCTGCTAATGATTCATGTGCAGATGAACCTTGCAATGCCTCAAACTTAATGAAGGTAATCAAACTTTCTATAAGCAGTTGCTCAAACCTATCATCCTTCTTGTGCACATCTCTGTAGCCATATCTTGCAGCACATCGATACATGGAGTAAACCTTGGGACCAATGCGGTGGATGAGGAAGCGCTCCTCTTGTGGAACTGTACTGACAGGCAAGTACTTGAGATTGACGAAGACCACAGTGGAGTGGATAGCTGGGAGGTTGGTGATGAAATGGGAGAAAATGGGTGGAACTCCATGGACTAGGTCTGTATACACAAGGCCAATGCCAGGGACACGCACCAAACCGAGGCTTGGGCCAAGCCCCAGCAACCATCCCATAGGGACCTTGTTTTGAATCTCATGCTCGAAGCGCTTGAGAGTACCATAGTGCCACACATATGTGATGCTGCCCACTGCAACTGCTATCACCAGCGGCACCCATCCTCCTCGGCTCACCTTGTACAAGGCAGATGAGACATAGATTGATTCTATTGTTCCAAAAACCATCAAAAATGCCAAGGCTACAAATATAGGCTTGTGCCACACTATTATCATCACTACAGTCAGAAGAACTGTTGTCACCAGCATCACTGCAACGACTGCAATGCCTGCACAGTAAGATAGGAATTAGTCAGCATTAGTAGCACAGATGTAATTGGGTTAAGTTGTTTATTCAGGAGGTGAGAAGCAGGGACATCCGAAACCATGTCACAAACTATCAAATCAGGGAGGCAAATTTAGCACACCCAACAAGAGCCAACATCCACAAAGCTAGCACTTGATGCGTGTCCGAAAAGAATTTGATATACATCCAAAACCTAACCTAATTAGTTTGCAAGGTGATCACAATAGGAAAGGAAAATGTCATACCATAAGCATTCCCAATTTGACTGGTGTTTGTGAAACCAGCAGTAACAACAAGGCACAGGACCATCAACATCCAGTTGATTTCAGGAATGTAGATTCGGCCTGGGACCTGGTTTGACGTGTGGACAATCTTCACTCTTGGAAACCAACCCAAGGCTACAGACTGCTTTACTATCGAGAATGTGGCAGATATAATTGCCTGACTTCCAATAACAGCTGCCACTGTTGAAAGTGCAAACATTGGCCAATAGAGTCTATCTGAAGAAAATGGCAGAAACAAGATAACACATTAGGTGCGACCATTCAATACCACAGTGAAGCATTTCACACTTGAATACCCCACTTTGCTTGTATCATACAGAAATGTGTGTGTATATGCTCATTTTACATGCCCAATATCATCTAAAGCAAACATGAGGCATGAATGCTCTACAGGGCCCACCAGATTACAGAACCAATATATTTCAACAGCAATAATACTTCTGTAAGAACTCAATTCTCCACAGCTGCAACTACAGTAAAGAAAAGTAGGAAATTCAGAAGTAAGAATAGCTTACGTGGGATAGAACTGTAGAATGCATCACCAACACTTTCAAGATTTCTGGAAACAAATGCAGCTTGTCCTATATATGCCAGCAAAAGGCAGGGATAGACTAAGCCAGTGAAGGCAATCTACACCCCAACAAGGCCCCCCACCATAACTATTAGCATTGATGTCATCTACTGACATATGGAGTGGAACGATGCAATTTAGAGAATGCATTATTTACATGCTGGAATGGCATCCAACTATGTAGCTCACCTGTATGGATTGAAAAGTGAAGTGGCCTAAATCTGCAAATATAGCTTCAGTCCCTGCAGAATACAACCCACAATAAAGCCAAACACCTTGTGCAAGCCACTCCTCCTTTTGAAAAGCAGGCAACAGCAACATTGTTTGACAGCTGTTATTTCAACATGCATTACCGATTATTCAAGTTCCACAAAACTCCCTCAATTGCATGAATCAACCTGACAAACATGCCGTTATGCAATCATCATAAGAAACAACCGAAATGCTGAATAACTGCATCCTGTAGCTTACCTGTTATGGATAGCACAATGCCTCCAAGATGTATCCATCCTGCTCTTCCATTCCTCCTGAAAAAATGGATAATTTCGAGGGGAGAAAATGCTTTAAATATGGCTTTGTCATATTTGATTATGTTATATACTCCAATGACTGCAATGGAAATAAACCACAGCAGGAATACTGGTGCAAACATGACCCCAACCCTGGCTGTACCAAATCGCTGCACGCTGAAGAGAAGCACCAAGATGACCAGTGAAATAAGTGTGACCACATCTGCCAAAGTAGCCAAGATTTTATGTCATTCCTACATCCAATCTAGCTTTGAGTTGTGGAGGTGTAGAAAGTAAGACACAGAGAAAAACTGGAGAACCACACCAACAACCTCAGATACAAAAGGCAACAAGCAAGATAGAAAAAAAAGAGAAAGAGTAAAAAAATGCACAGTGCCACAAATGACTTTGAAAAAAGGGCACCGCAGATGTTTGAAGACTAGCCTGTGAGAATATCATCTCTGCTAACAGGGGGGCAACCCAGTCACAAACATTAGCACCAATCTCTAATCTATGACCAAGGAAGGCTGCTCTAATGGAGAAGAACTCTTACTCATGTTAAAGGAAATGAGAGGACTTACTGTCATTCAGGTGGGATGATGCAGCTTTAATTCCAGTGACTGCTGACAGAACTGCCCAACAAAAGCAACTTCTGCCTCAATACAACAGCCATCAATTCCAGCACAAATGATTGGTACTACAATGCAGCCACCTTCTGGACAGACTGACAACCTTCAATGAGATCAAGGTTGGAAACAGTCTAGCTAAGTAGGAACAGGTTACCTGAAATTGCAGGGGTTAATATGCCATCACCTATCACCATGGAGGTGCCACAGAGTACAACTATGAAAAGAATTCTCTGAAGCACTTTGCTGCTCTCCAGTTTCTTCTGCAGCCAAGTCTTCTTGATGCTGCCACAGTTGACAACGAATGTGGTGAGCTCCTCATCTGTGGGATGCTTATTTGGCAGTGCACTTATGTTGCAGTGCCTACAAAGCAGTGAGTACAGCGCAAAAGTTCCCCCTGCAGGGTGTCCACAACAAACAAACAACACACATATGCCCAGTCAGTCAGTTGCCTCAGGAGTGTGAACTCCTGAGCCTAAGGTACAAACACATGACAATTTCCCCATTAATGTCCAAACTGAGAGCTCGACTTCAATTTCCTCATACATTGGTTTTTGGTCATGGGGCAGCTGCTTCCGGTCATGAAGAAGCTTGCAGTTTGCAGCAAATCTCAAGTAAAAGGAAATCGCTGGTCAGATAAAAGTTGATCTGCTTGATGGACGGAAAAAGAACAAGAAGTGTAGTATATTGAGCATAATTGTGGCACCTTCTCCGTCGTTATTCGCTCTCAGCACAATAAACATATACTTGACAAGGGTAATGATAGTGATGGTGTAGATGATGAGCGAGAGTGCTCCAAGGATGTCCCGGCCATCTGTGACTCCATCAGGAAATGTACTTTGGAATACATACAGTGGAGAAGTGCCTACATCTCCATACACCACTCCCAAACTCTGATATGCAAGGCGCAAGATTATTCCTAGTGGCAGGACCTGCAAATAAAAATCGTCTGAATTTGCTAGATCAGTACTTACAACGATGCAATCTATCTTTTGCCTTCAAGGAAACAAGCCAATTACTGAAGATCTGTGAACGTTGAAATTGGAAAACTGCAGCATCCGCATGCCAGGGGGAAAGTAACAGTCGCAGACTGTTGCGGCGGCACACAAACAATAACACCTACAGAGATCGTTTGTATCTAAAAAATACCGCAACAAAAGCCAAGGAATTCCAGTTGTCCACTGCAGGTTTGCTCTTCCAGACATTCATCAATTCTCTCTTTTGTAGAACGGTATTGCTGTCTATCGAATGTTTTGGAATACGCGACGAACTCCCTCAAAAAGAACCATCAACAAATTCCGACTCTCAACAACAATACTCGTGGATTGACAACAGACAGAGCCGCAATTGCACAAGCCGTTGCGGGCTTCTTCCTTTTTCATTCGTTTTCACAAAGCAAACTCATTCAAGCCTCCCGAGAAACTGAACAAATTACGGCAGAAGAAAGCACTATTCAGAGAAGAGTTTTGGAGAAGCAAAATTTAGAGAAAGGATGGATCTAGCACCAATTACGAATGCTCACGCACCTTCCGGTACTGCATGCTCTGCACGCGGTTGGCTTCCAGTCCCAGAGGTTTGTCCATGTTTTGATCCAAGCTCCAAAAATTTCCCTTATCATGTCCATTCACTGTTCCCATCCCCAGACCTTCCTCCATCATCGCCGCTGCTACTATTGCCGCTGGCGTGCCATTCCCCGCCGCCATTGCTCCGCTGCTTGCTTCGCTCAAAGCTTTGTTGCTGCTGTTCCTGAGCTTTCTTCTGGTCTTTGTGTTTTCCTTCGTTTTTTTGCTTCTGGCGATCATCCACAAGAGGAATGAACCAAATTTGGCTATAGATCTAACAATAAAGTAGATTTTAAGAAAAAGATTCCCGCCCAGTTCTGGCGACGAATAGAAGAAACTCATTGTCTAAATATGGCGACTTGTAACTTCTTTTTCTTCAAAAAATGGCGATTTTCACCTTTCTTTCGAACCCGAAAAAAAAGAAGCCTTTCTACTACCATTCGCACTGGGTTTCACTTTGGTCGCCAAAATGCGAAAATTACCCGGGGAAAAAAAAAAAAACAAAAACACTGCAAGTCCGAGCATTCGCTTAAATTTTCTCCTTCCCGCTTTTTTGGGTCAGCCATAAAAGGGAATATTCCACTAAAGATTCTGTATTTTGAATATAAAAAAAGAATAAGAATCGCGAAATCTCGGGGGGGGGAGGAAAAAAAGGGGAACAATTTGAGTTTTTTTTGGGTCACGTTTCTAGTGCGCACTCTAATTTTGGTTTGGTAGCAGTTTTGTTTTGCAGTTTTTTTTTAAATTAATATTTTTTTTTTCAAGAACCTGATGTCATTTAGAGTCTTGAGATGCTCACAACTCACGCAATAAATAAATAAATAAATTTTCTAATTTTATTTTATTTTTAATAAAAAAAACCTGTGCATTGTTGCATATCTAAGTATTATTGAAGGTTATTTGTTTACATGTGTTTTTTTTTTTTTTTTTTAATTTTTTTGACGCCCTGATTAAAAATTTTTACTTTTTCTTTTTTTTTTTTTTTTTTTTTCTTCCTTTTTAAAAAAGCCCGAAAAAAAAAAAAAAATTATTTTTTCAAT
>Ga0116228_10005231_pt1 | contig 11553 bp, 5 predicted proteins | sample S1TSphfallax_2_FD_89694 | JGI IMG/M metagenome (GOLD analysis project Ga0116228, IMG submission 89694) | Host-associated microbial communities from peat moss isolated from Minnesota, USA - S1T2_Fc - Sphagnum fallax MG | ecosystem: Host-associated > Plants > Peat moss > Unclassified | place: USA...
AAGTCTAGGTTCAAGGTTAGGTTCTAGGATGTTTGGATTGAAGGTTCAACTATTTGTTTGAATCATCATCGGAACTAGATCAAACAACTAGCATTAAAATAATTGAATTAGAACATAAATTGCAGGTGTTAAGCTTTTTAAGTAAGTTCAAGTTTTTTAGGTAGGTGAATACAACTTTTCAAAAAATAGTAAAAGCTTAATCTTACTTCTATGCAAGTAATTATTTTTAATTTGTTGTGCATTAATATTGCATAATATTTATGGACTACGTGGACTAGTTGAACAAACTAATACTACCAAAAAAAAATTACATTTAATTGTGTGTAGTGGAAAATAAGCAAATTGGGCTCCAATTTTGTTAAGAAAATATTGGAATCAAATGTTTTAGAAATCCAAAGAACTAATAGATTAAAATTGGACCAAAGTTTCAACCCAAAATCAAAGGGTGTTTGGATTGAAGGTTCAACTATTTGTTTGAATCATCATTGAAACTAGATCAATCAACTAGCATTTTTTAAAAAATTGAATTAGAACATAAATTGGGGGTGTTAGGCTTTTAAAGTAAGTTCAAGTTTTTTAGGTAGGTAAGTACAAACATTTCAAAAAAAAGAAAAGATTAATCTTACTTTTATGCAAGTAATTAGTTTTAATTTGTTGTGCATTAATATTGTATAATCTCTATCTTGGACTATGTGAACTAGTTGAACAAACTAATATTACCCAAAAAAAATTACATTTAATTGTGTGTAGTGGAAACATAAGTAAATTGGGCTCCAATTTTGTTAAGAAAATATTGGAATCAAATGTTTTAAAAACCCAAAGAACTAATAGATCAAAATTGGATCAAAATTTCCATCCAAAACCAAAAAAAATTGAAAACCAAGAGTAGAGATTCTTTTTAAAAACAAGGACTAGACAATACTAATTTGTACTAATGTTTGTTAATTCTTCCTTTCATTTCATAATTGGTGTGGTAGGGGTTTTTGCAAATTTATTTTTTCCATCACATAAAGGTATGCAAATTTTGATTTTTGTTTGAGACCCATGCATCATGATTTCACTTGATTAAACAACACCCTCAATTACCAATTGTCTCAAATATTTTTACCAATACTCACATAATATTGTGCTTAAGGTTTAGTTTTGAAATATGCAATTTAATACCCAACCCAATAAAATATTGCTATGTTGCCAAATAATAGTTTTGTAGATAAAACTTTGCCTTCAAATTCTAAAAGAAAATAAGTTGAAAGTGAACTTAAAATTGGAGAAGTTCAACCAAATGAAAAACGATATAGTTCAAATATTTTAATGTTTAAGGATTCCAAAACATGTTTGGATGAAATATGGTAGGGGGTGCAATCATACTAATAGGAGCCATAACATGTTTAGTTTTTCACATTCAAAAGCGATAATTTAATTTGGTGTTGAAAGTGTAAGACTTTTTGATATATTAAGGTTAATAATATATCATTGAAACATATGAATTAATCTAAACAATATCCAACAAATAAAAAACACTCAAAAACATTCATTAAACATCATAATGCATATTTTTTAACATTAAAGGGCATATTCACAATCAAGGTACCACTTTTTCGCCACAAGACTCAAGGACTTTGTTTTTGTTATCTTCCAAATACAAAATCTAAATGGAATAAATTAAGTGAGAGATATTGGATAATTCCAATTATGATAATTTTCAAGTTGGTGGTGGTTTTTCACATCCGTATGTAATCATGTATAAATATTTTGTTAAAAAACCAGAAATGTAGAAAATGAATACATAAGTTATCATATACAACTTAACATCTTTCCATGCATGAAAATTTCCTACACATTTTTTTTGCACTTGGGACCACATATTCTAAGCCTAGTGAATAGAAAAAATCAACCAAATGGAAAAAAAAAAAAAATCATTTTGTTGGTAGCCCTTTCAAAATGGATTTTATATCCTACATTATTTAATCAAATGCATTATATGAACATTGCCAAACATAGATGTATGCATTACTTATCCATGAAAGAAAATTGAAGTCAATTGTATTGTTTAATACATTCCTTTCAATTCCTTTAAGATGAAAATTACAATTAAAACAAAGACTCAAATTGTTTAAAAGGACTCAAAGGGACATCCATATTATATCCAATCTATTCTTGGATTTTTAAAATTAGATTATCATGACATCATTCTAGTTATAGTCATATACCAATCCACTATAATCATGAAATAGTAAATGTAATAAAAATCCAAAATAGTCCTTTGTAGTCCTTTTTCCATTAGACCGTCCTTTTGGGTACCCTAATTGTGAATATGCCCTAAAAGGATTTATAAATAGACTTCAAAACTTTTCAAACATATATTTTGAAATCTTTTACATAAACCTTAACATTATAATATGAGATTTAAAAAATATTTTTTAAATAATATTTTTAAAATATTCCCCCAAAAGCAATGCCTTAAGCATGCAAGTGTGGCTCATGTTATCCCATTTGTGCCCAGGGTACAAATTGGGTTTGGTTTTCATTTGAACAATATTGGATCAAAATTGTAATGTTTAACAATTCAAAAACATGTTAGGAAAAAACATGGAAGAGGACAAGTTAATTTGGGTTTTCATTTGAGTAAATATCCAACTCCTAAGGCTCTTGTTGTAAATTTGGTATATATCTTTACAAAACATATACCAAATTTCAAATTCTTGCATCAATGACAAATAACCTACCCTTGGACCCCATGCGATAATCAATCTTTTTCAATAATAATTAACCAATGTTAGTTTGTAATTTGTACCAATGTTGAAAAGGTAATTAAGACACATGTTCACCATCTAAAACAATGAAAGCAAAAATAATTAACATTTACATTACCATTTTTTAAAAATTCACACTTACCCTATGTAGTGTGTAAGTGATTTCTTTTACACCTACACAAGGGATGTGTAAAATATTTTCATTTACACTCACACAATCTTATGTAAATGTTTTGGCAAAGTGTAAATCAACTAAATTTGGAAATAAATCTTGTGGGATGCATCCAATGCCCCATATGTTTTATTGTATGCATTCAATGTTTTGAAGTTTGTTAAGTTTTCTTTGAAGACCATTGGCAAATTCAAATTTTTCAAAATCAAGAATTAGACATCAAATGAAACATGCCTAGGTTTATTAGAAAGCAACACTAAAGATTTGGGACCTATTCGTTTTTTTTTTTTTGGAGGTCGATGATTTTCCACGTCTAGGCTAAACTTCAACTTGTGCTCGAAAGATAGCCATCCATATACTGATAAGGATCAACTTGTATGAAAGAAATAACTAGTTGATTTTTTGTTTTGTAATCGAATGCAAATTGAAAGCATGATTGAAATAACTCCCACAAAGAAAGGGGGCGATAAGAACTTTGAGTTGGGACTAAGAGAAATTTATAAACAAAAGTTAAAGGTGAAATCAATTTGCACAAACTAAGAAAGTGAGCAATGAATCCAAAAAATAATGAAAATGGTGCATGGATGAATCACAAACAATTCAATTCATATGACACACCATGACTTGAACTTGGGAGTTTAGTTCATCACTTTCCTCCCTATAGTATGTTCTATGATTAGTGATAGAGGTTACATCAAAGTGGAAAAAAAATCAATCACAAAAACTCACAATTTTGTTAAGTTACAATCCCAGAATTTTATAACTTTGTGACCTAATTAACTCTTACATACAAACTTCGACATGAATTTTCAATTTCAAAGTTGTAGTCCTTAGAAAAATCTTTTGAACATTGTATTACATGTTTGTATTGAAGGTGTTTTGAACCTTCTTTCTTATGTTTTAGTATCAAGAGTCAAATTAACAATTTGATTAATCCTAACCTTTCTTTTGTGCTTGATATTTAAATCTTTAAATGGAGAATGGAAGTCCCTTTTCAATACTTACACTTAAAGACCTTTCCGTTGGTTTAAAAAATATTTGATTTAGGTAACATTTGTTACCTAGACTTTTGTCCCAAAACTTTGAAACATTGCATGATTTTAATTTTTCAAATGAGAAAAACACTTGGGTAATGGGAGTGTTGGGATTCATTCTCTCACACTTGTGGGAGTGTGTTTTGAACATTGGAAAATTTTCTTGGTCAACTCCCTTTTCATGCCTCGGGTAGATGCAAGCTATGTTGGCTCAAAAGCGGCAAGAGTCCCAATCCCAAAAGTCCATATAAGTGAAAAAATTAACACTACAATGGAAAAAACACGTTAAAAACCAATGTTGAATGGGCCCTATGAGGTGATTAATCAATTAATAAAGTTCATATGAAAGGCTGCTCATCTAGAAAAATCTTTATTATACATGTTAGGGAAAAAAATTATTAATCTAGGGAAAAATGACTGAGATTGGGACTTTTGAAAATAAGGCTCAAATTTGGTCATTCAAAAGTCCATAGTTATTTGTTGATTAGAATTTTTGTTGTATTTTTTTTCAATCCATATATATTTTTCCATCATGTATCATATATTGAGTCCCTATAAAAAATATTGAGATGAAATCATAATGAAAATGCATTTGAATGCCAATGCAAAACCCAAATTATAATCCATATGTCCACTTTAAAAGTCGATTGTTGTATGGTTGGTGTATGTTTATTGAATTTCCCCCCCTTAATATTGTTTTTTGATTCAAATTGGCAATCTTAATCCATAATTTTTTTGTCAAATTGATGATTTTACAATGTGTTTGTGGCATTTGAATAAAGTACATTTTGTAGAAAGTCCATGAGGATGCAAAAAGTGAACCACCATAACTTACATCTACCCCCTTAGCTTTGATTATGAACCCAAAACTTGGGTCACAACATCAAATATTACGCAACCCAAATTGGATGCCAACTTCCAACTACATCTACACAATTTTGGACTTTCATTTTGGACCCATTGTTTGGGTTTAGGGTGTAAATTGTGTGTATTGGATAGTGAATTTGGCTTCAATGAAATTAAGAAAATTTTCCCCTTCAAAATTATGCATTTTAATGTATTTTGATCCAAATGGGCAAAGGTCAATTGATAATTCTAAATCTTGAAAGGACGATTTTATTAATAAAATTTTTAGATGGATCTCCATGGATTTGCATAAATTTACATGATGGGTAAATGCAAATGACTTATATTGTTTTACATAACTTAAAATGGATTGGCATGGTTTCACACTTTCACATTCAAGGTTACGCATTTACATTTAATAAGATGTGGGTGAAAGTGTCAATAAGTTTACTACTTACACTTACATTTATGTAGCAAATATGTCTAAATCTATATACATGCACAACATTAATTTGCATAATGTTGGAATAGTATCAAATTTTGAACATAACAAACTAGTTTTGGCATGGGTTTTTTAAAAACCTACTTGGCAGGTATTGGGTATTTTTTCAAAACTTTCATACCAATTTGGTGATGGTATTAATTCCAAGGCTGATTATTGCCTATTATATAACAAGTGTGACCTAAAAAAAAGGGTTATGGCACCCATCACACATTACACCACAAACAATTGTTGTCCAACATAGTATGCAAAAGAAAGTGACATAAGGTTACAACATTGTGGTTAGTTTATAGTTTTGTGCCTCAAAGAAACTTGCTTTACCAAACTATAAACCTTTACCTAAGGGCATTAGATTGATCAAATCCCTTTGGCTCTCCTTTTAATGGGTTATTGTGAATTTCCAATATGGCATATAACACAAGACAAGGATGGACTCCCAACAAATGATCCCCTTCAAGTTCCTACAAATATGTCCCTAGCAAGAAAAATCACATTGGTTCTCTTGTGACCACAAGTATGGTGACACCAACAAACATAAGCCCCAAATAACCAACAAACTTGCAAATTGATCACAAATTGGTACCCCAAAATTTTCCTAACATCCAAAAATTATGCCTAGAGCTCCCATCATCTAGGTACTCAATCTTGCATTTGCATCATACAACCACAATTACATAGACACAAGATGTATTAAACTTGGACAACACTTGCCACAAATATTATTAACCCATTTTAATCATTAAAACCTTTCATTAACTCCATTGATTTTGTTAAAAACCTATTTAAATTCATTTACCCATCATCACATTTCCTGCAAAATGGAAATCTAGGAAATTGATGTTTGAGTAAGGATTTTTCATACCCCATGCATTCTTCCCTTTAATGTGCAATAATTTAAAACATAAACCTAGAAAATAAAAAATCAAGCTTTGTTATCCAAAGTTTAGAAGTAGATTTGGTGTTTAGCTTTTCAATAACCTATTTTTTATTTTCATCATTAGCCAATCACTAGAAGAAATCTTGTTATATGTAACCATTTAATTTGCAACTACATGCGACTACATGCAACTACCTATCATTTGTAACTTTGTTTTATCATTTTTACAACTAGTCACCATCTTTTAAAATTTATGAATATTTTTGTGACTATGGTGCAACTATTAAGTTACACATCCTTCCATATTGATTAGCTTCTTGGATTTTTCATCCAACAATAGGCTCTTATGTTCATTTAGTTGCAAAATTAGTTGCAATTTGGTTATTTATTATGGTGTGTTTATACATGTAATGTACATTAGGGTTTTGTGGACTACATTAAAAGTATACTATATAGATTTTATTCAAAGTATATTAAACAATTATTTAACATACTAAAGTGCATTTAAATTATATTCAAGATATATTATGCATATTTGACTTGTATTCATGGTATGTTAAGATATTTAGTTTGTATTTAAAGTATATTAAACATATATTTGATCATATTATGGGCAATTTTTTGATTTTGTATGGTCCAATTAAAAATATACCATCTTCATTAAGGTACGATTAAATTATAGTAGCAAGGTCATATTAATATGATAGAATCGTTGTATCAAATGAACATTAATTATTGATAAATTATTACTTTAAAATAATTCATTAGTTAGTATAAAGTATGAACTAAATGATTTTATTTTATCACTTACTTATATTTTAACTAATACCAACTAATTAAGTAATCAATGATTATTTATTATTTATTTTTAAAATACTATTAATTCAAAATTATTAAGTTGATTCAAAATTACATAATTTCGAGCACCAAGTCAATAAGTTTGTAAATAAATAATCTATATTTAATATTTAATTACTATGAAATAACTAATTATATTAAATAAAATTTTCAGCTAGTAATTATCTGATTATTACTTATTTAATTCATTCTGAAATATGTGATTAAATCTGAAATATCGAAATAATATGATATGTAGTTAATTAATCGAGAGGTATGGTTAATAGTTAATTACTAGTAACTAGTAAATATTTAGTCAGCCAATGAATAATAAATAATAAATTCTTCACAAATTAAATTTTCTAGTTATTATTCACAATTAATTAAAAATAATTCATTTTTACTTAATAAATAAATAATATTCACTATATATATATATAGTCTAAGATTTACTTCTTAAATTAGTTAACATTTATTAACCAAAAATTCTGTTCAATTATTGAAAAATATTAATCAATTAATATTAATGGTGTATTAAAATTGATTTAGTATCCATTAATTAAGTCAATAAATTAGAAATTTAATAAGTTAATATTCAGGAATTACCAATTAATTAATAATTTCTTTAAGATAATCAGTTAACACCTAATTATGTTTTTATTTAATTAGTTGATCACTAACAATTTAAAATGTTTATTTTCGGAGGTAAAAAATAATTATTTGAGTAATTGAGTAAATCGAATATTATTATTTTATAATTTCTTGGAAAATAATTATATATATTAAAAACTTAAATTATTAATTTGTGACTTGATTAATTAATTAGATATTAAAAAAATTCTTTGAAATGATTTGTTATTAGTTTTGACTTATTACTATGAACCAATTGATTAGTTATTGGAAACCAAGAAAGAATAATGATCAATGTTACTTTTATAATTATTAAAATAACTAAAAAATAATATGTAGTACGTAGTTTTGTAAATGGGTGGGTGGGTGCGTAGGTAATTAGTTATAAACTAATTAATTATTTATTATTTCTTACCTATTTTGTTGTATAATTAAAAAAACTATAAATAAGCACAAAACTTGTGGGAGATTCATTTTTAGTTGTAATTACATTTGTGACTAAGGTGCAAGTAAAAGGTTTAACTCATTTTTTTAATCTTTTATTGTCATTTTACAAAGTATATAAAGAAGGTGGCTTCTCTTTGGATTTCACATTAAAAATCATGTGCCATTTGGGATGAGTTCAAAAAAACTGATCCTTAAAAGCAAAACATAAAATAAAATAAAATAATTTACATGGGTATTTTTTAATTCACCTACTTTTGTACTTTCCTAACTATTTAGTTACCTTTTTTACTTAGGTAACTAGGTGGATAAGTAACTCAGTAACTGAGGTAGGTATAAATCTTATGTAAGTAGGTATTTTTGTATGCACAAACCTACCTACCAACCTATGTAAGTAATTTGTTTTTTAATTTTTTTTCAAAATTCAATCATATGCCATGTGGTAGCTTTTGATTAATCACTAGTAGAAAAATGCCAATTTGTGACAAAAAAAACAATTGCACTCAATTTTGATCAACCCTAAACCCTAAACAATTGTAATCAAAATGATAAAACAAAGTTGCAAATGATAGCTTTGTTGCATGTATTTGCATGTAGTTACAAATTGAATGTAATGTTTTTGGCGAAAATTTTGTTAAATGATTGATACCTCAAAATTGAAAGAAAACCCTGTTGGTGACACCTCGAAATATTATAGGAAACTGACACATTGTGTAAGGATTAATATTAAGAAACCAAATGCATGTTTTGCATACAAGCATACACCAAGTATTAATAATGGTATCGACTAGTGTTGTGTGGCTATCAAAAATGGCACCCAAGCCCTTATATAAGTTAATAAGGTGGTCTCTTTAATTTCATAAATGAGAACCCTTGTTCTCAGAAACTAGAGAATTAGTTTTGAAATATAACCACCATTCACATTAGAATAAAAAATCATGAAAGAACCCGTGTTGGTCGGTTACTTGGTTTTGCTAGTTAGAATTGTCAGTTTTGGTTATTTGGAATAAAATTGGAACTAGGTTTGATATTTGGAATCAAAACTAGAGTTGGGTTTATAACTAGATTTGGTTCTAGAATTGGAACCAAAAATTTGAAGAATATTTTTTTGGGGTCAAAAATGGTTTAGAATCGAAGGTTAAGTTAACCACTTGTTTCAAACCAAGTTACCTAGAACCAAAACCAAGTCTAATTTCAAAAATCAAAACCAAAACCTGAATTATTTTTTCAAGAACTAAATCCAGGCTTCCATTTTTTTGTAAAACTAGAATCAGAACTAGATCCATTCAATTTATTAAAAAAAAATTGTTGTGATAAAAAAAAAAAGGTAACATAAAACCTCTAGAACTCCATACATATGATTGTCATTGTCCATAACATAACAATAGCTAATCAATAACAATTTTGCTCTTCAAAATTTGCCCACTATTCTTACCACCTAACCCTTTGCAGAGCCCTACTTTCTACAGAATGCGTTGATATTAACTAAATTATGAATCTAAATTGTCTATCAAAACCAATTTCTAAGCATGGATAGTTTGTACAAATGTTTGGATTAAATTTTTCCAGACCCTCTTAGTAGGCCATTCTGGTCTTACACAACATCGGTTTCAACACAACAACCCTTACATAATCTCTTCACCAATTCACTCCCGCCTTTTGACAGAGATGGGATGGAGTCCCACATCAACATAGATTTCCCAGTTTCTCCCCTTAGCAAATTGCAGACATTGTATCCCCCAAATTCCTAAACAAACGGGTCTCAATTTCTTGAATGCCAATTCCCATGGATTCCCCCATAACCCACAAATTGATGTTCCTTTAAATCAGCCATCATTGTCCCCTATGGAGCTTCATCACATCCAAACATCTTCTACGTATTTATTCATGCATATTGTCTTATATGTTTTCTAAGTTTTAATTCCAGTATGTAGTAGAAGAAATAGCTGGAGTCATCAGAATCTATTGGAACTATAATTGAGGGCATTCTTCCCATCAACAATTGACTTAATAAAAAAAGCTTTGGAACTATAGAACTCTAACATCTTACCTAATAAAATACCAAAAACACCAAATCAAAGAACAAAAAAAAGGCACTTAGCTTCCATAGAATCTTCCTTCTTAAGTGGTTGTGTCCTCCACTTCCTCACCAAGTCCATCCTCCAGCACCTCTACCAATTCCAAAGAGAATGAATAATGTCAAATAAAATCTAATTACTCTGCCTTTCTAAACCTTTGCAAAGCAAGCACACATCACAAAACTTCTGAGATAATTAACCTGCAATAGGCAACACAAAATACCCACATCCACAAAACAAGAAACAAAACTATCAACTAACATTTCTGTTGTTGTTTTCTGCATTTGGCGGCTTGATATGCTCATCATTAGGTCTTCATCCTAATGATGTTCCTTGTGCCTCCTTTCATGCCCTCCCCCCCCCGCCCCCCCAAAACACTAATTTAACCATAAGAGCATCTCCAGTGGTGCTCAGCACGCCACCCTGCAAACATAATTTTTCACATCCAAGTTTAATTATTTACTTATTTGCAACCCCACCCATAAAACCAAAACTTGGACAGCAAGTAAGTGGGGGACTTCTAATAGCAAACCACCTGGACTAATTGATATGATGGGCTCAATCAGAAACACACTGAACACCAGCCATATCATACATCTGCACAACATTTCACCAGCCATAGCAAATTGTGCACAAAACCAATTTCCTGAGCCAAACCGGCACATTTTGAGTTCTCTACTGGGCACCATTGGAGGTGGGAAACTCCAGAGTCCAGTGGTGCTCGACACATGACCTTGCAACATGGTTTTCACATTTAAGTTTAATTATTTACTTTTTTGCAATCCCACCGATAAAACGAAAACTGAGACAGCAAATAGGTGGGGGAGTACTAATAGCAAACCACCTGGATCAATCATCATGATGGGCCAATCAGAAAAGGTGATCAGAGTCAGATCATATTTGTTACACTCTTTTCTGCACGTGCAAAGCAGTGGTGAGCCTTGTACCAGCCACTACACATTGCACACTTATGCGGAGGCAAAACCAATGTCCTGAGCCAAACCAGCACATTTTGAATTTTTTTCATCCAATTGTACTGTATAGGATCACATACTGTAACAAAGTCAAATACCCACACAACACTCGTTATCAACCCTCATAAATAAGTTTGTGCCTGACATCAACTATCAACCAAAGTTGAGTGGATTTAAAAAAAATAGACCAAACCCCCACCGGGTATCACGGAAGTAATTAAGGTTCATATCCATAAATCTCAATGAAAATCAAATACCCAGTTTTGATACCTAACCGTAGTTCTCAAAGATTTGAAAAAGTCAAAGAATCGACCCAAAAACCGCAGTTCTTTGATTATTTAAAATAACTAGATTCAACAATTCTTTGATTCCATTAGGAATAATGTTTCTTAAAAATCCCAATTAC
>Ga0116228_10005233_pt1 | contig 11551 bp, 10 predicted proteins | sample S1TSphfallax_2_FD_89694 | JGI IMG/M metagenome (GOLD analysis project Ga0116228, IMG submission 89694) | Host-associated microbial communities from peat moss isolated from Minnesota, USA - S1T2_Fc - Sphagnum fallax MG | ecosystem: Host-associated > Plants > Peat moss > Unclassified | place...
ATCGTCAAATAATGGCAAGAAAACAAAGCTTTAGTTTGCCAAAGGCCAATAAATTAAAGGGGGTCATGAACTTTGTTGTCTTGAAATTTAAGATGAGCTGTTTGTTAAGCTGAAAGAACCTTTGGGAACTTGCATGTCCACCAACAACTCTAAGACAAGTAATTCCAATAGCAAGAGGAGTGGGTCAAGCAATTCCAGCATGGGGACCAACAACTTCAACAATAGGACAAAATCTAGTTGTGACAAGAATTCAAAACAACAAGGCATTCATAATTCTGATCATTTTATAAAAGATGAACATTCCATACATCATAGATATTACAAATCTTAAAATTTGTTGGCTAACATTACAAAATCTCTTTGAATCTCAAAATGCAACGAGGACATTGTACTTGATCAACAAACTTCATTCTATGAAGATGTAGGAAGGAAAGCCAATGTATGAAAGGTGTTTCCATGGTATAGTGTACACAAAAAAATCACAATTTGACATTTTTCACTACAACATATTTTTTGTGTTTCTATAAATATTTGGAGAAGGTTTTTTTGATGGAAATGTGTAGTTAAAGGTGGATAACATCTTAAATTGTCATAATGTTGTGAAATTGGTGCACATATCAACAATTCAATTGGCAATTGGAGTGCATTTTTAATTTGCAACATAATGTCACAAACATTGTAATGTAAGAAAAAGACTAAAAAATACTAGTTTTAATGAAAATTGATCCATGAAACTTTGCACATACAAAAAGACCACCATAATGAATAATCTTCCACATCAAAAATTTCAATTTGTAATAAAGTCAAGAAGTTTATATTAAATGGTACAAAAATGTTTGGTAGTACATTATGTTATTGTAATGTTGATGATTATGATTTTTTTTTAAAGTTGTAAAATGTTCTTCCATTAAAAATGTAGTTGGGTTGAATGTTGTCTTTATCATTTTACAAAAATAAAGTGGAAATTTAAAATTAATAAAGAATGGTATTTTGTTGTTAAATAGGGTGTTTTAAATAACATTTATAAAATTATTGGTGTACAGTTACCTTTAATGTGATTTTTAGAAGAGTTCAAAATGATTGATATTTTACATGTTATTATTTTTTGATATTATATGTACTTGTTTTAACATTGAGTGTGTACACCATACCATGGAAACACCTTGAATTCATATAGTGGTGAAAGAAATGGTCACACAACTTGTACAAGTCATTGAGGTCACAAACATACAATCACTATGCATATTGTCATGAATGTTTTACAAACATCTTTGGAAAGTTTCATTCAAAGTGTGATTGCTCAAGATGTTCTACCATCATTTGAAAAATTGATATGAAAATTTCTCCTTGAAGAACATAGGCAAGAAACGAAATTTAGTAAATAGGGAAACGAAAAAGCTCTAGTGATCCAAAGTAGGAGAACCAATAGATACACCAAACAAACAAACTTTAGATATAGACAAAAAGACACATAACTCCAAACCTATATAGTCAAATTAGGGAGATAGACATGGGCTTTCACAACAACAACAAAAGGAATATTCAAGGACTTTCCTTTGGACATCAACTTGGACATTGCAACAACTATCACCAACTTGGGCATTGGGCAAGGGAGTACCCCGAACTTCAACATGGATCACAACAACAATGTAACATGGGCAATCATCTTATGGTCAATACCATGATTCAACAAGATCACAAACACAAAGAGATGGTGGAGGAAGAAAATCTAATGAGTCCATCCCCAATGTTTTTGAAATTTTGGTTTCAACACTAAAAGCACTAGTTTTGACTCATCAAGAAATGATTGTAGTCATTGTGTCCAACAAAAATATTGGGTGGGAAAGATCAACAATGAATGTTCAAAAGATCTTGAAACTTATGTTTTTGCCGTAAATCCAATCCTTATAGATACTAATTGGTTTGGACTCGGGTGCTACAACTCATGTGATGGGAGATCCTCAAAATTTCAAAGCATTGATGTAGACCACTAAACTTCAAAATGTCAAGTCTATAGCTGGTCATTATCACCTAGTTTGCAAGAAAGGAAACATTGTGATTTCAAATAATGGAGATGCCAAATACATCCATGATGTTTTTTACGTTCCAAATATCATTATTTTATTAGTGGGAATAATAGCCAATAAAGGTTACTTAATGGTATTTGGTGCAAATAAATGTTGGGTGTTGAATGCCAAACAATCTTCCAAGGTACTAGCAATGGGAACAAAAAAACATTTCAAATGGTTTGAATCATATGCAATTAGAGCCTCAAAAGTTAGTTGCCTTGGTAATGGACATTAATTCAACAACCATTGCAATCATTGAGTTTTGGCATAGAAGACTAGGCCATCACCACTCCCAAGGTTTGCAAATGTTATCAAATCCAAGATGATCACAAGGCATGCCGCCAATTTCCCCAACATCAAACATATGCTAGCACTTCATGCTCAAGAAGTAGCACAAGGAACATGTACCAAAATTGAACCAACATAGAGCTATTGGAATTAATGAAGTCATTCATGGTCTTAACCATTTTTTTCACAAATCTCTTGGAAATTCAAAGTGTTTTACTACCTTTATAGATGACTTCAATAGAAAATCTTGGATTTACTTTCTTATTACAAAGAGTCAAGCATTTTCAAACTTCAACATTTTCAAAGGATTGGTGGAAAAAAATGATAGACAAAACTTTAAGGTGCTAAGGACAAATAAGGAAGGAGAATTATTGTTTAACGAATTCAATGGTTTTTGCAACTTTCACAACATACAAAAACAAACTAACTATAGCACATACCCCACACCAAAATGGTGTGGTAAAAAGGAAGAATTGCACAATAGTAGAAAGGGCTAAAACCATGGCAATGGAAAACATTTGCGCTCCACAACTATGGACAAAAGTAGTTAGCATAACTAATTATTTGATTGATAGAAGCCCACCAAGGTCCCATCATGGTTTCATTCCTATACATGTGTATTCAAGAGAACCACCAATATTAAACCATTTGATAATCTTGGTTGCATCATATATGTTCATATTGAAAAATCAAAGAGAAACAAAATGCAACCAAAATTTTCTAGGTGTATGTTTGTTGGGTATGATGATAGGTCAAAAGGATATTATTATTTCAATCCTTTGACAAAAAGGGTAATAGTTAGCAAAAGATGTGGTGTATGATGAACATTCCATAGGACTCTCTAGTTCTTTGGTAACAATAGTAAAAAAATTGTCAACTATTTCAACCATACCACTAGGATTGTTTCATGATGATGAGGCTATTGGACCACAACCATTGGAATTTGTCATCACAAGAATGGATGCATCATCTAAAATACAAGTTAATATATCAAGCGACAAATGAATAGATTCCGTTTTGGATGTCAAAAGAATGTTAAAGAATTAACCATGCAAGTACAACCACATCAAGCAAGGACTCCTATTCAAACCCTTGTCCAAACATAGGTTTTTAGAAGGCTTTGAAGCATACCCATGCATTTCAAGGACTATGTGAACTTCATTAAAGCAAATGAAAACCTCGAAAACTTGTAGAATACTATGAGGCTTCACAACATTTGGGTTGGCGAATAACAATGGAATCAAAAATTAAATCAATTAAAAAAAAAAAAAAAGGAATTAATAGAGCTTCCAATAGGCAAGAACCTTATCACCTCAAAGTGGGTATTCAAGGTGAAGAAAATAGCAAGTGGAGAATTGGATAAACTTGAAGTTTGATTATTTGTAAGAGGTTTCCAACAATATAGAGGTTTGGACTTTGATGAGACTTTCACCCCAACTGTCAAGTAGCCAACAATTCTCATGGTGGTGGTGATGACATCCAAGAATTAATGGGCAATTAAACATTTTGATGTCAAAACAACTCATTTGAAGGGTGATTTAGAAAAACAAGCCTTCATGTACCAACTTCAAGGATTTGAAGTGGAAGGAAAATAACACTTGGTGTGTCGACTTCATTGAGCTATTTATGGGCTTAAGCAAACATCACACTCGTAATATTATAGAATTGACAAGATTTTGCAAAATCAATTTTGCCTTTGTAGAAACACAACTAGAACAAAAGTTTGAAATGTCAAAATTAAGAATTATGCATGCTTACATTGGTATGCAATTTTTATACCTATCATTAGGCATTTGTGATGTGTTAGTAGTTATATGCACAAGATCTCTTCACTAAATTCAGAATGATAGATTGTAATCCAACAACTACACCCATGGATGAAGGTATTAAAGTTCAAGTGGACATGAAATCAAAGTTCATTGACCAAGGATATTATCAAATTCTTGTGGGTAATTTGATTTGGTTAACACGAAGTAGACATGATTTATCATATGATGTTAGTTGTGTTAGTAGATAAATGAATGTTCCACAATGGGCCCATTTCAAGGTTGCAAAAAAAAAAAAACATCAGAAGGACAACACACTTTGGCATCATATTTTTGCGAAAGGAAATTCTAAGATTGGAAGGATTTGTTGATTCTAACTAGGGCCATGATCTTTACAAGAGATGTTCAACTACTAGCGCTACTTTTCAAATTTGGCTTCAACATGATTCTCTAAAGCAACAAACTCAAACCTACAGTGACCATATTTACCATTGAAACTAAATACCATGCATTGGCAAATAATGCTAAAGAAGCGGTTTGGTTACAATTACTACTTAAAGAATTGCAATACTTGGAAGATACACCAACACGATTACAATGTGATAATCAATTTGCAATCAAGCTTGTGCAAAATCTAGTTTTGCATGCATGCACGAAACATATTGAAATACATCACCACTATATTCGTGAACAAGTTGATAGTGCACAACTTGATGTATTGTATGTTGCAATTACAAAACAATAAGTAGATTTTTTAATTAAGTTGAATTAAAATTTGCACCCTTAGAATAGACATAGGAATACTAGATCATGCTAATCATGCTTACTTAAACAAATAGAATTAGGAGTGAGGGAGGGTGTTGATAGATGTCACACTTGATTCCAACTCCAACGTTAGCTCTTTACAACATCAACAATCAAATTCTGGTGGTTACCTTATTTATCTTACTAGCTTACTTGTTTCTTGCTTAACTTTTGAAAAATAGAAAAAACATTGTAGTTGATTAAAAAGGTGTTATTTTCCTAATGGACCATACTTTTCAAATTCACCAACCAGTAATGTTGTCCTACTAATATTTAGTTGCTACCCATGTATTTGCGTTTTCTTTTTCTTGTATTATGTGTTCCATGTAAAAGCAAAGAATTTGACAATTCAGTTTGATTTCACTCCTTATTCATTTTATTAATAGACAAAATTTTACAACTTATTGTTGTTTAGTCATCACATCTTTTGCATGTTAAAAGTCACTCCCCTTATATTTATACATTTAAATAAAAAATCTTCTCTTTAAAGTAAAACCCAATGTTGTTTGGTTCCAGCCTCTAGGTTTTGAGGAGAAAGTTGTTTCTTTGGGTTCAATTAATAGTTTAATTGGACGAAACTTGTTGTGAGGTTTTGAGCCTTTTTTTCAAATTTCTAAATTTTTAGTCTGGACACTAGAGTCTGGCTTAGTTCTTTTTAGGAGAAACTAGTTTTGCATTTCGGTTGGATTTTATTCTAATTTTGGTGGAGGTTCCAATTCAGGTTGCAAAAATTAAGATCGCTTATTTTAAACTAGGAACTTAAAGAAGACTAAATAATTGCTCTCAAATCTACTTTGTAAAGGTTGAATTTATTTTCAATAATTATGCAATAGTTTTTGGTTGCAATGCATATGGAGAATTTAGCTTGACAAATTTGTGAATCCGTTACATTTTGACATTTTGCAATGGTGTTGTTGTCAATAGTCTATGCAACATGTAGCCTTGTGAACAACTTGCTCTATTCCAAGTCATCACATAGTGACATAACCAAATTGAAGAAAAAAGCATTGCACCATCCGGTAGCCACCTTATGTTTCAAGATAGGAAAGTTTCTTGAGCAGGTGTTTCTTTGCCTCTATGCCTTAGTCCCGCACCTAGATTCGCCTTGGCACCTCTGTGCCCACTCCTTCTACCACACTCCTTGCTAAACACCTAAATTACTTGCACATGGCAAGCCATGCATTTGGGCAATTTTAGCATTCAGCTTGGTCTCATGACCCTGGGCTGACCCTGACCTTTAAACTAGTGGGACTAAACCCGTTGCAAACTTCCCAATTGGTTCAAGGCCTCTTGCCCACGATTACCATCTCCCATCTCATGGCCTAACTGCAAACTTTATATAGTTCAAGGAGATCTCTTTGAGCCCCCTTCTTTAAACCCTCATTCACCAACACTTATGCGACTCATTAGTGTTGTCAAACCAGGTGTCGACTCGTGATGGTCCGAACTAGGGACTCGACTAAATGAATCCTCTCACTTGAGGGTTTGCCTAGAAAGGCATATCACTTAGGACCTCAAATAATGAAACACCATTTGATGCATGCATGCTATTGTATGTCTTATGCTTAACAAGAATATATTTGTGGATTGTTATTCAAAGATGAAAGTCAGGCAAGTTGCAACTATCATTAGAGAAGTTAGCAAACTGAACACAAACTAAATAATCCAACAGTTTTTACACATGGTGAATAATTTACAATACACACTTTAAAAAATTAGAAAAAGAAAGACATTGTCCAATTTGAGAAATATGAGTAAACAAGAACTACATGCAATGCCATGGGTTTGGCATTTGTGGAACCCACTCTCAGATAAATATGCCATTCTGGGATACTATGTAGTTTGGCACTCAAGTGCCAAATAAGTATTTTTTGACAATGGTCACTAATCAGGGTGAGGCTGGAGAAAATGTGTTCACTGGTGTTTAAAACCAGTGGAGTTCCAGGGACTCTGAATACAGCTCCCCTGCATCTAGCATACATGCCTCCTAACAATAAATACTTGATAGGAGGGATGATGCTGCAACAGCCATCTAACTTGACATAGGTGACTTTTCTTTTCATTTCCAATCTTTTTGGTTTTATGGTGATTTAGTACACCATGGGCAAAGATTGGGGTAGTAGTAGGTTTTGCTATCTGGATTAGTATATGTGCTTATCCACTATTGCGTGCATGTTGGCATGATCAAAGACTGAAAACCAAAAAGAAATTATGTACAGTTCCTGTGCTGAATATGCTTTAGAAGTACCAATGTCACGTGAAAACATTTGGTTTCTTCACCAGTATTCTGCATGTTCTGCAGAGTCTTACAGATGCTCTTCCCTCAACACCCTAATTGAGGAGAAAAAAAGACCGGTTGAGTGCACTTGTTGTTTTACTACCATGACCAAGAAAGAAACCTTCTTTTTTTCATTTTCCTGGTCACAATTGCACGCTTGTTTCCAAGCTGAATCAGCAAAGGATTATAAATGCTTGTCGATAATACTTGAGTGTTCCATCTCTTAAAACAGCATACTTTCAGAGAATTTGTGAGGGACCACACCAATATCAGAAAACAAAGCACAATTTGTAGGGAGTGGATAAACTTCACTAAAGAGGCAGAGAATTTTTAAGTCAACACGAGTATCTATCAACAACAAACTCTCTGATCCTCTGACCCACTTCCAAAACACAAAACACCACTCCTGACTCCCCCCCAGTCTTTTTGTTTTTGACGAAAAATCGCCAAAAGCCGAAACTGATCCAAATTTCTGGCGAAAATTCCCTGTTTTTTCAAAAACAGATCGCCAAATTTCGCCCAGTTTTAAGTTTTTGGGGGGAGATTATCACCACAGGGCTGTCTATAGGTTACACATATACTGGTCCTGTACAAAACTGTGGCCAGTTAAGTCGAAATCTGCGTTTGGAGCCTCGTCACTGCTGCTCTGCTACAAAATAAAACACTGCTTCCCCCACTTCTGCAGATCTTTCTTTATAAAGGGCAAAATTCACTCGTAGGACCCAAAGTTTGAAAAGTTCCATATAATCATAGTATAGGCCTAGGGCAGCTTCCGCACATGTTTGCTGGGCTACTACTTAATTTTGAAGATTCCATTTCAAAAAATTCAATACTCTTCATTATTTCAAAATATTCTTCATTTTCCTTCACAAAAAAATGTTCTTTGAGAATGGTATTTTTGAAAATTCCAGCATTCCTAAAATTAATATAATTTGTGTCAAAGCAGTAGAAGTCCATAAGCATCTACGGATCTGGGGTGAGAGTTGTCGGAACGGCACGCCGGCGGGGGTCCCAGAGTCTCCCGGCTGGCCCAATTTGGCCTATAGCAAACGTGTCACCTTCATTTGAGGGTACCAACTAACCACGAGATCTGGAACACGGTCCTTAAGTCGAGGGCGCTTCCCCCACGTGTCCTACTTTCCTAGCCGTCAGCTTTTCGACACTTGTCAAAAGAAAGGCAAGCAGAAACAGCTCGGCGTCGGTTTCTGACGCGTGTCAGTTTCTACATACCTGACGACAGCCCTTGACGATTTCATTATTAAAGACGGTACTAAAGGGCACTGATGATCTGGTGTGGATGATCGAGATTCTGACACGTGGCTAAAATTGGCAGGATATGTCGCGGAGTCTGTCCAAGTTTTTCTGTGGCGGGGGTTATGTAATATGTTTTTCTTCTATTCTATTCGTGGTTTGGCAAGAATTTCTTCCAGGAATTTTTCTGGTACCTCACATTAGGCTCAATGTAATTCATATTAATTAGTTCATGGGTACCGCCAGTTTAGAAGTGGGGTATTAGCGCAGGTTGCAAATGGTGACAAACAGTTTTGGTTATTAAAATTTTATGCAGCCAATGATGAGAAGGCTAAGGGGCTTGGTTTTTCTTCTTGGGTTTTCTTTTGGGGAGGGCGGGGGGCCGGGCCGGGGGAGGGGGATTTTTTTAGTTTTGGTCTATTCCCAATGTGTTCTGTAATATGTCCAGTTTTTTCTTTTTTAAAGGGGAGGGTGGGGGGGCAGGGGGGATTTCTTTTTTCCCTTGTTCCTAATGTCTAGCCATCACGTTCCCATGGGGTTCCCAAATATGTTCACCAAGATGTTCCCAATTTCACCTTGGTTTTATCTCATATGGTTTTGCCCAAAGTTCACATCCTATGTATATAAACTGAAAAGTAAAGTCTAGGGTAGCACATTTGTTTCTATTTTGCAACTGGGGTCCAAAGAGGTGCTTCTATGCGGGCACATCCAATGTTCCAAAAAAAAATGCTGATGGGCCAATAAATTTGGCTCCTTTTGCATTAAAAAATAGCTGTGAGCGTACCCAGTTCACTAATTAATAATAGCATGATAAGAACCCGCAGTGAGTAGGTAGGCTGTTCGTTGCAATTGTGTGTGTGTTTTTTGATAAGTAGGATGTTCTTTGCAGAGGTTATTAGCCCAGGCCAAAAATGGTGACGAACTCTTTTGGGAATAGAAACTTCATGCAGCCAATGGGAAGGCCCAAGCATGCACTCAAGGAGCTTTGCTTTTCTTCCTTTAAATTTTTTTCTGGGGGTGGGAGAAAAAGGATTTTTTTTCATTTTTCTTTGGTTCCCAATATGTTCCCCAACATGTTCACCATAGCACTTCACTTTTATTTCATATGCTTTGACACCTCCTTTCACCTACATAGGTGTGCCTGAGGCGAGGAACTATATACTTCAAAATAGAAGCTCCTATGAGCCTTCATAGTTTCTTTTTTTTTTCAGTGATGGGCCAATCAAATTGGCTCATTGCAAAAAAAAAAAAAATATGAACTTGGGAGACACCTCATCTAATTAATAGGAGAGGTGAATAGGTAGGGTGTTCTTTGCAATAAGTACCTCTATTTCCCTAAGTATTTGGGTAATATACACTAAGTTCTTGGAAATTGTCATAATTATGACAGGGTACGCTATGAATAATTCATATTTGATGCATGCCATATGCATAATACTGTGGATCGCGATACAGATAATAATTCCAACCCTACAAAGCGAACTGATATTCTAAGTGAAAGCTGACCGAGGCTACGGTATAGTGATGGACCTTGCTTAGCAGGGTTTCTTTTTCCAATTTTGTGATGTAGCTGAGGTGGCCATCATCTCGAAAGTGATTTGGCCAAATTTGACCACATGTACTAATATGGAAGTGGGAAAAGATCAAATCTTAATATAATTTTTGGCTACCTACTGGAACTAATAATAAAAATCTGGCAATTGGTAGAATTGTTTAGTCTAAATCTGAAAATTTTGGGCCAATTGTTTTGTGGAAAATCCTTCCTTTAGGTCAAAGTCATATGTTTCAGGTAGGAATTTAAAAGAAACGCTCTTAGCTGCCTACTTTCATATATTAAGCAACCTTCATTCATGAATCCATGAGAATCAGGAAGCAGATATCAAGTGATTAAAAGGCCTTGGTTGCCCAGGTGCTTACTGGGTTCAAGGTGCTTGTTATGTGCAAGCCTTCACGTGTCAAGTTATCACAAGTCAATCATACCTCTACCACCATTAGTAATTTAAACCCGAACCTCTCAGTGAGAACTTGTCACTTTCTTCTTTGCAATTTTTACTTCCACATTAACATCTGAAACGACCTTCAAGATGTTTTTTGTTGTTGTGATGCCAAATTCATTGTGTCAATTAACCTTTCGACCTACTGGCCTCTGCTAAGCATTCCTAGAGGAAATGCAAGAATGTTGTTGGCCATATTCTTCATGGATGATGATATTTTCCAAATTTTCATGGCAATTATGAGTTTTCTTGCCACCAAAGAAGGAAGTTTAAATTGAAGTAGCACTGTTGAAGAATCAAATCGTGGAGATCAGAACAATATGAAGTAGATAACAAGAGAGAGGCTGCTGATTACTGAAAACAAAAAAACCACAGAAATTACTGAAAATAGTTGAGGGATGGGAGGGCAGAGGCTATTTCTGGTAACCATTGGCCTCCAACCAGCACCAGAGATAACCAACACCTTTTACATCCATAATCTACTCAGGAGGTGGATGTGCAACACATGTCATCCATTCTCACAGTAGATACTTATTATTTTTACATCCATAGGAAATTTATTTATGCTAGATAACTGGGCAGGGACATCCAATCACGAAGGGACAAGAGACACATCAGTGAATAAGCCCCTCAAGCTGACTATGTATGTATAACATGAACGAGTTTGGAACCGAAACTATGTATGATTACTACATAGCTATGAAATCTATGTTCTTGGTTGTAAAATTATTCTCTCATCCTTCAATTGTCTATGCAAGTTTCACCATTCTCCTACCATGAACTAAACACAAACAACACCAAAACCATTCCAAACCAAAAGCCTTTCAAAAATCAAAACTTTAATTCTAACAAATTTTGCATTCATACAATAACTTTGTACAAGTGAAGGTGTTTCTCAAGGTCATAAACACCCATTTATATACCAACCAAAAAGAAACTAGTCAAAATCTTTCTAAAGTTTATCCACCACATAGTTCCCTATGTGATTCCACAATTAATCACAAGAAAACATAATCACGTGGTCCCTTATGTGATTCCACAATTAATCACAAGAAAACATAATCACGTGGTCCCTTATGTGATTCCACAATTAATCACAAG
>Ga0116228_10005235_pt1 | contig 11550 bp, 6 predicted proteins | sample S1TSphfallax_2_FD_89694 | JGI IMG/M metagenome (GOLD analysis project Ga0116228, IMG submission 89694) | Host-associated microbial communities from peat moss isolated from Minnesota, USA - S1T2_Fc - Sphagnum fallax MG | ecosystem: Host-associated > Plants > Peat moss > Unclassified | place: USA...
AACAATGAATATATTATTTTCAAAAATAGTTTTACAAATATGTTAATAATCATCACATTAATGTACTACCAATTTCTAATTGGCAAATTGAAAATTATATTATTCACCACAAGCATTTAAATATAATGCACGCTATAGAAATGACCATTGTGACACCAAAAAGGAGCCATTCAACCATGCATTCACCCTTCATTGTATGATGTAATCTAGTTGTCCAAAATTTATCATCTTTGACCCTAGTACAAAAATTGAAGGTTTATTTGTTTCTATGTATACCTATTACAACCAAACCCCCAAAAGACATTTGGAATGCACCAAATTGATTAAGATAATTTAGTTAAAGAGTTTAAAAATCTTGAAAAACATTTGGACAAGATGGATTTCAATGTTGGCCCTTTTTTTAAAAATGATAAATGAATATAAATCTATTGTAAGTCAAATGTTTGATGATCTTTCTACCAATTCAGTTGTTGCCACTAATTATGAATTAGTGTGATGTGGAAACCATAATGCCACGACTAACCTATGTGTTGCCAATGTTGGAGCCAACACAAAGTTTGAACAAACTTGCTCAAAATAGGGAGTGATTAATTTATGATTTGTTTGCAACGGTGAAATTCATTTAGACCCATCTTTACATTTTCTATGTGGATCCTAAACAAAAAAATTCACATGACCAATTTCAAAGTTTTGTGGATTTGATGGGGACCTCTTATGATGCATTGCCCATAGTATGGTACTTTTAGCCCGCCACACAAATTGACTATGTCGCCTTTTGCTTCAACCAATGTTTTACTTGCTACACATAAATAAACAAGTGCATTAGAGTGGTTTCAATGGTCACTAAAGAGGATTGGGCAATTGTGCACCATGATGTTAATTATTTAAAAACCAATGTATTACAAGTGGGTTAATAAGTGAACTTGATAGAAAATTACTAATTCAAGAGCTCATGAATGATATTAACATCATTTACCTTGAATATTGAATGCAACTAAAGGGTGAAAGCACACTACCGTGACCCCCTTGGGGCACTTTTCCATCTGCCACTAAAGGTATATTTTGTAAAAATTCCTCAAAACGTAGCCCATTTAATTTTGAGTTAAAATTTTGGTGTTTTGGTTTTCTTAATTTTATTTGAAATTTTTTTAAAAATCAAATAATGTAAAGGAAAGGAACCATGGGTATATTTATGTATATACAATATAACAAACTCATTTTGGCATTTCAACTTACCCTATTGTTTAATTTCATTAACAATACAATTTTAAAATATATATAAAAACATAAAGTAACTTCAAAACACTTGTCACATTCCATTTGCAAGTGATTTTTTGTAAAAATATCAATTTACCACATACTTATGATCAAGATCGTAAAAAAAAACTCATTTATGATATGAAAATTATCAAAATTTTCAAATGGTTCACAAATTTGGTTTAAATTATGTGAAATGACATGTGAAATAACTACTAATTTTTTTATGAAAATTAAAAATAATTTCAATCATATTTGGAATATATTTGCATTTTTGAGTATGTTGTGACATGTATTTGTTTCATGCAAATACACTCCAAGCCACAATAATATAAAGAGAAAATGTTTTTTATTTTTATTTTTGGGTTATGCTTTATCGTAATATGAAAAAATCCAAGAAATTCAATGTGATTTTGAATAATACGATTTTTGAATACATGAAGCTTATTGAGCTTGCAATTGTTAGCCTTAGTAGTAGGTCAACAAATAATTAATGCATATGTTTGGATATCTTGGTATAATGTGAACAACTAGTATTATTACCAATGCATTTAAAAGATGTTTTATTTTCCATGAACATAAGTAACATGTGTATTTACATTTGATTTTTGGATGTTAACCATTGCAATATTCTTGAATGGTCTGGTTTGGATACTTATGGTATCAATGTGACATGTTGCATGAGTGTGGTCCAATGGGACAAAAATGGAACACATCACTAAAAATATTCTTTGGGGCTTGGAATTTTGGGTTCAAAATGGTTGAGCTTCATGACAACCTTTCTCATAACATGTGCCTTGATGTAAGCTAATTCTCATTCCTCTTGCTCTTTTGATAGATATTTGAAGTGTTCATTATAAATATACATTTTTTTTCTAAAGATGGTTTGTGCTTTTAGCAAACCATAAGTGGTCCCTTAAATGTCCTATAAATGTTTCAAGTTATTGACATTGCAAGTATTGGAAATTGGAATCATTATAAATGCAATAACTAGACTATTTGATTGCAATAAATGTTGCACCTCATATAAGTGACTCTTTCCAACATCAACTATTAACATTAAGGTTTGGGGATGGCAAATTATGTTAGTTTTTTCACCATATAATAACATGACCATATTCTTCTAATGTTGAGATAGTTGTGAATTTTCATTGTTTTCATAATATTACCATATAAATAGTAAGAGCACTTTAAATTGTTAGCTTCCATTCTTCGCATTTTCAAGTCCTTTTAAACTTATGTGATGGTGTTAGCATTTTGCACATCCATTTTACACAACATTGGAATGGGTTAACATTGTAGGGCCAAGTTTGGATTTCATAACATAATTGAATATTTAAAACCTTCCTTCTCCAAATTATATTTGTGTGCATGTCCATGTATGTTCATAAAATGGAGGTGAATAGCTAAGGTTGGAAGAAAAGGTTGCATTGTGACATTTATCATGGAACAAGAACATTCACTTTTAAAAATTAACCATTGTGCATACCTAGACATGCGCTTTTAACATTTCCAACAAAATGTATATTTGATATTTCAACTTTTATTTTGAATTTGGCACATTGATAAAAGTACTGACATTTTGTGCAAGGGTCCATGTGGTGCAATCATATTTCATAATATTGAAAATAACAAACCTTGGGGTCATGAACGTTTGTAAACATTTTCAAATTTTTATTCATCAAATACTAACTCTTTTGGTTAAGACCTTTAGTCATAAGACTCAAGTATATATGGTTATATAATGGACAAAAAAACTTCCATAATTTAAATTGAAGCTTTCATTTTTTTTAAAACAGTAACACATTTGAAATTATGGCACCAACATGAAAGAAAATCACAAATGCATGCATGGACTTGATTTGTATATTACAATTATTCTAGTCATGACTGTTGTTTACAATAATAAAATTATCCACATGTATTGTTATTTTTTCTTTTAAACATTCACACTAAACCTTTTTTGGGAGAAGGGGGGAATTCCACAAAGGTGGTGGTTTTTGCTGAAAAAAAATTTAACATTGAAAACATATTTTCCCCAAATCATTTTTCAATACTTTTTCACAAAATAACAAAAAATTGCTATTGGAAAATTGATTTCACTAAACAAACATAATGGCATCAATTGCACCAACAATATGTGTCGTGAGAACAAAAGGTAATGTAAACTAAATTACTTTGTGTTTATATATATATAACTTTAAATAATCAAGTTCAAAAACTAGGTAGCAAAAATCATTTGAAAATTTTCAAAATACTTAGCAAATATAGTTATCCAAATTCCTTATCAAACTTTACCCTTTTAACAATTAAAAAAAGAAAATGAATTTCAATTGAGGCAATTAATATGTTGTCAATAACTATTTTCAAAGGTTACAAAATGGCCATTTAAAACGTTGAATTTGCATTTTAAAAAATAAAAGTTGAATCTCCAAAGTTTCTTACTAAATTGTTTATAAACAATATCAAATTATTTATGAATTGTATTGAATTGTCTACGAAACTTTACATTTTTTGAAGATTTTCGACTTCAATTGGGACAAGTGATATGTTTTTGGAAGCTCTTTCCAAGGGTTACCATATAGATTTTTAAAATCTCAATTTGGACTTTAATTTTTTTAATTAAAATTTTAAAAAATACTATCACCAAAATACTAGAATTTGGTTGGTATTGACTTGTACGGATGGTTTTACCAATTTTGTTAAAGTTACTACCTTAGTAATTTTTGGATGAAGACCCAAATTTGAAAGATCACCAAAGGTCTAATAAAAGGTATTAACCCACCCTTGAAGTCAACACTACACTTATTGAATGAACCATGCACCTTTTATAGTTTTATGAAATAAACACAATTTAAAAAAAAAATTATGTTATTTGTGGCACATATATTTGTAGTAGAAATTAATTTAAAATTCATACAAGTTTGATTTTTTTTGCTACTACTGAAATTCATTTTGATATAATTTTATTTTTCTAGATATTTTTCATATTGGGTGTTTCAAAAGTTTCAAGATTTGTTCAACAAACATCCTTCTCTTAGCATTACAATTAGTTTGAAGGATTTGGACTTCAAATAACCATTTATAGTAAGTGGTTGGTATGTTGAGGGATCATGTAAAAGTTTGAAGATGTTTAAACTCTAAATTAGTGTTGAATGCTTATCATAAATAAGAATCGAACCTTATGATTATCAAGGTGGTTCTTTAAATTAATAACTATAATTTTCAAAAAAATGAAAAAATGATTACATATATATATATATATATATACAACTTAAAAAATTGGGGAAAAAAAGTCACCTATGAAACCATCGAATCTTTATTATTTGTTTATTGACAACCGCCATTGTATAAGGTTTTCAAAAGAACTATAAGTGTTGATTTTTAAAATTCTAATCCCCCCCCCTCCCAACAATTGGAACTAAAAGTTATTATCAAAATTAGATCCCTACCCACATTGGTTTAAACTTCAATTGAGTTAGCTATGAGTTTCATCAATACTTCAATGTTAACAACACCTTCACTTCATCACAAATCATGACATTGTTATTCTTTTATGATCCTCCTTCCTTTAAAAGTGTGAAGCATGTCAAACATTGTGATATTGAAATTGAATGAACCTTTGTACAACATCCCCAAATCCTTCAAATCTATTGAGGAATTTCCATCATGTGTAGAAAAGACAAGCACAACACAATAAAGTTATTCACAAAATAAAGAAAACACAACACCAATACCCATGTTTGGTCAAAAGGGGGGTGATATTTCTAAAGAAACAATGAAAGAAGTACATTGAGTTTAAACAAGGACTAAAATTTAGATTAACACCAAATTTGGTGTTAATATGAGTTTCATATTGGTTTTTTTTTTCCCTTGATTACTTTCAACCAATGGATGTTGTTGTTGTGTGTCTTACAATTGTAGATATTTTTAATCATTATTTTTGTTGTTTGTATTGCAATTATAGATATTTTCAAACCTTGTTCATTTATCTTGAATTCCATTAAATTTCATTGCTTTGTAGATAATAATGTTTAGGGGTTGAAAAAGGGGCATGCTTCAAATGTTTTATTTCCATATTTGGTTTATAACCAAATTTGGTTTTAAATGTATTTAGTTAATTTTGGATTAAATTGTTAATTCTCAACTTTTTAAACTTTGTGGTTAGAATCAAGTTTTTTGTTAAATTTGAAACAAAACATTGGAAACATATATTTGTTGGATCATCTTGTGATGAAAAACATTATTAATAGATATTGTTGTGTGGCCCCCAAATCAAGATTTTTTTCGAATTTTTCAATCTCCAAATGGTCATTTGTTGATTCTAGATTTTTCAAAAGTCCAAAATTAACTAAATACATGATTAATTTTTCCTTTGGACAATTGCCACTTCAACTATAGCTTAAAGTTGGATTTTTGAAAATAATAATAATAAAAAATGGTGTTTTGTGATTCATTGTTCAATTTTGAAATTTTATTTTAATTGATTGGGCAAATCATTTTCCACTCTTAAATACCATAGTACCTAGGTTGGTTTGACAACAAGGTGGCTAATATATATATAATTTGTTTTAATGAATAAAAATAATAATAATTTACAATTAAAGAGTACACTAAATAATGAAGCTAGTGTGCTTGAAAGTTTCTTTCATATTTTAAGCATGGCAAATATGTATTTCATAAAAGTTTTGGAAAACCCAAAAATAATTAATTAATGCCTGACTAGCCTTGGTATTAATAGAGTAAACATTAAACATTCCCAATGGTGTTCACAACAAAGTCATTCCCCAAAGTGCCTAATGAATGTTTTTTCGTGAAATAATGTGAACAACGAAAGTTTTAAAAAAAAAGCATTTGCAAAATGGAAGGTCAATTTAATGGGTAGATACTTAGTCAACCTGTGAATGTTGTTTGTCAAAGCACACACCCCGTGCTGCTAGCCTAACCCTATTATGATACAAAATGAATCAAAAAGAATTATTGTTGTGCAAACAAGTTACAATTTCTTAAATTTCCAACTAAAAAAAAGTTACAAACGTAAAAAAAGTTGATTTTTTTTTAAATAAAAAAAATTCAACTAGGTAACTGACAAGGAAGAAGCACATGTTCAACATGTAGAGGTATTGTAATCTAGATTCTAAGTCACAAGTTTTTTTAAAATATTTTACAGTGAAGAGAATGGGTATGAAAGGAGGAGGATAATAATACCTAGTTACATGTTTTACATACAACATCACAAAATACCCTCATAACAACAAAGTGTGTCACTTGGAAAATCAATTCACATGTTTGAATTGGAGAATGTTTTTGCATCAATGTGTCAGAACTAAAGTTGGTTGACAAGGGGAAGGTTTTGAAAAATGGGAGATCATCACATGCAAAGGAAAAAGGAAAGCCAATTCAAATCATGAATGCTAGCACAAATCATAATTTTATTGGATCCCTACATATGACATCTACTTTTGATCTATATACATAGGGGGCCTTCTAATCTTCATAAATGTTGCCTTCTTTCACCACATTTATGATATCGATATTTGGAAATTGAAAAATGATGTACCTTGTGTTGTGATGAGTTATTGCTCCCAAGTTGACTTATGTATCCATTTCTTGGAATTGGGCCAATTTGTAATGCAATTCATCTTCAAAAAAACAATTTAGTTATTGACTTTCATTACAAGAATGAAATGGCAAACTTGAGCCATATGTACCCGAAGATCGACTTGGAATGGGAAAGGATTTGTATACAAAAGTACCTTTAACAATTTTTCTACCTACGAGATTTTGTATTATTGTGATTTTTTCCTTGAAAAAAAAATAATACATTTTTTAAAAAATCATTAAAAAAAGATATTTTGGGTAATGTTCACATGATAGATTTTTGGTTATTGTTGATAAATAGAGTTTTAATTTATTTTTGGAAGGTTTTAATAATAAATCACCATTTATTCTTTTTTTAATTTTTGGGATGTTCACAAGTTAGTATTAACACTCCAACAAAAACTTGAAAAGTAAAAACACTAAGCATCATGGCAAGTTCAACATCTACATGTCCAATAATTATTTTATTTTGAAGATTTCATGTAAAAAAGAAAAAATGTACATATTAAAACACTCCTTATTTTCCTTGATAGTTTCTTTCCTTTGAATAAATATGTTTTGTCAATTTCAATAGTTCTAAAAGTTACATAATTCATATTGAAGTTGTTTAGGTACAAAATATCAAAAGTGGAAAGAACTAGTGGATAGAGCTAGGAGGGGTGGAAAATTGAAATACCTATGCTAACCCAAATTTTCAACTATATATACACTAATCAATTGTTAGTAATCGGTAACCATTGAAACAATATGATTTTGAAACTTAGTTAAATTATTACTTGGTAATAGGACCTTAGGTGAACCAGTATATTGAAATAACTAGTAATAGATGACAAGGTAATCAATGAATTAAGTAAAGTAGTAATTGATTTGTTACAATAACTAGTTGTTGACAATAACAAGTTGGTTTAAAATTGTGACCGGTAGTCATAATAGTTTAAATTTAAAGTTTTACTGACTATTGATTGTTTAATTTAAAACAATATTATGTTTGGGATAAATAAAAGGATAGAAAGATAGATAGAAATCTTTTTGAAACTTGTAAAATTTTAAACCTTTGGAACTTCTTTTTTCTTTTTATTATTAGATATTATTTCTTACTAATATTATGGTTTATGAATAAGTTCATTTAGAATTTTGATATTTTATTTCTTCAACTTGTTATGAAAGATTAAATTGAGTTTTTCTTTTTGCATTTGGGAAATATATCTATATCTAATTTCCAAAACAACTAATAAGAAACAACTTGTTGATAACCCTTACATCGTAATTGGAACATTTAGAAGATTATTATTTTTTAATTTAACAAGAATATTAAAAACCCTTAACATTTTGGTGACCATTTAGTGGAACATAATTGTGAACAATCACACTTACATTTAATAGTTTTTAGCAATTATTTTGTTTTGAAATTTTAAGTTTGAATTTGTAATAATTTTAGTAATTTTCTAAAAACAATTGTGTCTTTATGAGTTCTAATTTCTATAGCAACATTTTGATCAAAAGAACTTGAATTAACAATTCTTTTAAGTTAGTATAAAAGATGTCAAAAGTAGTCACAAGGGGGCTGAGAAGGCAATCAAAATTAAGAATACCACAACATGTTCATGTGGCAACTCATTCACAAGAACAACCATGTTTTCAAACCAAGAGAATTCAACCAATTGATGTTCCCAACAATGAACCTCAACAACCTATTATGGCAAATTTACCCTTTCATTAGATACCAATAGACCAAGAGGAAAGAAAGGAACCACAAGTACCTTCAACCGGTTGATTTTTGATACCCCAACGGTCATTTTAAGAACATAGGTTGAATGCACAATTGGGTGTACACAACACCGCACTTGTTTGACATGTTGATGAAGTAAAATTTGCGACACATAAGTGGTAGTCTACAACACCTAGTTCTACATTCCAAGAGTTATTATACCATTTCGATAGCATCAATTGTTGGGTACTACAAATCTCAACCGGTTCTTGTAATTATCAATCCAATCGTAGTAGATTTAGAATTGGAATGTGATCAAATTTTGAACTAGTTAGAACAACTATGCAACTTGGAGTGAAGACCTTCACACCAATCTAGTTCTCAACAACATGTATAACCAAGGGACACAATCAAAGTACTTATTGTTGTCTAACAAACACAACATGTCACTAAAGGTGTTTGGTATAATATACTTGTTTTAGGAATTGTTGAACAACCACCTATTCAATGAAATATACTAGTTACAACCCCATAACTTATTGTTGAAATTGCATTAACATGTGCATATTATCAATAGGTTGAACATGAATTCAAAAATTATCCCTTTTGTGGATGACAAATTAAAGTGATTAATAACTTGGAACTTTTCTACCACCTACTACAACGAACACACCAACAATACATGATGGTGTACCCATGTCATAAATCTAATCATAGTCAAGTTTGGTGATTCATCTAACACCAATTAGTAAAAACCTAGGTCGATAACAACATTTTACACCACTGATAACATGACAACCTAAAGTTGTACCATATCCAATGTGGTATAATACAATTCCACCTGTTATACCCATAGATCTTAACATGTACTCAATGTATTCTTTTGGAATCAAAGGACTTGATCCATTGATTTTTGGAATAAAGGAGAAATATGCGTTCGATACTACCTACGCAAAACTAGTGCCACATTTTGAGCAACTATAATAAACTCAATATCCTATCAAGATATTAACTTCTATATTAAAACAACCAATTTTAATTTCCAGGGGTGTACATATTCAATAGATAATGGTTGCAACTTTACTTATTAACATACATGTTGCCAATGGACTACTTATCCATGGCAATGATCTTTCAATTTAGTGGCCAATAAAGGTTAATTTACATCCATAGCCATGTGGAAAACCACATGGAAATTCGCCTAATGGAGGATCACCTAATTGAAAGCCACCTGGAGGACTACCACATGACCCATGCATTGGATTTTATGGATGGTTAACACTTGATTCAAGAATGTTCATGCCACCATGATACCCTTCAATTGCAATTCAATCTAAACTAATTAGTAAACCGCCATATCAAGAATTTCAATATCCAACATATGTGAAGGATATTTATCCGGATGCCCACATTATATATATTTTTTAAACTATCAAAGTTAATGGGGAGAATATGGAGGCTAATATCATGAACCTATTTGGTTTCATTTTACGAGACAATATTTTGGAGTGGGGTGAAAACTTTGTATAAGATCATCCCAATTACACTTTTGAGGAGTTGGAGCAAGTGTTTTGCAAACATTTATGTGAATTGTGAAGAATGACAAAAAAACTTTACATGCAACGGAGGAACCTCCAACAAGTTGGTGAACGAATAAAGGTTTATTATGAGCATTTGCTAAAACTTGTTAACTATTTGCAAGTTAAAGTTACGAATGTGTTTCTAATTAATATCTTCATACAATATTTGTAGCCATACTTTATATTAACAACAATAGGTATGGTAAAAGATACCCTTATCAAACATAAGGAAACTACAATTATCTATGAAGAAAGTGGATTGGTCATAATAAATTACAATGCTTTAATAACCCACCCATAATTAAAACTAGTTACACAACATGTAATCACTTATACTATTACTAAACAATCACTTATTCAATTTGCTGTAAAACCAGTCATGTTGAAGAAATTTATCACAATAGGAAAAGAGAAGAACCTATGATACATCTTTCAACTAAAGTTGCTAAACTGGTAGTTGGAGTTACTCCACAACTTGTTAAACCAACTAGAGTACCTTGAGATATCCTTGTATTATTTATTTTTGGCTCTAAAAATCGTGCATTTGACTGTCCAAAAAAGACAAAAGCTCAAAACATGTTTTGAACTAAACCAACCATTACTACCACTATAGTGGTGTATAAATTTGATAATGTATTAGTTAATGTAGTTGCTACTATCATGATACATAGTCAAGTACTAGAACAACTAGTGGTTAAAGAACGTGAATCAGTGAAGGCAAAAACAACAAATAATTGGCAAAATAAATAATAAATATGTGATTCTTTTATTCACACTATCAAAGAGCTATAGGGGAGTGATTCAATGTCACAATAAATCGTTGAGTTTAATGAACCACTTCATTCAAATTGGGCGAGTTTACCAAAACCAATGAGTAAACTAGTTATTGGCAAGTGATTTGTTCAATTGATTACATAAACTACCTTACTAAAAAAGACTTTGGAGGAGATTTTTAAAACTAATTAAACATGTTTAACTAGTACAACCTAAACCTATTCAACTTGAACCTGCCTATGCAATAGTGGCCATTGACCACTAAATGGCAATAATTCAAGTCCATGTTGGTAAAAAAATTATTGATGATGTGCTAATTGATGGAGGTTCTAAAGTTAATATCATTTTTGTGAACTTAAGAATACAATTAGGTTTTCCAAAGCCTAATCCAATGCCTTACAATCTACGTATGGCAAATCAAACTATAACCAAACCACTTAGTCTTATTAGGGATCTGAAAATATTTGTTCATGGTATTCCTTATACCGTTACATTCATTGTCATCAATAGTAGTGTTATGAATTCTAGTTATTTAATGTTGCTAAAATGCCCATGGTTGAGAGATGTAAAAGTATCCCATGATTGGGGAACCAATATTATTATTATACATGAAACATGGTAAAAACCATA
>Ga0116228_10005236_pt1 | contig 11549 bp, 8 predicted proteins | sample S1TSphfallax_2_FD_89694 | JGI IMG/M metagenome (GOLD analysis project Ga0116228, IMG submission 89694) | Host-associated microbial communities from peat moss isolated from Minnesota, USA - S1T2_Fc - Sphagnum fallax MG | ecosystem: Host-associated > Plants > Peat moss > Unclassified | place: USA...
AAACCACTTATCAAAGGCTTTCCAATAGTATCAAAAGAATGTGTCCAAATTCCCTTAACATCTTCAGCATTTAATTTTATTGAATTTTTAATGACAAGATTGTTCGATATTCAGTAACTCCCACATTGTAAGAGGAAACATTGCAAAACTACCTCCGTGCACTCCCTACTCATCAAGGGTTTTCCTATTATTTAAATTATTTTTTTGAAAAAAAAAAAGTTATGATTTTAAAATTATATAATAATAATAACAATAGTTCAGAAATTATTCCAAAGGGAGTCATGCCATGGAAATAAGAATAATATATTTTCAATTTTTAAAATTTAATCCAAACTAAATTCAAAAGATATGACTCGTGCACATTAAATATAATTTTCCTTTTGATATTACACTTTTGTGGGAAAAACATATTTAATTCTATAAATTAATTTTCTTTCCATATAATCCAATATTGCTTGGTAAAAAAAGACATGTATTTGAGTGCAATACTATGCCAATAGCCAAAACCATATGTACACATCCATAATTTAAGGATTTGATGACCTATTTTAGTTATTGAAATGACAAACCCTAAAAACCCTACAACACCTCATGATGAGAAGAAGAGTGGCCATTGTCACAGAGGAATGGAACCTTGGCTTGTAGGGTGCCTGCTCACCTTATAATGCCCTGGCCTTGTACTTTACATTGGAATTAGTTAAAGGGGCTCCTTTCATTGGGTCACTGGAATCACATATTCTAACTGTGATCCATTTCATTTGTTTCATCTAGCTGTGCTCACGGTCATCTTAGAGCTCTACAAGTCAAATGTTGACCAAATGCAAAGTTGTGGAGGCTTTTTGGAGCAGTGGGGCCATTTACAGAAGAGCAAAAAGGCCATTAAACCCATGCCCTAGAATATTCCCGTAACCAGGTGTCAGGAGACCCCCTGATTATTGGAATATTCCTGTGGCTTGAACGATAAGAACCTGAGCTTCTGGCAAATATTCTTCCTAACCAAGGGTCCCTTGGGTAACTAACTAACGGGTCATAAATAACAATGACCGGGAGAAGGCACAAGTTGTGGCCTCAAAATAAACACGTAAAGCCCTCCTTGGATTTTTTCTAATGTATTTAGAGAGCATAAAAACTCAGAGGACATTTTGAAAAATGAAATTCATGTCGTTATTTTTCCTTTGATATCCAGAATGTACTTACCGGATACCCACCAAGCCTATCATAGGAAAAAATAATTTAAAAACTAAAATCCAAATGTGGTCTTTAAGCTCGGTGAAGCCCTTGGCTGTGGGCTTTACTAGAATCGGGTTCCCACTCAGGTCCACCCCTCACAGGCCCTTTTTCAATTAAAAGGCCCACGGCCGAGGGCCTTTTTATTGAAAATTTTGGTTGTTTTGTGGCTATGTTTCAAATTCTGGCCACAGTTATGAGCCAAGAGATATATATCCTCTGAAATAGATACCCGGAGAGAGGCAAATCACAGAACTGATGACCCCAGCCTTGAGTCATCATAACTGGAGTAATATTTCCCGTTTCACATTTGAGGGAGGGGGCAAGGAAAGGAGAGAAAAGAAAAGAAAGAACGGGGTATTTTTTCCACGTTTATCATCTGTGAAGGCGGGCTTTGGACACGTTAATCAGAAATGTTTTCATCCACGGGGATCACTTCTTCGTCTGTGAAGACGGTTTGTGAGGTCCATAATAGAGATGTATGTAATAAGGGCGCCATGTGTTTTATGTGTGTATATGGGGTTTGGTTTTTGCCCCCGACTCTGTTTTTCGCTCAGCACTGTGCAGCGGCGGCTTCTGTCTCATGTGCGCCAGTACTCCCTCTATCTCTCCCCCCCGTCTTTTTTTTCTTTTTTCTTTCTTTCCTCTCCTTTATTGCTCTACGAACTCCTAGTCCTTTTCGTGTGGCATTGAGGGCGCGGGAGCGGAAGAAGGATCTGGATCTGCTCTTGTTTTTTTCTTGTTGTTTTTAGTCCCGCACTGAACCGTTTTTTTTCCGGGGTAATTGAAAGGTATGTAAGAGTACTTTCTCTCTCTCTCTCTCTCTGTGTTCTCGTTGTCGCCTGTCATCATCTCTGTCTGTGTTATCTTCTTTGCTATTTATTGCTCGCATTACTGGATGGTTGCGGAATCAATTTCACGCCTCCACTTTGTTGACTCGCCGGAATACGGAAAGGTTGCTGGAGAGGATCTGAATAAGATCAGCAGTTTTGCTTCTTCATTTTGTAATGCAATTTTAGAGGAGGTCTAGTATTGACTGTTTCGGTTTTTTGAACTTTGCCTGCCGACTACTCATCGTTGTCAGGATTGAACCCGAGTCCGTCCCTCCCTCCTCCCAAGGTTCTCCTAATCACTAGAGATCATATAGCTTTTCCTGTGGTCTAGAGCATTGTTATGAAAACTTTGCAATTATTGTTCTACGTGAGCTTCCAAGGTTGATCAGACGGCTGGCTGACTGACTGACTGACTGATTGAAGTTGTAGTGTTCTTTTTCTTGGAGAGAAGTAAATTTTGTGTGGTTTTCTGCTCGGATCATCCTTCCAGGTTCATGAACACCACGTGATCAGACTGCGGATGCACGAACTGCTGGACACAAAGGTATTTTTGTAAACACTTTGGCTTCATTCCCTCGTTGCAGCTGCTGATCATCTGAGACAAATCTGATGAGTTCCGTGCGTTAGCGGTGTGTCCTTGATGTCGAGTCTGCTGCGTATTATGCGCTTTCAAGATCAAATTTTACGCTTGTCGAAACTATGATTCCCTTACGCGATGGACTGACTACTCTCATGGTCGCACCTAAACTTTGTCGCAGAAGTACATTTTCCGGATACATGAAATTATGTAAACGCGACGCATGACTTTTGCTTTCTTTAGTGTCTGCAAAACTGAAACTCTGATTAGATCTCTTGTCTGAGATCGAATCCTCGTTGATAGCAAAAGGCAGAGAAAAGTTGGATCCATTGCTATGATCAGAGTAAACAATAGTTGCCGTCAAGTCCTCGTTGATCGCAAAAGGCGGAGAAAAGTTGGATCCATGTTGCTATGATCAGAGTAAGTACTAGCTGCCCGCGAGATGCGAATAGTCCGCATCTTGTGAACTTCATGGCGTCCTTGTTCGTGTATTTACCAATGCACGAGAAAGCGTACAAGAATGTGTAAGAGTCACGAAGAATTACAGTATGGAGCAACCGTCACAATTTCTTGGCCATAACCTTACGCTCCAGATATATATCGGATACATGTTGCGCTCCCGCTAACGTCCTCTCTCTGTCTTCTGTTACATTGCCTTGTCGCAGGTGGCTTTTGATCTTATTGTTGTCATCAGGCCAGTTCCCTGGTGCCTGCTTTGGAGCTGTGGATTTTAGTCCCTCGAAGGTTTTCTACAACGATTCAAGACTGCAGGGGGCGCTTGATTGCCGGTCTCGATCAAAGCCTCACGGTCTGTCTCCAATCCGAGAGTCTGAAGAAAGTTCTTTTGTGGAGCGCTTCTGCCCTTTCATCTTTCTCCCGGAAGTGTTGATTGGTGGAAATGCTGCGTCGCGAACATGTGAATGAAGGAAAATTGAGCTTCAAGACTTTCAACTCTCCAGGTTACTCTTCGATATTTTGAAAGATATTCTGCGCGAGAATAAAGCGCTCGTCCGGATCATCCTTGATCGGCTGACGGTGTATATGGCTCCTCCCTCCGAGAAATCAACGATGTCTTGCCAAGAGCGACCTTCCGCATCTGCAGGCCACGTTCACAGCTCAGTTCATTCTTGCAGCGGAACTCCGGAGTCATCATCACTTCATAAGCACAGCAGCAGCTATCCTGGAGTGTACATGATGCCTGCTGCTTTGTCCACTTCCCTGAGCGATAAGTCGATGGTTGGTGAAGAATCGCATCATGGAAATTATAGCTCCTCCTCAGTCTACGAAGCAACTGCGGCTTCTGAATCAGCTGCCTGGCAGCGTTCAGACAATAACAGTTTTGCTACGTTGTCAAAATCTTTGACTGCATTAGGGATGTCTGGCCATATGACTTCTACCTCACCGCGTGCATTTCCTTCCTCGCAGTCTAACCGTGAGGACTCCAGCAATAGACTCGGCGCTGACTGTTGTGAAGAATTGCAGGATTGTTCTGCAGGGATAGGTGATCATGACTGGACACAGTTCATGAACACCGGTGGTGCAAGTGCTTTCTTCTCGAACTCGCGGCCTCAGGACGTGCTCATGATGCTTCCTTCCACCAACTCCATCGCACAATGTTCACCTCCACTTGTCGGTAGGTCGCATGGAGCTGGCAATGGAACCTGCAGTAGCATTGACGGCGCCGGGCCTGCGATGAGCCCTCGCGGACACCCAGCTGGATCTGGACACAACAATATTGCTAATCTAACGCCGACGACGGGAAACACCTGGAGCACCTTGAACGCATCCAGTTGCCAAAGCTTGATAATGGATCCTTCTACTGGAGGTATTGCGCTTCAACGAGTGCGCCTTGCCACCTCGCAGCCTGCATCAGCGGAATTCGGCTCCGATCTAGAATTCCCGTCACGATTCTCATCCCTCACCGGTGAGAACATATGCTCCCAGCGCTGCTCTCATTCCTTGCATGCATTGGCAGACGGACGGCTATCGGCCTGTGGTCCGAAACTCGCATGTCATGCACCGTCTCGACAGCATTGTGAGTCCCATGATGGAAGGCTTTCCAGCACTGTGTCAGCGAGCCTTGCTGCACTCAGGATACCGAGTACTCATGCGGCAGGCTTAATCGCTGGAGCAGCATCGAAGCACCCCGGCGAGTGTACATTCGAGGGGACTCAAGGAAAGAAGGCCATGGTACGTGAACGACCGTGGGAATCCTCTGCAATTCAACTAAACCCTGTCGCCGAGGCAAATCTCGACGACGACGGCGAACCGGGGAGTGGACTACTGCAAGTGGAATCTGTCAACGGAGCAACAGACATTACTACTACCGCGCCCATTATGACTACTGAGTACGATGATGGAAGTGCTGGTCAAGGGTTAGCATCTTGCGCCGAGCAAGCTGGTGAAAACAACAACTACAGGGCTTCTCAAGCTTCACGAGGTGGCCTGACTCCCGGTTTGGGAAAGCGCAAATTTGCAACATCTCAAGAAAAAGACAACAATCTTTCTGGGGGCAATTTGGCTAGCACTAGTGGAAGAGACGCCAAGGTGCCCATTTCTTCAAAGACCATATATACCCGATTTCTTGTCCAGAAGAGCCTGCCGTTCTATGCTTTATATTCTTCTTCTGGAACCCCTTCTTTTTGGAGCTTCCAATATACAAAATTTGTACTGATCATGAGGCTTCTTTTGACTCGGAATCAATTACATTGCAGCTGACGGAACGCACCGGGGAGCCAACAGCAAAGCGGTTCAAATGTGGGGAGGGAGACAATGGTAATAACCTCAAGGCAGAACACAGTACGAGCGATCACTCAGGAGAATCAAGCCCCCTGGAGTCTACGAGAGACGATGGGCCCCCGAAACCTCCAGAACGTCATCCCAAGCAGGACTATATCCATGTGCGAGCTCGAAGGGGTCAAGCCACTGACAGCCATAGCCTCGCAGAAAGGGTAATAATAATGATAACGATCTCGCCAATAGAAACATTGCAACACCCATCTCTTCTCTCTCTTGCTGCTAGACAGTTGTAGAAAAATCTTTCACGTTTTGTCAATTTCTTCAACATGGAACACCCCTTTGATTCATCCTCATTCGCTCCCTGTCTTTCAAGGCTTCGCGTGATGAGCAATTGAAGGCCTCCTCTTTGCATCCGTTTTGTGGTTGTCTCTGTGCCCATTTCTCGAAACCGCGTTCTTCACAATTGAAATATGGACAAGGCTGATCATGTTACATTATATGCCTTGGGATCTCTCCAGGTCCGCCGGGAGAAGATCAGCGAACGCATGAAGTTTCTGCAAGATCTTGTCCCAGGCTGTAACAAGGTACCTACTGTAATTCATGTATAATTCTGGGTTTTCCAATATGAACAATTGACTAGATCTATAGAGAGAGAGCCATGGAAAACCATTTATGAGCTCAATTTAGGCATGTTGCTCACATATGTCCCTCTTCTCTTTGCCCATCTAATCATTAGCTATCTTCTCTTGCTCTCTATTGGGAGCAAGATAGAGAGAAGTTCACAACACCACTATTGTTGAGCCCCCCATCTTTCTTAAATACCATTTTCTGCTACAGGTTACAGGAAAGGCTGTCATGCTGGATGAGATCATCAACTATGTGCAATCTTTACAGCACCAAGTGGAGGTTAGTCACTTCACCAAGCTACTTCCCTAGAGAGCTAGCGCCAGATGCTTGGTCATAGAATTGAAAGATCCCTGAAGGAGATTTTGTGTGAAATATATATTCTTGAACTTATTAGTATGCACTTCCCCTGCTGACCAGCAATTTTGATTTGAAAACATGTGCAGTTTCTGTCAATGAAGTTGGCTGCAGTTAATCCACGACTTGACTTCCATTTGGATAGTATATTTCACAAGGTCTGGAAGTGGGCAACTTGAAATCATGGAATCCCTTGAGAACTGTTTGAAACTTGGTCACACTTTTGTATCATTCTCTTTGGTTCTGTTGAACTTTGTCCCAGCATTATCAGTATGCACTATGCATTCTTACGGAATTTAGAACCTTGAGACAACAACTTGCTTTTAACTATGTCATGGTTTAAATATAACAATCATTTTAGCTTCCACACAATATGCCTGCACAGTTTCACACCCTGAGGATACTTGAGGAAACTGATTGTGCAAGTACTAAATTGGTGTTGCAGATGCTGCAATCTTGTGCTTCACCACCAACCACTTTGTTGGGTTCTGATCATGGTGTGCACCATGAACATCCTCTTCAAGGAGAATATCAAGTTCCTTTCCAGCTGGCTGGCCCTTGTGGTGCAGACTTCAGAGCTCGAAGAGCTGCTGCATCTGAAGCTTACCTAAGACAAACCCAAAGTGACCCTCTCTGTAGCCGGCTGGCTGCTACAGTTAGCCATGGGGAACCTCTGTCTCAGGTATTTAGACCACCACATCCAAAATAGAACAAATGCTAGAGTGATATATAACTGCTAAGCAAGTTCCAAGCTCTTTTTAAGCCTGTCCCTTGTAGATCCAAACTCAACCTTCTTTGCACAAAATCTCTGGCTCACAAACAGTAAACATATTTTGAATCTCTGCTTAAAGAAACAGTTCTCTTTTCTCTTTGTGCTGCAGACATCAAGTGCATTGGATGGTGAGTTGCAAAGTGTCGTTCAAATGGGATTCAAGGCAGACTGGAGTCCTTCACATGGTGCCATCAAGGTAAAATACCTCTTCAACAGTTACATATCTCTTCATCATATGGTGCAGCACTTGAAATTTGTAACATTGGAGACCAGGTCAGCAGCAAGCTTAAAACCCTTTTGAGAGTGACACAGACTCACAGGTAATTTTGTTGGCAGAAGTAGGCCAAATGAAGAGGGAACAATGAGAAAGCAAAATGGTTTGTGCAGAAAAATAGCCATGTCCAACTTGCTTATGTAAAATCCTTCCATGATGATTGAAGTCTATGATTGTTGAGCTTTACTCAAGACAGTTTCGATCATATGCCAAGCATGGGGCGAATGACTGATTTTCTTTTTGCAGTATCATCATAAACATGACCAGAGTTTCACAACTCCATGGAGGTCTGCCACAAGCCACAGCAGCTACTAAAAAAATGTACAGATTAAAGGTACAACTCCAAAGACTGGCAATTACTGCAATGCATCATCAAAACCTCTGCAAAGACCGATTCATTCACATTCAAATCCTGCATTTTGTTATTCAAGTTGATTATAGTTTGCAAGAAAAATGGTTGGAGAAAGTCACAAAGCTGTATTTCACATTCTGGTCTAACCGAAGGACACTCATTTATCTATCTGTACCATTGAAGGAGGCTACGTGATAGAGAAGCAGAACAACAACAAGAGTCTGTCACCTGACAACTACAAACTGGTTGAAAGCAAGGCAAGCAAGCAAGGCTGTCTCAGTAAGATATTTTCCATTTAAATTTTTTTTTGTGTCACAATTCTTTTAAAGGTAATCATACAAGAAGAAGCTAGACACCTCCTCTAGACTGCTTGTTTCATCAATAATCTCTGAGATCTTCTCTCCCCCCCCCCCCTGCTTCCACACATCCTTTTCCAAGATGTACATATATAAGTTACAACCTGCTACTAAACTCTCTCCTTGTCTTTCTCTTCTCACTTGCAACTAGACTTCTTCTTTGTCAAGCAAGCAAGCAAGCAAACTTTTTGGACACATGTTTTTTAAATTTTGTTTTGTTTCCATGCAATGTGGAATAGAGGTTCCTGTGTAAAGAGAGAATTTTTTTTTCAATGCCAAAAGCAAATGGGTCCTCCACCACATACTCTGTTTCTTATAAAGTGTCAGAGTGGTACATGAAAACATGAGAGAGAGAGAGAGAGGGAGAGAGAGAGAAACAATCTTTAGTAGTGAGCCTTTTTGAGAAAACCTTGAAGAGGTCTTTTATGCAATTGCTCTCTCTACAAGATCCAAATTTGAGGAAGCTGAAACTTGGAAGCCTGGGGGACAACTCTTCTAATGAATCTGACCTGAAAATCCCATCCCAATTACTTTATGATTGCAGGTCCATTACAAGAGCTGCACTCCCTTGGGAGCGAGTGAACACTCCTAGTGCTTCCCTTTCTTGGCTGGTTTGCTTGCTGTTGCTTCTTCTTCTTTTGCAGGCTTGGGTGTCGTTGAGCCACTTGTAAAGTACTTGTAGCCACTATAAAACAAAGCTCCCCAGCCTGCTAGTGAAACAAACACAAACTGCAAAAAAAAAAACTGATCAAAAGTTGAGGTCGGTATTTTGGATGCATATTCTAACATCTAGAAGAGCATATCTATAATAACAATAAACTCACTTGGGCTGCAAATTACTTCATTCTGTAGTAATCTCTCTGTTACAGACAGGGATAACCAAATGATAAATTGGGCCATGCACATTAGACACAAAGCCAATCATACCTTTGATATGTACAAATGCTCATTAACTGACCTTAATTATTTGCATTGTTTTCCACACAAAAGAATTGATATTAAGAAACTGTTATGAATTGGGCACAGTTTTTAATGCCACCAACTCCTCTCCTCCCACTCTCCCCCCCCCCCTTTGCATCAACATTACAAGCCCCAAGAAGCTATGTCCAAAGTCTTCCTTCATGCTGGATAACATGGTGTGGTATTATAAAGCCCAATTGAAGAATCTGAGAACCAAAAAAGTTGCCATTGAAAACCCAATAAATGAATTTTTCAATGCCAATGTAATGACCTTGAGGGTGGGCATTCAGTTGGGAAACAGCCCCCATGCAGGGCAGACCTTTGCAGTGGGGTCTCTCATCATACAAGCAGTGATTCAGTTTTGTGAAACAGCCTCATGCAGGGCAGGCCTGTATGGTGGGGCCTCTTGTCATAACAGCAGGAAATCATGAAACCCACTTGCCTTGGGTAATGCCCTGGCAGCAGCAGCAGCAGGGCATTACACCCAAACGTCAGGCTCCAGAGTTAGAGGTTCACAGGTTGTAATGCCCTGCTGCTGCCAGGGTATTACCCTGCACTAACAATCCGCATCGACAATTTCAAAGAATTTTGCAAAACATTAGCATCAGGGTCGCAATCAATTTGCAACAATATCGTTTTCTGCGTTTGATTAGCCTTCAATTGCAAGAAATTATTTTCTGGCCAAAGATTTTCGGGTTTTGTCTTTTCCCAAGTTCTTGAAATCTTGCCTCTAACCTGAACCCCCAGAATTTGTGCAAGAGATGATGGTGAGGAGAGAGGGTGAATAACCAGGAACAAAAGTCAGTTGATGATGGGTGATGCTTGAGAAGATTGAAATGGGAACAAAAGTCTTGATGATGATGGTGAAGAAAGAAAATGAAAATTGGAAAAACATTGCAAAGTTGATGATGGTGGTGACAAGAGAAAAGATGAAATTGGAACAAAGTTGATGATGGCAGGAAAGAAAGAAAAATGAAATTGGAACAAAAGTTGATGATGGCAAGGAGAAAAAGTTGATGTGGATGAGGAGAGAAGATAAAACAGAAAAAAATCTAATGATGGCAAGGAGAGAAGAGGGAAAATGGAAAACAAACTTCATGATGGTCAGAGAGAAGATGAAATCAAACAACATTGTTGATGATGGCAAGGAGAGAAGAAGAGGAAAAATGGGAACAAAGTTCATCATGTGGTGCAGAGAGAAGATGAAATGGGAACACAAACTTGATGTTGATGAGTAGAGAAGATGAAATGGGGAAAAAAAAGGTTGACAATGTTGATGATCAGAGAAGATGAAATGTAACAAAGTTCATGATGGTGCACAGGAAGGACAAAGTTGCTGATGATGATGATGATGAGAAAAAATGAAATGGATATTGATGATGATTCTGAGCATCTGAGAAGATGAAACACAAGAAGATCACACAAAGTTTGAAGTGCTGCATCACATAATAATACTTACAAATCAGGAGATGATGATAACAGAAGAAAGAACCCAAAAAAAAAGAAAACTTACATGTTCATCTTTCCATTTGGAAGGACTTGTTGGATCTTGCCAGATTGGTACCTTGGCTGCACCACCATGAGCATCATCTGTGCTTTTGCACATAATCAGATCTTGACCAGATTTTAGTTTGAAGTGTTTTCTGTATCAAGTTCCAATGTGCATATGCCTGTCTGTCTGTCTGTCTGTCTCCAACAAATCTTTTCATGCAAGAAAAATTTACTATGCTTCATGACAAAATTCACAATGCAGACGGAAGGGAACAAACTCCTCTTGGTTGTTACCTGAAAACAAACGACACCATTGAGGTTGTTGGCTGGGTGATCTTCCTCGGAGGAGACTCCTCACAACAACAGAGCGCGTTGTATGCACTAGTGCCATTGTTGGGTCTTCTTCTTCTTCTTATTCTTCTTCAAACGAAACCCACGATGGAAAAAGATTGATGAGATGGGTGAGAGAAGAAGCTAAAGAAACTGTCCTTTCATCATAGCTTTGCAGCTTCTCTGCTGCAATGAAAAGCAAAGCAAAGCGAAAGCACACCTTGGATTCTCTTTCGACTGGGTTACAAATGTGAACAAATGTGAAGCAGAGGAGATGCTTGAAGGTGCTTTGCTTTCTGCAGGTTTTGTGTGGTAGTGAGAACCAGAGAAGAACTTGAACAGAAGGTGGCAGTGAGAGCAACTCCAAGGGTGCTCAGTATGTGACACTACAAATGAAAATTGGCTGAAGAAAAATCAAAACATGTCGGTTTGGCTCAACAAAACTGGTGCATCCTAGTGCTTGCTTTTTTTTTCCAATTTTCTTTCTCATGTTGCTCCAAAAGTGACGAGCACCCACAAGAGGATTTAGCCAAATCTGGCTACAAGACAAATAGAGAAGCAGAACATCTAAGAACAGAACCACTAGAACCTAGAAATCTGCCCAAAGCCTCCCAAAATCTTGGCAATTTCAAAACTTCTTTCCTTGAAATGTGACAA
>Ga0116228_10005237_pt1 | contig 11548 bp, 10 predicted proteins | sample S1TSphfallax_2_FD_89694 | JGI IMG/M metagenome (GOLD analysis project Ga0116228, IMG submission 89694) | Host-associated microbial communities from peat moss isolated from Minnesota, USA - S1T2_Fc - Sphagnum fallax MG | ecosystem: Host-associated > Plants > Peat moss > Unclassified | place...
TATATATATTCAAATTTCAATAAAATGCAAAGATGGTTGAATTTCAATGCTCACAAATTTTCAAACATAAATTAGCAATATATGGGCTAATGTTGTTTACATCCAATGCCCATATCAAAATCAGGCATTGGATGTTGATATATAAGTTGAAGGTTTAAAGTTGACCATAATAAGAGGTTTGTAGGTTAAATATGAATAAGTAGAAAGTAAATTGATTGAGATTTCAATATAATTTACAATTGACCAAGATTGCATAGTCTACAATGTTGTTGAAAGTCTTACATCATTAACAAAATATAAACATGTACCATAATGTTTTTTTTAACAGTGATTTTTTAAAAATGATTCCATGGCTATTGTGATGGTTGTTGTAAGTAAGTATCAAATGGTGAGCTTTAGCGATTTGAATGTGGTTTAAGAGCTTGGCCAAGTGTTATTGTAGCTTTTCCTTGTCACAATCTAATACGTTAACATTAATTGCAAGTCACATATTTATGTCAACCTATTACACAATGTTCATCATATTGCATTGACACCTAAAAACAAGGTAAGAAAATATTATCTTGTTTTTTCCTCATGTGTCATATACTCATGTCTCCTTTGAAAATGCTAAAAAGGAATCAACCATTGGCCAATGTTCTCCATAACATAAATTCCCCCTTCCCCCATTCATAAATTGTTGTGTGCAAAATAGAAAAAATCAAGCTTGAAAATTGTTGTACATAAATGAGGTTGTGTGAAACCATGGGTATTTTATACAAAAAAAGTTGATGAAAAAAGTCAAGTTTAAAAAGAGATAAATTTTCATGAAGACACAAGAAAGTACATTCAATTTTTATTTAAATTTTGTTTTGAAACCACGTTGCTTTCCGTTGGGTTTATATTGAGTTGAATACAAAATTTAAAAAACTTTGGAATAATAAAAGTAGGGAACAAGTACTTTCGAATTTGACTGGCCAATATGGTGTTCAAAAGTACTTTTTCATTAGAAAATTTAATGAAATAAATTTGAGTGAAGTTGTAAAATAAAGATCATTGTATATTCAAAGGAAGGAAAATAAATAAAATTTACTTTCTTTTTGGTAGAATATACTTGACACATATTTGAAACAAATGTTACACTACAAAAAGTAGGTTTGAAAAGCTATTCACATTTAGAAAAGTCTACTTTAAACTTAATTTTACAACGTACTTTTTTTCATCATTTAAGTAAAAATATTAAATGTATAATAATTTTATGATGGGTTTTAGTCCTACTTTTTGTTAGCTTGACAAGTAGACCACCAAAATAATTGAATTGTATACTTAACCATGCTTTCATTTGGTCCAAATGTGTGGTTAAATGATTGCAAAACTTTTGATTTTCTTGAAGTTAATTATAAATAAGGTTTTTTTTTGTCCTCCACACTACCTAGAACTATCATAATGATATTTTTTACAAGCTTCAATATTCAACCAATCTCTAAGTTACAATTTGGCATTACAATCCAATCGACCTAAAAATGTGGCCCTTCAATCAAATGATAACCAATATGGGGGATATATGATCCCAATTAGGTTCATATCATGACCCTAACCTTAATCATACACCTTGGGCTTGCAACCAAGGCTAAGGCACGAGAAGGGAAGCCAATTGGGAGAATGCTTTAGGATTCAAATACACTTTCACAACACCTATGGAATTGTGCAAGGAATTGAATCCCAACATTCCCAAGTGGGTTAAATGTTTTTGAACAAAGTTTAAGGGAGCAAACCTTGTCCAAATTGGGCCCTCTTGAAACTAATGTAAAGGTCTTGAAAAGTGAATACCAATTCATATTTTCCATTTGAGATTTGAAATATCTACTATGGTAAAAAAGATGGCCATGAATCAAACTACTAAATCAAATTGCCATGTGAGCCAAATTGTCAAATGAAACGTCAATACTCAAATTGTTGACAATGACCTAACAATCAACCTCTCAACCATTAAAACTTGAGAATTAGGGGTCAGATGACCTTGAAATAAATTGAGCAATATTGGGTTGGGAAGTTCTTTTCAAGGGTTATAATTTTGCTTTGAATAATATATTAATTACAAGTAATACATTATTTATAATTACTCATAACACTTGCATATGGACTTTGATTTGGGAACTTCACTTGGAGTTCAAGATACTAAGTTTGTCCTAATCCTATCCCAAAGCTGGATAATCCTTAAACTCTATTCCTTCTTTCTTTGTAAGAGTTAAGGAACATGACTTAAGTTTGCATTCTATTACAAAATCATGAATAGACTAAGTTTTTACCCCCAATATCCAAAGGGTTTCAAAATAAACCTATTTCCTACACCTAAGGTTATTTTCTAACATTTGGATAGTAAGCAAATGAGTTGCATAGCAAATTGCAAACATTCAAATTGTTTCAACTTTTTGTAAAAATGTGCAGATCCCAAATTCTTCATTGTCATACTAGAACAAAAAAATTTATCCACCACAATAAAGCTTGAGTATCATGGGGAAATGGCAAAATAAATAAATTATGCCAAAGCTTTTAAGTCAAAGGTTGCCCTTTGGAGTTTCCCTACTTTTATATGCTTGCCAATTTTCCTCTTATTTGGAATGGGTAAGCATGTAGATAGTTATTTCTTTTTAAACCTTTTCCTTTTGATGGGGTGGCAATGTTTTTTGCTCACCAACCTCCCTCTTTTGGAATGTATGAACATTTCACTTTGATTTTTCCCCTCCATCCTCCCTCTGTGATGGATGAATTTTTTTCTTCTTTTCTTCCAACCTCACATTCAGCTTGAAACAATGAACATTTATTTAATTTTCCAACCAACCTCTCCTCTAAATCCACCCGCCAATCACCCTCTCCTTTGTAGTTGGACAATTTTTTCTTTTTTCCTTTGCAATCACCCACACAACAAATGATATCATGAAAGTTTCTACCAAATAAATCACTGATGAATTGAAAACTTACTTTGGACTTCTTCAATTTACACTCTCCAGATGTGTATTATGAAAAAAAGCTCTTTTTAGAAAAAAAACTTTTCTCTGTGACCAGGATGAGTTTATCTAAGATTAGCTAATCTTTGTATAAATATTTAACAGAGGATTTAGCTAATCCCAGATTTGAAAACCTTTGATTATACTATCACAATCAGCCAACTTACAAGTCTCCTGGAAATGCTTTTGGTAGTTGGCTCCATAAAGTATTTGTGAAAAGAGGCCACGAGTGTTTACTTTCCCAACTTCATGTAATCACATTTGGTGCCAAAAGATGTGATGATAGTAGCTCTCACGAAGTATATACTCAGCACAACACTTCTTATTGTGTGAGTTACTTGTGCTGCCACCACATATGACTAGTGTGGCTTGCAGTCCCCATTTTGACGTTGAGCAGTGTATTCGGTGGTGGTGGTGGCAGTGCTGCTGCTACCATTTTGTGTGTAGTATTGTTTTGGGATGAGTGCAAAATTTAGGGGAAGAATAAACTCTTGTTATGCATTATATAACTTCTCGCGTATCCTGCTGAAAGCGCTGCTGCCAGGTTTCAGACGTCGTGGTGGTGGTTTTCGGACATAAGATGCACCCTTTGATTGTAGACTTTGATTCCCTGCTGCTGCTTGCCTTATCTGTGCTACTGCATTAGCCTCCATACTTCTCCGTATCACCCCTGGAAAAATGAAACAAGTTGCACCCACAGTTTGAATTGAGCTGAGTTTCATGAAAACTCTGCAGAGTATTGTTTTAATCATTCCACTCATGAGCAAAATGTTTGCAGAGAAATCTCTGCACCCAACACTTTGAAGATAACTTGACAACAATGAATGCAGTTCTAAACCTTATGAGACTACGACTGCTACTCAAACAAAATGAGTTGACAAAAATCACCTTTGATCTACATCCTCATCATAAACTGCAATCAGCCCCAGGGAGACACAATTTTTGCAGAATTTAGAGAGGAAAGGTGCAAGATGTACCAGATGGTGATGGAAGGCGGTGAAATCTACAGGATGCTGATGCAGAAACAATTTTGGCAGGTAAAGCAGTTGGGAGAGTCTGCAAGCGAGGGGAGTCCTCATCAAGGCTACTACTACTACTACTACTACTATTGCTGGCCTCTGATGTTGATGTTTGATCATGGCTACAGTGTCCATCAGCAGATGAGAAGTACGAGTCTTTGTCTGAGTGTTCATGATCAGCTTCTATTTCTTCACCACTCTTTGATTGCCCTGCAATCAAAAAATTACATGCAAGACACCAATCACCGTTGGCTAATTAGTTTTCCAGTAATATTTGGTTAGTGATAGATGGTGCATAACAAATGAATGGATTGCTGATGTTGGTATGAACCAGAAGTCCATCAATCCCTCTGTTCACAAAGTTGACAGGGGTTTATTGACACCCAAATGTACGATTGCCAAACCTTTTGGATAAACATGAATTTTTTGGTGCAGTAACAAAAGAATAAATCAACACACCCAAAAAACAAAGAAAAGGGTTACAGGATTAATGGGTTTGCATTGGTTTCTTTCAGTAGATTGTTGCAGAAAGATGTATGTGGTTTCAATTTCTACTTACGGGATAATTGAGGAGCCTCTCCATACATTCGGGTAACCAGTTTTGAAACTCTTGCTTCACCTCCAACTTCACTCACTGCACACCAAAAGAAAAACAACATGAAGAGAACATCTGTCAATAACAAAAAAATGCAATGTACACATGAGAAACCAATTACAAATCATGTCTGAAGATGAACAGCTCTCAACAAGGGAAGTTTTTTGATGAGCAAGAGATGTGAAAAAACACATCAATGTTGCAATTGTTCAAAATAGTTTGATTGCGTACATAGTTTGTAAAAACCATTTCTTCCAAGTGAGCCGGATCCAACCAGTAGTGCAGTTGCCATCTCTGTGTCTCTTCGTGCAGCAAAATCCAAATTCTCTGTATCCAGAAGTATTCCTGCCAGCTGCCAATTAAAAAGCACAGTGCATGAAACATCACTACTTTTATTATCAAGACAGCAATTGTTGTCTTTAATCATATAAATAGAAGACATTTTCTATCCATTCAGTTTTCCATATTAACATAAAAAAGTTGGTTGTTGCAAGAGGGATAGTGTCAGGTACCAAGAGAGTCTTCATGTATCGGGCTTGCAATAAGCATTGTGCTTCCATTTGTAATTGTTCACCTAGCAGTGTGCACATTGATCCAACCTACAGCACAGAAATTTGAACCCAAAATGAAGCACAATTCAGAACTTGTATGTCTTAGAGAGTGCAACTAAATCTTGTGGAGAAAGACTGTGCCAGACACGCCATAATAAGCAACTTGGCATTTCACACACAAATGGAAGCCAAAAAAATTGTGCAGATTCTTGACCTCATTTTTCATGACCAGTAAATCTTGCCCAATGTCTTGTGTCCTAATGTGTCCTGCATCCATTAATTTCTGAAACTCAACCTGCACAGCAAAACTATGAATTCAATGAAGTTTGAAGCTTGAGAACAGCCTTACTGACGCACCCAACAAAAAAGGCAAGTGATAACAAGAAGCTTCAAAACAGCCATATTGATGCACCCAACAAAAAGACAATAAGAAGCTTGAAAACTGCCATACTGACACGAACAAAAACAGGGGATAAAACACCCCAAAAAAATGCTCCATCAAGATTCTGCATGATGACCTTTTTTTCTCTTCTCTGTTTCAAACACACATTTGTCTTCCTCTTTGTTTCTCTATTCAGAACACGTCTTTTCTCTGAGGTACTGTAAGATTTCACAATATCTGGAAAAGGTTAACATATTGCAATGATGAAAAAAATCTACAATTGTTGTGTGTACCCAAAACAGAAACAGTGCATAGAAAGGAATTTCATTTTGGGGCAGGGACAAAATGAATGCAGTTCAGGGGAGGAACCTCATCAGAGAATAGTAATGCATGAGCATCAACACCACAAGCATCAAAAAGCCAAGCTGCATCTTTGTGATTGTGCATACTCTGTCGTGGAATGTTCATAACGGGGACCAAATGCCACTTATCAGCAGTCTTCACAGGAGGGGCGACAGTGTGCTCCATCAACCACACCATCAAGAGTGCGCTTACCATGGAGCTCACTTCTGAAATGACAGAGAAGAATGTGAGCAAAGAATCTTTCTATTAAGGCAGGACTTTGTTGAAGAAATTTGTCTCATGCTAAAATGTAGCAACAGTTAAAAGTTGCATTGAAAACAGAAGCAGTGAAAATTAGAAAAATGGAAAAGGTGGCAGTGGCAGAACAAAATTAATGTACCACATTCTGCACCAGAGCGGATGATGAGGAAGTGATCATTGTTGTTGTCATGATGCAAGAAGCTGCTGCTGCTGCTGATGAGCCGCTTCTTTTGAGCTCTCAGAAACTTGTTGAAGTGCTCAATCTCACTACACTTGAACAAAAATTTGATGGGTGATGAACAAAGAGCAGCCACACCCTCAATTGTCAAGTTCTGTTCCTGTGGCAACACTGGCGGTGTGTGTATTTCTTCCCGTTCCAATTCCTTGGACTCCATTGACATACCCACCATTGACATACTCACCATCCGCTTCTTGACAAAATGTCTGGACTCACCACCCTCACAATCCACAAATACTTCTGCCATATTTTCTTCTGCCTTTTCTTGTCCTGAATCTTCTTCTTGTGAGTCTTTTGAAGCCTGGCAGCATGCTGCTGATGCCAATGTGACTGGTTCTTCACAGCTTGTTGTTGTAGGCTGGTTGGAAGAGAGCATGTTTAGGTCAGCAATTGCTGCCATAGCACTACATGGGACAGGAGGAGGTAGTAACTGATGTGATGATGATGCTGTAATATCTCTGTCTGACCCTGCCAATGACCCTGTCCTATGCTGTAAACCCCTATCTAAACTTGATGATTTCTTGAGTTGTGGACTAGAAAACCTTACAACCCTTTCAGAAAAGGATTCACATGCATCATACATAGTTTCCGATGTTGTGGAGAAGTCTTGTGACGAAGTGTCAAAACTCCTGATAATATGCACATTGCTTTTGTGATCCTCTTCTGAGACGACCTTGGTCCCTCGTGATGTAGAGCTCCATTTCCACTTGTTGAAAGGCCAGTGGTTGTTGGGCTTTCGTTGTTGAGTTTTTGCAACTTTGGTTGACTCTTCATCACTGCAATGTCCCAGCTGGCTGCTTTGAAAGTTGTTTTGCCTGTGATTTCCTTCCTCAACCTCAAGACTTCTCTCTTTGGTCGTCTCTGAACCTGCTTTAAGAGCCTTTGAGTCTTTCTTCCCATGTTTTTGAGCTCTTATAACTGGTGGTGGCATGTCTTGGTTGTGACTCTTGGGTTGGTCCTGACCAACCTGCATTCCTCGTCCATGAGACCCCTTTCCACCACCAAGCTTTAGGCGTCGGAGTAAACGAGAGGTTCGAGACTCAGCTCTTGCACGAGGTGTTGTTGGCAATGACACTGGTGCCATAGCAGCAGAACTGTCCAATTGCACACCAAAGTCTCGCACCACTCGCATCGATCCACCTAACGCAGGGCTTTGTCTCAAGGTAGAAGCATATTCGGAGTCAAACAAGAGCATGTTTGCAAGTGTCCTTGAGTGCCCACTTGATATAGATGAGGATGTTTGTAGCCTGATTGGTAACAGTGTGTTTGTATTACCGGGGAAAACACTGTCTTTCTGAATTGCAGGCTCTACATCGGTGGCATGAACAAAGAGAGTTTTGTGCTTGGATTCACCTTGCGCAGTTTGTTGGCTGCTGATTGTGCTCTTCTTTTTGGGAGGGCAAGGTAGAGGTTGTGCAAAAGAATGATTTGAAGGCAGCAGCAGTCCCCCTTCTGACAAAATGAGGCTTGCTTCATTCACATGTTTGACATCAGCATCAAAAGAGCTCAGCATCACACTCCTCCCCAACACTTGATGCTGGATTGTGTCTGGAGACTGGCTCTCAACCTTTGGCAAATAGTATTCCCTGGAATTGGAGGATCCCAATGCATTGATTTGAGCATCACCAAGGAAGCGCTGACTTACACTTGAGAGCCCATCACCTGCCTGTAATGAGGCTGAACATGTTGAGAATAAATTGTTGTTGTTGTCATCATCATTATCATTGTTGGGATCAGTTTTGCAACATGCTGTATCCACTGGCACTTGCTTTGTTCTGCGATGGGAATCCCCAACTTTCGACAGGCTCCGAAGATCAGCAGCAGTCAATGGTGGGCCTGGTGGAATTGGCAGCCTTTCTCCAACAGGTTTCAGAAGCTGAGAAGATCTCCTCTCTTCTTCTTTTTCTCCAGCAGATGGATGATGTTTCTGTGGAAGCTTCTTGAGACCCAAGTATGATGATTGCTGCTGCTGATCCAACTTGCGTTGCCGCTCTTTCTGATTAGATGCTGGCTGCCATGGCAAAGTGAAGCCCGCCAATGTAGTGGGTACCTGCATGCATGCATCCATTTCATTCAACGAAAAATATCTCTCATAAGAATCAAGAAAATCTCCATTCTCACGATTAAGGAAAAAGCAAAGCAAGGTTAAAACTTCATTCAACAAAAAACCACAGATCATACTTCTGAGATCTGTAGAAGCAAAACAAGCATAATGACTCAAAGAAAAAAACTCCCAGATGAGAGCAAAACCAAAGAAGGAGAAGAGAAACACAGAAGGGATGATCAAAGTAGAGTTGAAAAGAAACAATCAAAACTAGCAGTCGTGAACAATTGCTGAATTGAGGACACTAGGTCATCATCCCCCACCAACTCACTCTCAAAACCCTATTAACATGGTTTGTTAGACACATGAACAACTGTTTGACCTAAAACCCTGGCACTTCTTGCCTCATCACTTTGACAAGACATTTGATGTGAGAAAAAAAATTCTTCAACCATGATCCAACCTAGTGTGACCCCATGGTGTTCTAAGAACGCAACCTGGCAGTTGATTAGACAGTAGTTCCTTTTTGAGCTCACATAAAAGAAACCAGTTGTCTCTGAATTCAACCAAACTATCTGGAAAAGGTGCCAGTGGTATGTGCAATGCTCATAGAGAAGAAGACATATCAGAGATTCTCTACCAAGCCCATGTAGAAGAAGTATTAGGGATTCTCTACCAAGCCCATGAAGAAGTAGTGCAAAAAGAGAAAGAGAGATTCTCTGCCAAGCCCAGAGAAATCATGCAAAACCTATCTCTCTGAAGACAGATAATATTATTTCCCATGCTGCTTCTGATCACAAGACCAATCTCAAGAATGCCAATCCATGAACTCAATCTCTCTCTCACACACTTTGTTGCTTGGTCTCATCAGGCATGGTTTTCTCAGGAGCAATGATGTCAGTCAACAAAGGGGGAGGGGGAGTTTGGTCCTGATGGGTTGTTGCTGTCTGTGTTTGAGCACAATTGCAAACCTTTGGTGTTTGTCACAGACAGATGCAGATGGAGATGAAGAAGGACCCCAAGAGGAGAAGAAGTCTAGTAGGGACGTGCAAGCAGAAGGAAAACAGTACCTGATCCATCTTGGAAGCAAAAGTGGAGGTGAGCTCTTTTGCAGAGGAACTGAGATTGATCCTGAGCTGCACTGCTGAGTTCCACCAACTTGCAGAATCCTTTGATCTCCATGAAACTCTTGTTCTTTCTCCTCCTGTCATCTCTTCTGCTCCACTCATTCTGTGCTTTCCTCTTTCCTCAAAGCTCTGTGGACTCTGTATGTCTGTCTGCCGTCAATCCTTTTCTTCCCCTTCTCTTGTAGCTCCTCCTCGCACACACCAATGCTTGGGCATATCATCCTCGGTAGACTTTCATCGTTTGTGACCTGCTGCTGCTGTTGCTGCCGATTCTCCTCTTTACTTCTTCAGCCCAGAAGATCGATCTTGTCCAGAATTTTCTTCAGCTGTCTGTGTGCATCTGTGAAACAAAAGCTTGGCGTCATTGCATTTGCGGTACGTTCTTGTGGGGAGAAACACACACGGACAGCCGGAACAAGCAACTGTTCTTTGTCGACAAAGCTTCTGCAAGCGTCGTCTTCTTGTCTGTGGCGTCGTAGCTGACAAACACAAGAGAGGAGGAGAACGAGGGGGTGGAGGCTCTTGTCTTCCTGAGATAGATTTTGCTGCGCAAACGGGCCTGATGAGCTAAAAAACCAGACGAAAGAAAGAAATAAATTCTTCGATCCAGAACTTTTCTATGCGTGCTCGACGTTTCCGGAAGACCCTCAAGCGAACGTCGACATCGTGGTTTCTTTTGTCGCTAATATTGCCGTGCAGAAGGTAGTCGATCGATCAAGCTCCACAACGTCGATCGCTCAAGCTCCTCCACAACGACGACGTCGGCTCTTGTTGAAAGGCAAAATGACAATTGACGAAGGACAGAAGAAGAAAGATTCTGCAAGAACCTCACTCTCGCCACAAATTCCTTGCGCTGTCATCAGATTCCATCCATACAGTAGTGATCCATTTCCAGAGTCAGAAGAAACAGAAGAAGAAACTCAAGGAAAGCAAAACAGACAGCCAGCGCGCAGGCTGGCTCCGTCCCTTTGCAATTAAGCTAAAGACTGCCGACGCTGCTGCAGCAGGAGGCTTCTTGGTTTCTTTCTGGAGATGTACACAAGTGCTTCGGGGACGAGGAACTCCATCATCATCAGCTGCAAGAAAGAAGGCAAACAAGCAAGAGAAGTCTAACACAAAAACAACTGCAACAAATCTTTATCAAGACACTCAACAACACTCTCGTGATTCTTCTATTCTTGAGAATGGACCAATATCTCTTCCTCCTCCACCTACACAGTTGATAACCTTAAAAAGAGTGAGAAAAAAGCTACTCCCTTTGTCTAACGGAGAGAAAAGCAGACAGAACAAGAAGAAGAGGGTTCACTAGTCAGAGCCACAGAGAAGAAGAAAAAAAAGCTCTTCTGCTATAAAGAGAAGCAGCCAGAAGCAGTAGCAACAACAACAACAGTGAAGTAGACGGGGGAAGGAAGGAAGGAGGAATAAGAAGGAAAGACTATTATACTACTGCAGCAACAGCAGAATAATAATCATCAGCAGCGGCAGCATCAACAGCAGAAGAGTATAGCATAATTATTACTACAACTACAGAACACTCTCGGAGTTCTGAAGAAAACAAACAAACAACCAACAACAAGAACAAGAGAGGAGCACAAACAAATAAGCGAATACAAAAAAACACTTGAGACTAGGGGCATACAACGTTCCACCTCTGACACAAAACACTCACTGCACCACCACGCTCACTGAGTCTGTGTATCATCTTCTTCTCACTCTCTTTGTGTGTGTGTGCACCTGCTCTTCTTGTGTGTGTTTTGACATCATCTCTCTTTCTCCGTGTGCACCATCTCTCTCTCTCTCTCTCTCTCTCTCTCTCTTTGAGTCAGGACTGACTCACTACTAACTAGTGTCTGTCTTTCTGTGTCACAGACTGATCATAAATTGAATGAAGGAGGGGCGGGGGTGGGGGCGTTGAAGTTTTGACCAACTTTTCGTGGGTAGGTATCCTATTATCCCCCTACGAACCTATTGAACTCATGCTCGGCAAATCTTGTCAAAAAAA
>Ga0116228_10005238_pt1 | contig 11547 bp, 13 predicted proteins | sample S1TSphfallax_2_FD_89694 | JGI IMG/M metagenome (GOLD analysis project Ga0116228, IMG submission 89694) | Host-associated microbial communities from peat moss isolated from Minnesota, USA - S1T2_Fc - Sphagnum fallax MG | ecosystem: Host-associated > Plants > Peat moss > Unclassified | place...
ATTTTGTCCTGGATTTTGTCCTGGGAATAATGATTGAAGAGTTGCAACTTTCTGGTGTTTTGATTTAGCAGCTTCCATTATAGTCTATAGACTTAAGAGGAGAGAACGTCACAATGCTGATATCCTGATTACAGGATTGATGATGACCAGATCACAATTATGAGCGTTATAGCTCTACCCTACCCGTAAAATTGTGATCTAAATGCCAAGAAATCTCAATTTTTTAGGAATTTAAGCTAGGAACTTAAGCATGGTAGCAACGGATGATTTTCAAAAAACCTCAGAGCAAGTCAGGTTTAACCTGGTTGATTATCTAAAAGACCGACAACAACTGTGTGAAACTGCCTTGGATCGAGCAATTCCCATAGTTTATCCAGAAAAAATTTATCAAGCGATGCGCTACTCGCTACTAGCTGGAGGGAAGCGCGTGCGTCCCATTCTTTGTCTTGCTACCTGTGAAATGTTGGGTGGTACAATCGAAATGGCAATACCTACGGCTTGTGCATTAGAAATGATGCACACAATGTCTTTGATTCATGATGATTTGCCCGCTATGGACGATGATGATTACCGTAGGGGTAAACTGACAAATCATAAGGTCTTTGGGGAAGATATTGCTATTTTGGCAGGAGATGGCCTGTTAGCTCTAGCTTTTGAAATTGTAGCTACCCAAACACCATCTTATGTTTCAAAAGAAGCGGTTTTACAGGTAATTGCTCGGATGGGTAAAGCCTTGGGAGCAGCTGGTTTGGTGGGTGGTCAAGTGGTAGATTTAGAGTCAGAGGGTAAACTGGATATTTGCTTGGAAACACTGAATTTCATCCATAATCACAAAACAGCTGCTTTATTAGAAGCTTGTGTCGTTTGTGGTGGAATCATCGCCGGGGCTGGAGCCGATGATGTATGCAAATTGACTCGCTATTCCCAAAATATTGGGCTGGCTTTCCAAATTGTTGATGATATTTTAGATATCACAGCAACTCAAGAACAACTGGGCAAAACTGCTGGTAAAGACCTCAAAGCTAAGAAAGTGACTTATCCCAGTCTCTGGGGAATTGAGGAATCACGTCGTAAAGCGCAAGAGCTAGTGTATGAGGCTTGTGCTATCTTGGCACCCTTTGGGGAAAAAGCCTCACCATTGCAGGCGATCGCTCATTTTATTGTCAGTCGCAATCACTAATAACATGCAGGACATAGGCAACATTTTAAATAATCTGGTGCTGTTAGTTGCTCTTGTAGCTTGTTTTGTCGCTCAAGGATTAAAACTGCTCATTGATCTAATCCAAAATCGCAAACTGAACGTTCACGTATTGCTGACAACTGGAGGTATGCCCAGTGCTCACTCAGCTCTAGTTACTGCTTTAGCAACTGGTGTTGGGCAAACTCTCAATTGGACATCGCCAGAATTTGCTTTAGCTACGATTTTTGCGATCATTGTTATGTACGATGCGGCTGGAGTCCGCCAAGCTGCTGGTAAACAAGCGCGAGTCCTCAATCAAATGATCGATGAACTTTTTCAAGAAAAGCCAGAGTTTAACCAAGACCGTTTGAAGGAATTACTGGGACATACACCAGTACAAGTCTTAGCAGGTTCCGCTTTAGGTATTATTGTTGCTTGGCTAGCTATAATAGCCGCTTATTACAAATAAATTCCCCAATTTGAATTTCGCCGAATTTGAATTGGGGAAATCTGTTCACCCATTGATTACTTCACATTCACCACTGAACGCAAAAGTACGACTTTGCGACTATCAACTAAATTGGCAAACAACCCTCGTTCATTGAGTTTTTGTAGGGTACTATTGGCTTCTTTTTGGTTGGTAGTATAAACTGCTAGTAAATAAGGGCGTTGTCCATAAGCAACAAAACCCACATTACCTTCCACAACCTGTTGCACAGTACTTGCTAATTCTGGACGATTGAAATAATCTACTAATACCGCATAACCTTCCCCTAAAACTCTAGGGTTATAGCTAACTACTTTCTGAGATGATGACCTAGATGGTACTGTTGATGATACGTTAGTTTTATTGACTTTGGTGGTTTTCGTTGGGGCTATCATTGACGCTGAAGCTACAGAAGATTTAGATGATATCTTAGGTATTGTATTGGGTACTGTAGAGGCTGAAGCTACCGTTGTCGGTCGAGTAGTAACGATAGCGGACAAACCAACTATGTCATTAACATACCTAGCCCAACGTTTAGCATCATCCATTTTTTTAAAGCCACCAATCCGCGTCACTGTTTCATTGAGATATTTACAGTTCACAGTCTTCAGGTCGGATGGTAATGCTTTGCGTAATTGCTTTTGCGTCTCAGTTGTAGGACTGACTACTAATAAGAGATACTCCCCGACACCGGGAGGTTGACAAGTAGTTATGGCTTTTTCGGAAAAAGCCGGACTAATTCCACTGATTAAGGGAGCAGCTAAAATCGCAGCAATTGGTAGGGTGATAAATCTTCGCACAGAATTGATATGCATAACCTGGAAGGTATCTTAATTCGTGCTACCAAATTAGCATAGATCTATTTTATGGTGGGCAAGACCCACCATGCTAATCCTGCTCCATTCTGCTATACAGAAATCAGTGACGCTAAGGCGTTGGGGATAGTAGCGGTTGGTGCGGTGAACTCGCCAGTAGTGACATATTCCAAACGTAATTTTAACCAAGTAATAAATTGGGGATTAGTAGAAATGATTGCTACTGGGGGTTGAGGAACCTGGGCTTTAATTTTGCTAAATTCTGGCGTTTCTAAAAAAGCGGGTTGTTTAACTAACCAAAAATCGATTTCTTTTTCTTGTTCGTGATAATAACGTGTTCGTTCTTTCAAAACCTCCCCTAGAGGTTCTTCTTCTAAAAGAAAGTGGTGACTCGCAACAACATAATAATATTTCATCTTTTTCCTTTGATGACTATTGACTAATTTAAACAAATTGTTGGTTGGGTAGAGCGCGAGGGATACCCAACCAACCTACATCTAACCCTTCTTCAATTCTTTGAACCAAGAACTGAAGGGACAACCGCTTCCTTCTTTAACATCGCTGACACTATCAGACTCTTTACCACCTGCTGTCAGCTTTTCTAAAAACAGGGCGTTATCAAAATAGTTTTCCAGGGAAACGATTTTTAAATTATCAGTAACGTGAGCAATACTCATACCGACAACCTCTACGGTTTCTCCTGTAGGCGCATATCCTTTATATGTACCGCGAAAGTGTCCCCAATGACGCCATTTGAATGTCACCTTGGGTGGACCAGAGTAAACTTCCATGACTTCCCAAGGAAAACCTTGAGGAAAGGTACTATGAAATATTTCATGGGATGATTGGAAGCTTTCTTCTGAAGCTTTATAATGTTCAGAATCAGCCATAAATGTATTATAAGTCCCTTGCGCACCTAATTCAGCCGCAGTATATTCTTTACCGCCATTTGTGCTTACACGGAATTTATCATTTACTATCGATAACCATTGCTGGGGATTAACTTTAAAAGATACCTCCATCTCAAATGTTTTCACCAAGTTTTGGACAATTAATTCCAAAGTCCCCGCCAAATGATTGTAAATGCTTTCTTTCGCTAGATTTTCTCGCGAACGACTGTAATCTGGTGGTTTTTGGTAGCGCCATTCAACACCAGTAGCGGTAGCAACTACTAAGTCTCTATCTTGTACCCAAAGAGGTAAGTTATTCGGTTCTGTTGTACTCATAGAAATTTGGGCTGGAGAAATTGTGGAGATTTGAGATATCGCAGTTTCAACCCCTCATTGCTTGTTTCATCTCGCGGACTGCTCGCTCTATACCTACTAAAGCAGCACGACTAATAATAGTGTGACCAATATTTAGCTCTTCCATTCCCAAAATCATGGCAACTGGATAAACATTCCAGTAAGTCAGTCCATGTCCTGCATTTACGCGCAAACCTTCCTTTATAGCTTGTTCACACCCTTGAGCTAATAAAGCTAATTCTCGCTGGCGAATGCTTTCGTCTTTCGCCTCAGCATACTGTCCAGTATGCAGTTCGACGAATTTCGCTTGCACTTTGGCTGATGCAGCGATTTGGGCTGGTTGAGCGTCAATAAACAAACTGACTGGAATATCAGCTTTTTGTAATTTAGCGACTATTTCCCCTATTCTAGCAATTTGTCCCGCAATATCCAATCCACCTTCGGTGGTAACTTCCTCCCGTTTTTCGGGAACCAATGTCACATAATCTGGTTTGATCTCCAGAGCGATCGCCAACATTTCATCAGTCGCAGCCATTTCTAAATTGAGGTGAGTTCTCACGGTTTGGCGGAGTAATCTGACGTCTCTATCCTGAATATGTCTCCTATCCTCCCGTAAATGGGCGGTAATTCCGTCGGCTCCTCCTAGCTCTGCTAACACCGCTGCTGCTACTGGGTCTGGTTCCACTGTTCGCCTAGCTTGACGGATGGTAGCGATATGGTCAATATTTACACCCAGGGTAGGCACTCCAAGTTTCTCCTGTTTCACAATACAAACGCCAATTGATCTTACTGGAATTTGGAGTTAAAGCGATCGCCTTCAACATCTTAGCTTAGATACTCATTAAAACGTCTAAACATTTTTCAGGAGATACTATTAGGATCAATTCCCAACTCGCGTAACTTAGCGGCTAATACTTCAGCCCGTTGCTTCTCTTGTTCAGCCCGTTGCTTCTCCTGTTCAGCCCGTTGCTTCTCCTGTTCAACTTGCTCTGAACTCCACAAGAGTAAATTTCCGGTCTTATCCCACCAGCGTAACCAATTGATAGTTTGTTGTAGCCGTTCTCCTGGCCAAATTCCGATGAATAGCTTTAATTCTGGAATCCAAAATCTACCTTCAGTGTTCGCTGACTGTAATACATAACGCCCATTTTCTAAATACCAGACTTCTAAAATTTGCTCGTAAGGATCGTAAATTACATAAGTTGGTACTTGTAAAATTTGCTCGTAGAAATATAATTTGCCATAGGGTGCTCTTGGACGTGTAGAATATTCATCCCCATCATTTCCTGAAAGAAACTCCATCACGACAGCAACGGGAGAACCCTGTAAATTAGGCGTATAGCTCCGGCGGATTATTCCCGGAGCAACTGGTTCGACCTGTGGTACATATAACCAGTCTGGTGCTTTGACAACAGTATATTCATTTACCTTTGCTACTAGGGCAAAATTCGATACAATCAGCATCTCTGGCTTGACTAGCTCTGCTGCTCCTAGTGCATCTGTCAAAGCGGCGGCGAGAATAGGTTGTTGATTATTTTCCACGGGATCGTCGGGTAGTTCAAATTCTTCTGGTAGTGGTTCCCAAGAAATGAACAGTTCCGGTTTCAGTTCCGTTTTCTGGGGTGCAATTTGTAAAACCATGTTTATTAACCCTAAGCCAAAGTATAGCGAAGTGTGAGTTTTACTTCTATCTAAAGTTTATCTTGAATTTTAGATTTAACTACCCATCTACATGAGCCTATGACAGTGGTCTCTTAACATGGGTATTTCTTATACTCCAGAAGTTAAAAAGTTTCTTTCATATTTGACTAAAAAAATTACTTACTCCTAATACAGACTAGTAGAGTAGTTGTCTGTAGTATATTATACTATAAATACTGCTGTAAGAATAAATATAGTGCTACAGAAAAGTTAAAAATTAGGAAGACCCCACTTCCATCCATATGTTAATTTAAGCTAGGTCAAATAAACTCGAATCAGATTTACATTGATGGATCAGTTTAACTAACAAACTTTCTCCAAATCAAACTTGACAAAATATCAGTATGTGCTCTCACAGAAATTTCCACAGGAGTTATCTAAATGCGTAACGACAAAAATATAGCCCCAAGTTTTTTCAAAAAACATTGGCTTCTTTATAGCATCAGTGCAACTATTTTAATTATTTCCATTTTTGGTCTTATAGTTGCTATTTTACCTACTTTGAAACTTAAAATTGACCAGAATATTATCTTTGTTATTTCAGCGATATACTTGCTAGCAGCTTCTAGCCTTTTTTTATGGATTTACCTACGCAATCAAGATCAAAAATTGGTAGGTGATTTACCTCAAGCAATTGAACAAATAAGTACAGCTATTAAATTGTACAAGAGGATATATCATGATACTGAAAGCATAATTACATCGGCGCATAAATTGCAGAATTTAATTGAACCAAAAATCGGAGAACTTTTAGACACTAATAAGTCAATTGAAAAAGAGTTGATGCAACTACGTCAAGATAAAGGTAATAACCAGCGTGAATTGGAGGAGTGGTATAGTGGTGCTATTGAATTCTTTAAATTACTAGAACGAGCACTTGAAAATACACAAAATGACTCTGATTATCCTAAAATTCTCCGGGAATTTGAAAAAATCGTTCAAAAACGTGGCTTATCTCGAATTGCTCCATCTCCTAACGATCCATTTGATGAGGGACTTCATTTGATTCAGAGTTCTCAATCGTTACCAGATGTAAAACCTGAATTAATTCTAAAATGTGAACGTTGGGGTTATCAATATGGGACAAAAATCTTAAAGAAAGCAGATGTAACTGTATCAGAATAACCTACAAATGTTATTGACTGCGCATAAGTCATATATGTACAGCTTTCTAATATGACTTAAGCAAGATTTTCATAGGAATATGCGATTTCCGACTTTACTTAATATCACCATAAGAGTAGTTTTCAGGAGATTTAAACAATGAAACCAAACTATGCAATTGGAATTGATTTGGGTACATCAACTTCAGAAATTTGTGTTTACAAAAATTACGAACCTCTGCCAATTCCTGAACCAAGTACAAATATTCCTATTATCCCTTCAATTGTTGCATTGAATAAGCGGGGAGAATTGGTAGTTGGGGAAGCAGCAAGAAGTACAGTTGATAGACCAGGTTTTGGGGTTCGAGAAAGTAAACGATTAATGGGAACTGGGGAAAATTTTCGCTTACAACAACAAGATTATCGCCCAGAAGAGATTGCAGCTTTGATTCTTCGTAAGTTAAAGGAGAATGCGGAAGAAGCATTAGGACATCCGATTCAAGATGTGGTAATTTCAGTACCAGCTAATTTCCCAGATGCTGCTCGTAAAGCAACATTTAATGCTGGTGAAATAGCTGGTTTAAATGTACTCCGTTTGATTAATGAACCAACAGCAGCAGCATTAGCTTTTGGGATCAAAAATATTGATGTTGAAGAACAAATTGTTGTGTTTGACTTTGGTGGTGGAACCTTAGATATTTCAGTTCTAGAAATGATTGAAGGGGTGTTAGAAGTAAAGAGCAGCTTTGGTGATCCTAACTTAGGTGGTAAGGATATTGATGAAGTAATGATTTCTCTGTTGCTTAAAAAATTTCAAGCGCAGCATCCAGGTGTTTCAGTAATCAACCGAGAGGCGGATTTGAAAGAATCCGCAGAACGAGCAAAAAAGATACTTTCTAGAGAGAAATCTTGTGATATCCGAATTCCTTATTTTACATTTAAAGATGGAAAAGCAATCGATTTGGATATTGAAATCACTCGCACAGAATTTGAAAAAGAGATAGAACCACTTTTAGAACGAGCTAGAGTCTGTATCCGAAAAGCACTAAATGCTAAAAAAATACGACCTAGTGCAATTGATCGAGTCCTATTAGTTGGGGGTACAACCTATATTCCATCAGTTCGGAATATGGTTGCAGAAATGTTCGGTAAGGAACCAAAATTAGATGTTAATCCAGATTTGGCAGTTGGTATTGGTGCTTGTATACAAGCAGCTTTAGCTAATGGGTTGATTAATGAAGAAAGTGGCATTATTTTAACTGATGTTGCCCCATTTGGTTTAGGAATTGATGTAGTCAGCATTATTGGTGGACAAGCTATGTTGACTTATGAACCATTGATTCAACCAAATACTACTATTCCTTATTCGGTCAAGAAAACATATAGCTTACTTCATTCTGAACAGCAACAAGTTGAAGTACGTCTTTATCAAGATCATCAAGGGACGGCTAAACTTTCTAGGGATGCTATTGATACTGGAATTTCTGGAGAAATCACAGACATACCACCCGTATCGAATGGTAGACCTCATCCGATTGAAGTTGATTTTTCCTACGATATTAATGGAATTGCCAAGCTTACAGCCAGTCTTCCTGATATTGGTAAGAGCATTGAAATTAGCTATGGACACTCAAACAAGCGGATGAGTGAGCAAGATAAACAACTCTCTATTAACCGGATTAATGATTTGTGGAAACAGAATGAACGAGCAAAGCAATATGAAAGCTTGATTAATAAAGCTGAACGTTTTATGGCAGGTATTCCATTGGAGGAAAGATATTCTCTTTCTCGTGCAGTAGTGGATTTAAAAGAAGCTTTAATGACTGATAATACCAGTCTGATTGATGAGGCAGGCGATCGCTTGATTGACATGATGTTTGCATCAGAAAATTAATTAGAGGTGTAATTAAAATGGCTTACGAACTCTACGAAACGCTAAATATTCCCATCCAAGCATCTACCGAAGAAATTCGGCGCTCGTATTATAAACTCATCCGCAAGCATTCGCCTGAAAAAGATTCTGAAAGGTTTAAGCTGATTCGGGAAGCATACGAAACTCTAGCTGATGCCAAAGCCAAACAAAACTATGATTCCCTACAGCAACATGGTGGAGAAATTATCCAATTACTCAGTGAAGCTGAGAATAAGATGCAGGAGGAAAATTGGTATGAAGCAATTCGTCTGCTAAAACATATCTTGGTACTTGCTCCTAGTGCTGATTCAATTCGTAATCGTTTAGGATTATGTTGTATCCATAATCAACAATGGGATGAAGCTATCAAAACCTATCAGGCTTTAACTGAATCGAATCCTGATGTGGCTTTATATTGGTCAAATTTTGGTTGTGCTTACAAAGAAAAAGCAGACTCTCTAGCGGCAGGAGATACTAGAAGATTTGGCATCTATCAACTATCTCGACATTGTTTTCAACAGTCTATTAAGTTAGAGTCTTTCAACTCGCAACCTTTTATTGCGATCGCTAGGACTTTTTTAGCTGAACACAGTTACTCAGCAGCTTTGGATTGGGCTGAGAAGGCTATAGGTATAGATGGCAAAGTTGATTTTCAAGACTTTGATGCACTCTTTTTCATCTGTATTATTCATTTACACAGTAATCAACTAGAAAAAGTTACGTTTACAGCAGAACGGATTATCTCTTGTCTACCAGCAGATGAAGATATACGCAATTACGTTGCAGCAAGATTTGCCGTGATCAGTTTTGAACTAGTTGAGATTGGTTTAAAATATACAAATTCAAGTACGTTTAAATCTGCATTGACATTTATAGAGGCGGCAAAACGTTTTAGTCCTAGCAATACTGAAATTGCCAAAGCACACGAGGAAATTTCAGGAGTTGTTAGTGCTTTCTATCAATTTGATCATCTTATAAATGATGATCAAATTCCTAATGGACTTCAAAGATTAGCAGCATTTAGTCTTATACATAGTCTGGGATCAAAAGATTCTACCTATGAACGAGAAAGGAATTTCAATAATATCATTCAAGAAATTGGCTATTTAACAGGTCATCAGCTTCTTGTATCTGTACAGCGTATAAAACTGAAATATCCAGCTGTATATCGCTTGAATCCTGAAATTTTTTCTCATTTAGAACAGGTAGCTACAGAAAGTTGTCAAAAGCAGCAGTATCGGCCTACTGATAAATCCCCTAATAATTCTACTAGCAATTCTACAGGTGATTGCTTTGTTGTCACAGCTACTTACGGTACACCATACGCACCAGAGGTAGTTAAGTATCGTTATTTTAGGGATGAATATTTAAACAACAACTTCTTTGGGAGGAAATTCATCGCTTATTACTACCATTTTGGTCCAATAGTCGCAAGTTATATTAAAAAACACCCAAATGTGAAAAAAATTATGGCGTTTATGCTGGGTAATATAGCTAACTATTTACCTAATCACAAGTAGTTAGATCCAAGTCTAACTTGATGCACTCGTATAGAATCGCAATGCAAAACGCAAAAATAAAGTGGAAGCAACAAACAAAAATACAGCTATTATGAATGGGCTAGTAAAAATGTGATTGTCAATAGACTCGATAAAGCTATTGGTATAGTTTTTAGATAATGTTTTGAGCTAATACTAAGCAGCAGTAATAAGTAAACATCAACATATACACGAGAATAATCTAAAAAATATCCTAGTATTGTCTTTGTACTAAAGGCTAACATCAAGCCGTAAGCAATAACACTGGAAACGATCGCTCGATTGTCTTTTAAACGCTGGCGAGTCATTAGAGGGTGTTTGAAAAGTTTTGAGGAGTCAAGATTTATGCCAATCGCCTAACCATAATACGGATCATAGCCAAGTAGATAAACGTCTCCGATGTTTCAGGTAATAACTCATAATCTCGAACTAATCGGCGACAACCCATGAGCCAACCAAAAGTACGTTCCACAACCCATCGCTTCTTGAGCACTACAAAGCCCTTGGTTTGTTGTGGTCGTAAGACTACCTGGAGAATCCAACGGCAAACGTCCATCACCCACATCATAAAGGATGGCCCATCAAACCCACCGTCAGCCCAAATAGTCGTCAAGCGAGCAACCTGGGAACCCATACTTTTGACGCGCTGGAGTACTTGTTTACCACCTGCTCGTTCTGGCACATTGGCAGCGGTAACTAACACCCGTAGCACCAATCCCAGGGTATCAACAGTCATAAACCGCTTGCGCCCTTTGATTTTTTTGCCCGCATCATAGCCCACAGACTCGGATACCATCGCTGCACTTTTCACACTTTGGCTATCGATTATTGCTTCCGATGGGCTGACAGCTCGTTCTGCACGGAGTCGGAGACACTCCGCCTCCGATCTACTCTGACCCAATCTCTGAGTTTGTCGTGGATGCTAACCCATGTGCCATCTTTACCGGAGGCGGAGCGTCTCCGGCTCCGCGCCAATTGCGGAAATATGTATATACCGTTTGCCATGCTGGTAAGTCTCCTGGTAAGTCTCGCCAGGTACATCCTTGAGCCAATATGTAAAAGATGGCATTAAGTACACACCACATATTTACTTCTCGTTTTCGACCACCAGTTTTAGCTGCTGGAATTAAAGGTTCGATTAGTTCCCACTGTTCTTTAGTTAGGTTACTGGAATATACTTTACTCATTGCTCTCTACGGTGCTGTTTCTACTTATATACAGCTTATACCCAGAGAGCTTTTTTACCCCGCTTCTAACTTTTCAAACACCCTCTTAGAATAATTCCGACAAACATTAATATTAATAAAGCAAAGGAATAAGCTTCAAAAAGGTTTTTAGCTTGCAAACCATTCGTCACCAACTGAGAAATCTTATCAGCTATACCAGCTAATGGCCAGCCAAAATTTTCTCTGATACCAGAAGTTCCCCGATCGGAAAACCTAAATAACACATATATATTCCAGGCTACTGGCGGTATCCACGCCCAAAATAGATGTAGCATCTGCTGGCGTTTACACTCATATATACTTGTCAATAAAAATCCTAACCAGACAAGTAGCATTGGTTC
>Ga0116228_10005239_pt1 | contig 11546 bp, 14 predicted proteins | sample S1TSphfallax_2_FD_89694 | JGI IMG/M metagenome (GOLD analysis project Ga0116228, IMG submission 89694) | Host-associated microbial communities from peat moss isolated from Minnesota, USA - S1T2_Fc - Sphagnum fallax MG | ecosystem: Host-associated > Plants > Peat moss > Unclassified | place...
GAGGTGTTTTGGGTCCTGCTGTCGAGCTCTGAACATTCGGGAGTCCCGAAGGACTCCAAATCCCCAACTTTTCCAAGTGTTGGGCTTCACCCCCACACTTGGCCAAGTTAGGGTTGCGACATGTTCCATCTCCAAATTAGTGGGTACTCAGTGAATGTTGGTATGTGATGGTTGGTTCTAAAAACCAATAGATGTTATAATTGGTGTAGATGCACAAGTTTTGTGTAGATTATAACCTAGGGTTGCAGATTGCCATGGTTGTTGAACATATACGACCTCATCAAATGGTTGAATAGGTTCATGATTATCATCATTATGAACATTCACCACCTTTGGTTGGGTTACAATTCATGGTGTTTTTTGATGAATGGTTGAAAGTGTTACAAGGGTTTCCTGCACAACTGGTTCTGCTACATTTTGATGTTGTTCATTGACTTCTCCCCTCTATGTTGCATCGATGTTTGGTGCATTCATAGGTTAATCTCCCATAGGTTGCACTTGCCGTTCATCTTGTTTTTGTGCATGTTCTTGAACAAGTTGATGTTTGACCTACTCTAACTATTTCCTAAGACTTTTAGTAACTACTCTTGACATTTTTTGAAATCAACAAGTTTTAGGAAAGCCCTTGCATTATTTTTGAACAATAGATTTTTTTTTCAGAATGACCTTTCCCAACAATAAGAAATTTCTACAAAACTTCTTTTATAAATTGGGCGCTTATTTATCTTCAAAATGTTTACACTAACTTCATCCTATCCCTAAGGTTTAGGAATCAAGATCAAAGATTTGAATCCTAAAGTTTACACAAAACAAATAAACATGTGACAAATCAAATTTTGAAGCATGATTGCTTTTCAAACCTGATCTACTAAAACTATTGAATCTAACTAGAAATTCTAAATGTGATTGCTTCTAAATTCTAATCCTTTGTATGGTTGCCAAATGTTAATGAGGTTTTTCTATTCCCATTAAGGTTAATTCACCTCTCAATTTTTTCAGCAACATGTTCCTAAAGTAGCAACAAGTACATACAACACACAATAAAATTTAAGCTATTACAAATCCTAAACTAACATGTACACAAATTGTTCAAACTTGAAGGAAATAGGCTAAAAGAATAATGTTCCATGTTCCATAGTTCAAAAGTTGGAAACACATAATCATGAATGAGATCCAAAAGTCCCTCAATAGGTTTGTCCTACAAAAAGGCAGGTTAGTAAGTCACTAGCAATCCAAGCATTACAAAGTTGTAGACTTGCACCTGCAAATTCTTCTACAAATCAGTGGAATGTAAAGAGTTTGGGTCTACCATACTAAGTTAGATATCCTACCATTTATGTTTTTTATTTATGAGAAGGAGAAGGTACAATATTTTAACAACAAAAATGTTATAACATTGATGAGAGTAGAAAAGGGGAAGAAGGTAGATTGAGCACATATTATATTCAATAGTCTATGTAGTGAGCTAGATTGGTGGTATAGGTATGTCAAGGACAATAAGGGGGATAAGAAATATACTTGTCAATCTACTTTAGTATTGGCAAAAATCTTTTGATATATGTTTGTCAATCAAAAGGAGAATCCATAGAAACCATCAACCAAGGTTAAAAGAACTAAGGAGGAGATGTAGATAACATTGAGAACAAAAAGAAGGCTACAATAGACTCCAAGAAATGTTCTTAAGAGGAAGAACATAGTTGAGGAAGGAGGAACATTAAGCTCAGAAATGAAGAGGGAATAGGAAAGCACAAATGTAAAGGCACAAAAAATGATGCGTGGCAGAGTGGAACCATTTGTAGTGCTAGTAGTGTTACATGCAATGCCAACAATGGTGCAAGCAACCAAATAGACTATAGAGGTACCATAGTTGACATTTCCATAGGAGAGACAACTAAAGGAGCAGAGGTAGGAAGTTAAGGGGGAACATGAGATAAGGTTTCCAAAGGATGAAGAACATATGCACTTTGATGGGGATGTATATGAAGATTGGATGGAGGCCACTACAAGTTCACAACATTCCCAACATTTACAACAACAATTGCAACAACAACAATAACAAACACATGAAGGTTTATAAACTACTGGACTGCAAATGGAGAGAATAGAGATACAACCTTCTTTTGCAGTGTTCAGACCACCAGAACTACAAGTACCAATTAGTAGACTAAGATCTACATAAGGATAACTATTTGAATTTGGGTTGGGGAGTAGATTGGTGCAAGAGATGGGGTCATTTGTAGAAGGATCAAAAAATCCTACAACATAGACAAGTACATTAAAGTCTATGGAAGAGGTAGCTATAGAAGTAATGCAAGCAGATAAGGTAGTTGAATTATTTTAGACCATGGCGAGTGTGAGTTTGAATATGGGGAATTTAAATTTGGAGGTGAGCAGTCTGAAGAATAGATTGGCTACAAAGGAGAAGGATAAGGCAATACTATAGGTGGAATTAGTTAAGGAGAGGGACTTCCAAAAGGAGTATAAGCATAACATAAAAATTTGGAGGAAGAACATGGCGAAAAGTGAATAGAAGATTAAAGCGCTCATATATAAACTATAGGATGAAAATAAGGGGCTTGAGGTTAACACATCACGAATGCAATCCCATGTTAAAAAACTACATGAGTTGAAGTAAAAGGCTAAAGTCTAGGAAACCATAGAGAGAGTGTGGTCAAAGGTATTATTGTTTTAGAAGCAACAACAGAAGGCTTTGGGAAGTTAGGTGGAAGCACTGACTAAATAAAAGAAGGAAAAGGATAATGTTTTGACAAATTTGGAATTAGTGAATATGAAAAATGCATCTTTGTTGAATTTTGAAAAGCTTAGAAGGAAAACAATAAAGGCAAAAAATAAAAAGTTGGTGGAGGAAAATAAGGAATATTAAAGGAATTTGCAACAAATGAAAGCATAGTTGGAGGTTGCATAGGAGCAAAGGAAGAATTTGGAGCAAATTAGTGTCAAGAAAAGGTTGGAGGATTATGAACATATGCTACAATACTATATTTTGATGAGGACAAGTAACAAGATGAAGGATTTTGAAGTAGAATAAGAGGAATGGTGGGAAGTTACAAAGGAGTATTTTACAAGGGAGTTGGAGAAGAATTTGGTTCAACATAGAGCTGATGAAAGAATTATGAAGTACAAGTTAGAAGTTTATCAAAAAACATTTCCAGATTTTGTCTATGGTAGTCCAATAAGTATAATGGCATTGGACAAGGATGAAGAGGTTGAAGCAAGGCCCAATGAAATAGCTCAAGAAGAGGAAGTGCATAATAAAGAACCATTGAACTTTAGAGGAGAAACAACTCAAAAGGAGGAAGTACAAATAGAAAAACCACAAGACCTTAGAGGAGGGGGCCAAAAAGAGAAAAAACTACATATAGCTCAAGAACAAGAGTAAGTGGAGTCTATTCTAACAATAAAAGAAGAAGTATCCAAGATACAACCACTAGAAATAGAACCACATACTAAGTTAGTGGAGGAAGAGGTTAGAACTGCAAAGACAAAGGTGGGTACAAAACCATTGGTTGTTGAACAAGTCAAGATTATAGAGATTATAATGAAGGAGACAAATGCTTAGAAGGTTGCAAAATAATTTCATTTCATTTAAGTCACTTTCCAAGGATTTAGGGGACGAAATCCAAAGTATAGAAGGGGGTAATGTTAAGGGGGTAGAATGTTTACATGGTTTGGATGAACAAGGCATTTAAGACAAGGATTCTTCATGGAACATTGTTGGTTTGAATTTTTAATTCTTGTAAGTTTTGAATCATGATGATGTGACTTGGGACTACCCAAAGGGGGAACATCTAGGAAACATGATGGGATTCTTAAACACAATTTTGAAGAAATAAGAATAGTTGTAGGTACTTTATAGTAGAAAAACCATTGTTTTTATTTTTTATACACCACAAATTTTATTTGGATGTTTTGATTTCATTTCCATAGAGCATGGAATTTTGTTGTAATTTTAATGGATTTTTAGTAATAAAAAGAAGCATAGACTTCTGCAGTGATTTATATGTTCACATTGTTGTGTGAATTTTCTATAGTATCAGAATATGATGAAATGAATTGTAATTTTGTTCTAGAGTTTTTTACAATGTATTTTAAAGTGCAGATTTTGGTTATATGAAATAATCATGAATTTGGTGTTTTAATGAATGGCATAATTAAGTGTGTTGATAATCAGGGCAAAAATAGTGAATGTATGCATGTGAAGTGCAAATATGTTGTTATAGTAGTGTGGAATAATTTTGCATGAATTAGATTTCACTTCTAGTAAATGTTTTGTGCAATTCCAAGTCTATATTTGGTTTGCAACCTAGCATCATAATATCTATAATTACTTGGATCAAATTTGGTGCAAAACAAAATTCTTTATACATCATTCTAGAGTGCTTGATTAGGAGTCTTGCATGCGAAATTTGCATTTTCTATCGAATAAACCTAATAAGCTAATTTTCCACAAGAACCTTGATGTTTTGTTTTCTATGTTTCCTTACACTCACGCTAGCAACACGTTGCTCGTAGACAATACACCATATATAAAAACATGTTTAACAACCCGTATAATGCCTTTTTTGGAGTCATTTACTAACGTTTGTGAGGAGGATTGACATTTGTTGGGGTTTATTCTCCCTTAGGGTGAAAGCATGTTAGGGTGGTTAGTTTCTGGCATATCAAATCCTTTAAAAAAATCCCTGGTAAAACATTAATGGCACAAATCCAAATGGGTCAAAAAATTGGGCCAATGGATTTTGTCAAGTTTGGGCCCTATGTAGACCCTATTTACACATGTCAGATTGTGATTGTAGGAGAAAGCGCGCTGGATTATTTTTGAATTCCTTGTTTCCACCTTGCATGAAAAAAGTCGTATTTCTTACGATGGAGATAGTCTTTTGGGTTTAGTTTTTCAGATAAATTTATGTATTGCCTGCACACAAATTTTTGAGTGACTCTTTACCATTCTTGAGTGCACTTGATTTTTAAAAATGTGAGCTTGGTAATTTTTAGCTTCCTAAAGAAAATGACATACCTTAGTTCACAACTTGTCCCTTTCTTACCTCCTCCACCTCCTTGTGCTTTGAAGAGAAGAATGAAGCTTGAGTTGGGTTTGAAAGGTAGTTTCAAACCATTAAGGTTTGTCACTCCTTTATACGCATAACTTCGTAAGATTAGACATGGTGATCCCATTACACAAAAGGAATAAAAGTTTGAACTTTGTGCAATTGGCATGAGTCCAAAACATGTTTGAATTCCACAAGATATAACAATAGAAAAAGTTGCAAAATACTTTGGACCCATTGTTAGTAAGAATGGTCATAGTTATGTTTTAAACCATGATCTTGTGTTGGTTGAGAAAATTGAAAAATTATGGATGGTCATTCATCAAAAGTGTTGTGTTCTTGCTACAAGGGTGGTGTCTTTGGGCTTTGCTAGAAGGGTAGCCATGGGGGGGGGAACCCCTTGCGGGGAGGGAGGCAACAGCCCCATCAATCATTATCAGAAAGGGAGAAGTACAGAGGCGGGAGGAGACGCCACCGAATGGTGGTGTTGTCATTCCCGAAGATATTCAGATGCAACCATTCATTCTTAAAGGCAAGCTCAATTCTGTCTTGAATTTCTAAGTCTTTGTTGGGCCTGGGGGCTCTGATGGCCTTCCAGGTGGCCATGCCGACTTCAACAGTGGCCACCCAGGCCTGTTGAAGAACTTTGTTGAGGGAGTAGCAGTCGTCAAAGTGCTTGCGGCACCTTTCGGACCAAAGGTAGTAAAGGATGAAAGTGCGGAGGATGTTGAGAGGCTGCCTGAGGTAGGTGAAACCGCTGGTGTGGTAAGCGTGGAGGCCGGGAGGGTCGTCCTCTCGTTTGATGGAGGCCTCTCCGAGCAAGACGAATGGCCAATTGATGGTGATGTCCTCGGGAGCCTTCCATTCCTCCCAGACTCTCCTAAAAGCCACCCAAGCGCGTTGCGCGGGAGGGCAGTCTAGGAGGCAATGTTAGGGGGACTCAGGGGTCCTGGTGTCGCATGTGTTGCAAGTGGGAGGGATTCCCATCACCTGCAGCCAGGTCCCAATCGGGAGACCCTAGTTGAGGGTTAGCCAGATCCGGGTGCCAACCTTCCTAGGACGGGCGTTGTGCCAGATCCTAGCGACCACCTGATAGGTGGTGGAGTTCGTAAGGTCGAGGTCGTTGATGAACTTGTTGATTCCAGGTGAGTGAGAAGGCCCCTTGGCGTTTCTGTAGCCCCTTTTGGCAGTGTAGCCAAAGAAGGGCGCGTCGTCGAGCGGGTATATTTCTTTCCAATGCCATTCCCCTGGATCCCAGGGGAGGTTCTCGATAAAGCCTGATTCAAAGATCCAGAATGTTGCGTTCTTCTGGTTGACAGAGGGAGGGTCTCTAGCTGCTTTGAGAGAGGCGTCCTGCCTTTCTTGCGAGAGAACTCTAATCTCTAACCAAGGAGAGGTTGTGGTGAAGAAGGGAGTGGATCTGGTAGCTCATGGCCCGTAGTTGGCCGCTGGCAGAAATTCTCCTGAATTCCAGTGCCAGGACCTTGTCGGGAAGGGAGTCCATAACGTAGTAGACCCATTCTAGCAGCTCGCTCGATCGAGGGGCTGAATTGCTGACCCAGTCACCCGGTTGAGCCCAGGGGTTGAAGGAGTCGGGTCGCCTGGGAATGCTCTCTAGAATAATGTCTTTGGAGGCTCTGTTGGAAGCATGAAAATGCATTCCCAAGTCAGATAGGTTCTTCCATTCTTGCGCCTCCCAGTTCCAGAGGTTTCTGATTCTGGTGTGCTCGGAGCGCGCGAAAACGCAACCCTCGCTCTGGCCGTTCACTCCGAGAGGTAGACCTCTTGAGTTGGTGAGGGATGGGTTCCCGAAGAGAGGCTGCCTGAGCAGTTCCGCCCTGTTTGCCGGGTCTTCCTTAGTCAGACCTGGTCGCACATTGATCCATGCCCCGAGGATGCTTTTCCACATGGAGCAGGGCATCCTCTTGAGCTTGGGTGCGGCGAAGATCCAATTTAAATCTGGAGTATCGGGTCCTTTGCCATGGACTGGGAGCTTGGTCTGATTAGCGTCATGTCTGATAAGCTCTTTCCAAGGTTCCCCGCCTGGGGCTAGGCCCCGCACCAGCAGCTTTGCAAGGAGCGCCTCCGACTGGGTTTTGGGGTCGATTATGCCCAGCCCCCCTTTGGCGATGGGTAAGGTGAGGGTGTCCCATTTCACCTTAGCCCGGGAAGGCGCAGCTTTGCCCCCCCAAATAAAGTTCCTTACCACCCCACGTACCTGGCTACACATCCTGGGATTTGGGTTCCAAGATGCGGCCAGGTACCACATTGATGCCAGAAGAACTTGGTTGGCTACAAGTATCCTACCCGCGAGCAAAAGGTTATTGTGGCTCCAGTTGATCAATTTCCCTTTCAAAGCCGTCATCATTTTGTCAAAATTTGCCTTTGTCAGGAGGTGAAAGTCAACCTGGACCCCTAGGTATTTGACGCCCTCACCCTCGGGAATCCATTTGAGGCCGACCTCCTAGCCCTAAGCCTAGGTGCGTTCTCTCTTGCTCGCCCAGATGGCGGCGGATTTGTTCCAGTTTACTTTAGCGCCGGATGCTATACAAAACATTTCCAAAACTCCCTAGGCCCTATCCAGGTTAGCCTGGTCACCCTTGAGATATAGGGCTGTATCATCCGCGAAGGTCTGGTCCCTGAGTTTGCGCCCTCTAGGCAAGTTCAATCCTTTTACATCGTACCTGGGGTCTTCTAGCATGTGCCCCAGGATGTCAGTTGCTAAGATGAAAAGATAAGGCGCCAAGGGGCACCCTTAGCGGACAGATCAGGCTAGCTGGAATACTGGCCCCGCCTCTTCGTTGATCCTAATCACGGAGGTGGCATGGAGGTACAGGGTGCGGACCCACCGCACCCAGGTGCTATTGAAGCCGAGCTTGGACAGGGCTGTGAACAAAAAGTTCCACTCTATCTTATCGAAAGTTTTTTCGAAATCCAACAAGAGGAGGACCAGCTCCTGGTCGCTCTCCACGGCCCAGTCTAGGGAGTCCTAGGTTGTGAAGACATTGTCGAGAATACTCCTGCCCTCTACGAAGCCAGTTTGATTCGGCCTGATAACACCTGGGAGGAGGGCTTGCAGCCTCCCGACGAGGGTTTTGGCCAGAATTTTATAAACACTCCCTAGGAGAGTGATCGGCCTCCAATTCCTGAGTTTGGAACGGTCTCCTGTTTTGGGAATTAGGGTGATATGCCCTTTGTTGATGTAATAAGAGGCCTCTCCAGAGGCCAGCATGGCCGTGAAAGCTTTGAGCAACGTGGGCACCACTTCAGAGGCGCAGGCCTGGAAGAACTCAATAGGAATCCCGTCGTGTCCGAGCGCTTTGCCTTTGGGCAGCGCCTGGATCGCTTTGTGAATCTCTTCCAAGGTGAGATTCTGGGTGAGTGCCTCGTTCGCATCAACTGTGACCCTCACCAAGACGCTCTGCTAGCACCGATCCTGGGCTTCCTGAGTGCCCGGGAGATGGGCTTCTGAAGAGTAAAGATTGGAGTAGAATTCGGTGACGTGATGGGAGAGATCAGATTGACCTCTGACCGTGCCACTCTCTGTTTCTAACTCTCTCAGCAGAGTTTTTTTTGACCTAGTTTGTGGAAGTCAAAAAAATTCTTTGAGCAAGTATCATCGTACCTGAACCAGTTCGTGAAGGATAGGTGCTAGTTGCGCGACACTTAGTTCTAGTATACCTCTGCCAACTTCGCCTGGGAGTCGGACAGGATGTCCCTTACTCCTTCATTGGTCGGATCGCCCTGCAGCTGAACATCCGCCAGCTTGATCTTTTCAGTGTGAGATCTGATCATGGCGCCTTTCATGCGTCTTTTTGCCTTTGCAAGGCGATTGTTGCAGATCATTACCCTTTTTATGGCTGCTTCAATCGAGTATGCCCAGCCCTAGTCGCTGGGTGGGGTCAGTGAATCTCCAGCCCAGGCTTGGAGTAGGGCTACCTTGCTCTTCTCTTCCTCCAACAAGGAGGTGTCGAAATAGCACGCTGGCTTGTCTGTGCCGGTTGCCTGCCCCCAAATGGAGATGGTGAGGGGTGAGTGATCCGATAACTTCCTGATTGTGATTGCGGACTCGATTCTCCCCCCTTGGAGTCAAGGTCTTGGGATACCATAAATTTGTCTATTCTGGAGATCGCGGAGTTGGCTCCGAGTCTCCCGTTGTCGAAGGTGAAGCCTTCTTGGACATCTTCCTGAAACTATCTGAGCACCAGGCATCGGTCAGACCGTACTGAAGGGTCATGTGATGCCAGGAGGCCGCCTCCCTCCTGTGCATCTGCCTTCCGCCGGTAATGCCCCTGCGGGAGGTTTCCTCCTGATGGTTGAAGTCTCCCCCGATTACGGTGCTGTCGGAGTCGAGCTCAGTTCTGCTTATGGTTTTCCATAGGAGGGCTCGGTTTCTCGAGGTCTGGGCAACATACACGTTTATAATAGTGAGCGTGCCACTGCCGACCGCTTGTAATTTGATGAACTGGGCTCTTCCCTCCATCAAAATTCCGCTGTCCACCACCAGAGGGGCGGTCTTTTTGTCTACAAGGATGGCGGTACCAGCGCTCGTTCTTTGAATGGGGCCCATCTGTATTCTTAGGTTCCAGAAGGCGCCCCCCTTCCAGTACTCTAAGCCTTTCCCTGTGCTCCTCGTGCCCTCTATACCCAGGTGGTGTTCCTGGATGAGGAGAATTTGAGGGGGGGGGGGAAAGAAAAGCTAACCAGAGATCGCCTTTGGTTTTGGCGATTTGCTTCCCAAACCTCTGACGTTGAAGGATGTCAGGGTGAGAGTTTTTTCAAACATGAGCGCACGGATCCTGGGCGGCTGGAGAGCCGATCGATCCCATGTTTACCAGCATTATTTGGCCTGCCTTCTCCTGATCCACTCCCTGGACTATTTGTCCGACCTCAAAGTTGGGGGAGGTGACCACCCGCTGGGGCTCCAGTTTGGAGAAGTCCAGCTTAGTGAACCTTTTCTTCCTGATAGCTTGAGGAAACACCAGTTGGCTGGCAGTCTCGCTTTTGCGTGCTTGACGATCTGTGCTCACAAGGCCGGACTTCAGCAGGAGGTTGTGGGCCAAGCTCGAGAACTCAATGTCGTTGTTCATACCTGTCAGGGAATCGGACAACCTCCAGTGGAGGTGTCTCTTATTCTGCACACTGATGGCACTGGAGCCAGTACTAATGTGTGCGAGAATTGTGCATTCCCACCCTCCTCTAATATGGTCCTCTTGCCAGCTCCATTCTAAGGAGAGGCAGTCCTTGAGATTGAGACTGAACCTGAGAATCTTATCCTCAAGCTCAGATTCGATGCTCTGGGTGATGTCTGCAAGTGCTATTGCATGGGTCCATTCTTCCTCGGGCGAGCCCGTGATCCTGATGCTTAGCGGGAGGCCTGGCAGGGCGTTGTTCCTAGTGTAGATCAGAATCTCCTTCTAGGCGTTTTTTTCCCTTGACAGGACCAGCCAGATCCTTGCTCTGGCGTGTTCCTGCCCTGATGGAGACGAGATTCCCAGTGAGGTGAAATAGGAGTAGTGCACGTCTGAGTGCGTACGCTTCCTTTTTCCCCCTGGAGTGATATCAGGGTTCGGGGTGAGGGTTGTGGACTGAGGTAGGACCTATCTCAGAGAGGCGATCTTAGGGGTGTGGTTTTTCCTTCCCTGAAAAGTCCAACCCTCCCTCATCTCCTCAAGATTATCCATCACGTTTTCAGCTTCTGGGTTGTCCGCCTCTAGGGCCGCAAAAGGGTTAGTGCTTGTAGCTGGTTGTGTAGCCTGGCTGCTGTCAGCGTTCCGGAAACCAAAATTGAGCTTTGCCTTGGTCTTGTGGAAGTTTTCTAGGTGTTTGCTGAGCATTTAGTTGGGACTATTGGGTTCGAGCTCTGGAACGCTTGCTTGCTCTGACATAGCGTGATCTGTTTCCGAACTTCCTAGTGCTCCAGCTTGGCTAGAGCTTCTTAGTTGAGAGTCAGCTCTGAGAGGCTTGTCTGAGCAATTGCTGATGGTTGGATTGGTGGGATGCTCTAATTGCCTAAGAGCTTTTGAGTTCACCGGGCTCCTCTGGGTGCACGTTTGAGTGCTCCTGGCTTTTTGAGGTCGCGAAGGCCTGTCCCCCCTGGTCTTGCTTTGGTTGGGGAGCTCCTCCTTCCGATTGCTTTCCGTCTGGCACGTTTGTGGAGAGGGGTCCGGTGGGTGGAGTCACCCCTTCCCAAGGTTTGCTTCTGTTGGTGGTGCAGGATCGGGTGTGGTGACCGAATCGCCTGCATTTTCTACACTGATTCGGAAGACCGGAGTACAGAATTCTCTGTGCTATCAAGTCATTGGTCTCAGCTCCTCCCCGATCTTACTGGCCATAATGGTCAGTGCTCTAGTGTTCCAAAATTGCTCATGCAAGTCGGGGAATTGCACCTTGATTGCATGAGTGAGTTGAGCCTCTGCTCCCTGAGAGCTTGCATCGAAGTTCGGAATATATCGCGAGAAGGAGAGGCACAAGCCA
>Ga0116228_10005241_pt1 | contig 11546 bp, 12 predicted proteins | sample S1TSphfallax_2_FD_89694 | JGI IMG/M metagenome (GOLD analysis project Ga0116228, IMG submission 89694) | Host-associated microbial communities from peat moss isolated from Minnesota, USA - S1T2_Fc - Sphagnum fallax MG | ecosystem: Host-associated > Plants > Peat moss > Unclassified | place...
CGGTGCCTCGCCGACCTTGTGGGTGACAAGAATTGTCGGTGCCTGACGCCACGGGGCAAATCTAACGCTCATGCGCAATCGTTCGTGCTCAACCGCTGATCCTCAATCGCTAATGCGCGGGTCGCAGAACCTCGCAGGCTTGCGAGTGCGCTTTCAGGCCCTTGCAGAGCGCACTCGCTCGCTTGCCGCTCAAGTTCACGACTTGCAGGCGGTACATCGTACCCGTCGCCACTTCGCGCGTCGAAATGTGAGGCGACAGGCCGCTGAGAAGCTGGGGATATTTTCCGGACAGGGTGGTCCACAGCCGGTTGGCAGCAGCTTCGCCGGTTTTGAACGCGCCGAGCTGCACGCCATATTTTCCGCTCACCGATTCGGGGCCGGCACGGGCCGCCGGGGCCGCTTTTGACGGCGGGCTTGGCGTTGTTGACGCTTTTTGCGCGGTTTTGTGCGTCGGCTGCGGCGTGGCGTGACGCGCCGGCGTTTCTGCCGGCGGTTCCGCCGGGGTCGCAACCGGCGGCTCGGCATCAGCGGCCGCAGCTCCGGGGCCGGCGGAAGTTCCATTGGTAGGCGTCGCGGCGAGCGAGAAATTTTCGACGCGGATGCGGGCTTCCTCCGCCCACTTACCGTCGGGGTATTGCTTCAAGAATGCTTGGTAGGCGTCGGCCGAATCGATGTCGCGCGCCTTTTGCCAATCCCTTTCCTCGTAGAGTTCCTTGACCCGTGCATGCGCCTGCGCAGCGAACTCACCGTTGGGATAATTCTTCAAAAACAGTTCGTAGGCATCCGCGGTGTTGGAGGCACGGGTCTTTTCCCAATCACTTTGCTGACGGCTGCAGGCCGTCAGGCCCAGGCACGCGAAAAGGCAGATGACCAAAACGGCTTTATACATGACGGTCTTTTCCAAAAGCAGGCGTCATTTAACGCATGGGTGGATTCTACTTCTTAAGCTCGCCGCGACGCCAAGCTCGTCACACCACGGCCGGGCCCGGGGAGGATAATGCGCCCATGAGCGAACCCAAGCGGCGATTCCTGGAAAGCGTAGCCGCCTCACCCACATTCATCGGCGGCGAGTCAGTATTCGTCGGCAACTTCCGCGGAGCCGGACAGTTCGTGGTTTCGGGCGAGGTTCAGGGCGACGGTGATATCGAGGGTGGGCTGAACATGTCCGCCTCGGCGCGGTGGCACGGCCACATTCGCGCGCGCCAAGCCATCATTGCCGGCGAGATCATCGGCAGCCTCACGGTCGCCGATAAACTCGAGATCGGCTACACGGCAATCATTCGCGGCAAGGTGAGCGCCCGCACCATCGCCATTGCCAAGGGTGCCATCGTCGACGGGGAGATCGAGGTCACCTCTGATGCAAAAGTGGTGCGCTTCGAGGAGAAGCGCGAGGGGAAAACCAAGAGCTAGCTCATTTGGTTTTCACCGATGTACGTGAATGGCGACACCCGGCGAAAATTGGTGTGTTACCGCGTCTTCGCGCATCCTAGCGTCCCATGGAAGAATACGATGTCATCGTCATCGGCGGAGGAGTTCATGGCGCCGGTGTACTGCAGGCCGCGGTTGCTGCCGGCCACAGTGCACTGCTCGTCGAGCGGCGCGGCCTGGCGAGCGGCACGTCGAGCAAGTCAAGCAAGCTGATCCACGGTGGATTGCGCTATCTGGAGTCGGCGCAGTTCTCGCTGGTGCGCGAGAGTCTGCGCGAACGGGCAATACATTTGCGTATCGCCGCTGAGCTGGTCGAACTGAAGTCATTCTTCATACCCGTCTATGACGACACACGCCGCCGCCCCTGGCAACTGAATCTCGGGTTGTGGATGTATGCGCTGCTGGGCGGCTTTGGCGCGGGAACACGATTCGGGGCAGTACCCCGCCTCGCCTGGCAGACCCTGGACGGCTTGAAAACCCGTGGGCTGGATGCGGTGATCCGCTATCACGACGCGCAAACCGATGATGCCTTGCTGACCCGCGCGGTGGTGCAATCGGCGGTGGAGTTGGGCGCCGAGGTGATGATGCCGGCAAGCTTCGTTGGTGCTTCGCTGCGCGAAGATGGCGTCACGGTGAATGTCACGCACAACGGCGAAGCGCGGCAATTCGCCGCGCGAGTGTTGGTCAATGCCGCCGGCCCGTGGGCGCCCCAGGTGGCGCGCGCGGTGACGCCGGGAATTTCGGTCCCCGACGTCGATCTCGTGCAGGGCACGCATATCGTACTGCCCTTCGCGCTTTCCGCCGGCATTTACTACGTCGAGAGCCCGATGGATGGACGTGCCGTGTTCGTGATGCCGTGGTACGGCGCAACCCTCATCGGCACGACCGAAACGCCCTATACCGGCGAGCCCGACCAGGTGAAGCCGCTCGAGGCGGAAGAAGACTATCTGCTCGCGGTCCTGCACCACTATTTTCCAGCATTGAGCCATTTCTCGAAGGCGGACATCACTCAGCGCTTCGCGGGCCTGCGGGTATTGCCGGCGGCGTCCCAGGCGGCCTTTGACCGGTCCCGGGAGACCATTTTCAGCACGGATCGTGACTCGCGCCCGCGCGTACTCGGCATCTACGGCGGCAAACTCACCGGTTGGCGCGCCGCGGCCGCCCACGTCCTGGAGCGCATCGGGCCGTCCTTGCCCGCCGCGCAAAGGCGTGCGGCGACTGACAAGTTGATCTTGAGGAGACCGAAATGAACAGGTACGCCCCCTATGCGCTGCTGGCGACTCTGCTGGCGGGCGCCGTGCACGCCGAAGACTATCTCAGCCCCACCGAGGAGCGCGTGCGTTTGTCGCTCGGCTTCGATTATTTGAACTCGAATACCAACGTGCAAATCGACAGCAGCGCGGGTGTCGTCGGCACACCGGTCAACGCCGAGAAGGACTTCGGTATGGCCAAGTCGGATGTCGAGGCGAAATTCCAGATCATGCTCAGGGTGGGCGAACGCAACCGCGTACGCTTCGATTATTTTTCCCTGGATCGCACGGGGTCCGCGACGATCAATGAAGACATTCTATTTCGCAACGTCGAGCTGCTGCCCGGGGATCCGGTGAATTCCAATCTTTCCATCGACGTATTGAGCATCACCTATGGATATTCGTTCATCCACCGGGAGAAATTCGAACTCGCCGCAACGCTGGGCATCAACGTCACCGACATTTCCGCAAGGGCCCGTGTCAACACCATCGCGCGGCACGTGGATCAGACGGAAGATCAAGCAGGCCCGTTTCCGACCGTCGGTCTCGACGCCACCTACGTGATCAGCAAGCGGTTTTATGTCGATGGCCGCGCGCAGTACTTCAAGGCCAACATCGACGATTTGGATGGCTCGCTGGGTTTCTTCGAGCTGGACGCGCTGTACCGGTTGCGACCCAACGTCTCTTTCGCACTCGGCTACGAGTTGGTCCGGGCGCATCTGTTGTCGGCGAAGGCTTCCGAGGCCGGCCTCTTCAACTTCAACACGCAAGGGCCCGGGTTGTTTGTCAGGGTGGCCTTCTAGTACTTTCGAGCATGTGATGTTGACCGGTCAACATCACGGACCTGCGTTGGCGCCTTCCGCGGCGAATTCGACGCGATTGTTGGCGGCGGCGGCACGGTTCCATTCGCCCGCCGTGAGACCCTCGGTACGCGCCGGATAGGGCGTGATGTTGCGCGGAGAGTTGCCGCCGTTTTCCAAATCGATCGTGATGGCCCCGAGCGCTCGCTGCCGAACGCCGGCAATAAGATTCGCAAAGGCCAGCGATTGGCGCTGCTGGCCGGACAGCGACTCCTCGAAGGGATTGCCGATCAGATCGCACTTGCTCAAGGGAAGACCTGCCGCCGCGGGCGCGTATCCGTCCGCGGCATTGCCGCTGAGGCAAAACATCCCGGCCAAATTCGTGATGCGTACCACACCGCGGAATCCTTGCGCCTCGAGCTTGGCGAGAAAATCGCGCAATACGTCGATCCTGGTGCGATCGAATGGTATTTCACCGTACGGCACCGGTTCCACGCGCGAGGCCAGGGGTGCAACAGCGCCGACCGCCGAGCCGATGACGCCGTTGTTGCCGGCGGCCACCGCAGCCGTCAGATCCTTGACCGTGGCGGACAAGTCCGCCCGGGTGCGCTGCAGTTCGGCGTTGGCGGCCGACAGCCCCGAGAGCTGCGCCTGTGCGGCCGCGAGTTCCGAGCGAGTCATCAGCCAGCTCGCTGCAAACGCGACTGCGAGAATCACCGCCGCAGCGATCGCCAACGCCCACGGCAGATGATCGCGCTTCGGCGGCGGTGCAGGCAACGCCTCCGCGGGCGGCGCCGGATCGTGTCGCACGTCGCTCACGATGCGCGCCGCAAAGCTGTCCAAACTGGCGACGATGAAACGGCGCAGGTCGACACCTTGGTCCTTGACGGCCGACTCGACCCGCCGACCCCAATCGATGCTGCCCGACGCAGGCATGTTCTTGGAGACCGGCAGCACCTCCACGGGAGATCCGCCGATGATCTCCACGGGTGCAAGCGCCGGATCGTTCATGTCGCGCCGGTCCGGCAGCAGATGCAATTCGTACAAAACTTTTGACACGTCGACGGGGCGCACCTGCTTGGGCAAAACCCCCATTGCACCCAGCGCCCGCGCCTGACCGACATACAACTCGCCTTCCTGCGAGGTGTACATCATGATCGGAATCATCGCGGTCTGCGGATTGCTCTTGATGCTCTGCAATGCCTGCAGTCCGTCCATGCCCGGCATCTGATGGTCCATGAAAATGGCGTCGGGCCGATTGCCCTTCAGATACTCGATGGCGCGCTCGGCGGCATCCGCCATGTCGACTTCGATGTCGTACTTCTCGAGCATGCGGCTCAAGATGACTCGAGCGGACTTCGAGTCGTCGACCACCAAAACGCGTTTACGGGCCATGGGAATAGTGTAGCTCAGGTCCCGCATCGTTCGTCACCGTGCCGGATGCGCGTCTTCCGACTGACGCCAATTCGCGACGCTGCCCTATGCGTGTCGCGTGATGTGCCGCAGCAGCAGATCATCCGCTCCGCGAGCTCAGGCGGGGTCGGCGCCGGGTGATTCCTTGTTCTGCGCGATCCAGGTCAACGCAGACTCCACGTCGGCGAGCTCACTCGCCGTGAAACCTTCGATCCTCACGCCGGTCGCCTCGGCCTTCTTCTTGGCCAGCTCCGCAGCGGCGATACCATGCACCCACACCAGCCCGCGGCGCACCTTGGCCGTAAATTTCTGCTGCTTTTCTTCTGTCATCTCTTTTCTCCTGCAAGTTGTTTACCGCTGTTCTCAGCACGATACACGACTCAAACGGCCGCGCGGAACCTAAAGATCGTCTCAGGGCGCCGCAATCGCGCGGTCCAACCGGCTACTGTAGGCGTTGAGGGCGCGTGCGACTACCCCCATGTATTCGTTTGCCTCGTCCCAGCGGCTGTCTTCGATGGCCTCTCGAATCCCGGGCAGCGTTTTCACGCCGTAGCCCGTATGCGCCCCCGGTGCGTAAATCATGTGCTGATACCAGTCCCGCCCGCCGGGCAATCCGTGCGGGTCCGTCAGTGTTTGCTCGATGCTCGTGAGCGTTGCGTTGATCCGCTCACGTTCGGCCGTCGCGTGCGCATCATCGCCGGCGCTGACACGTGCATACTCCTTGTCGAACGCCTTGCCGCTTTGCTCGAGCTTGGCAACGGCATTGTCGAGCGTCGAGAAATTCAAATACGGCACGTCCCCGGCGCGCGGCGGCGCGATGCGCGGCTGATTCGGATCGGAGGCGATCGTGAATGCGTCCTCGTCGAGCAGCTTGTCGAGTTCGCGCGCCTTCGAGCGCATGTTGTCGGCCAGCTTGTGCAATTCCTCGTCGTAGCCTGCGATGGATGCGGCGAAATCGCTTTCGTCGGCGGGTATCAATTCGGCTTGCGCGGTGCGCAGCACCACCCTTCCCGCAACCTTGGCCAGTGCCACGCCATACTCGAATTTCGGATCGACGAAGCGGCGATAATGTTCGAACGTATCGTATGCCGAATGATAGACGCCGTAGTCCTGCTCGCCGCTGAAGGACAGGTCCACTGCGTTCACGCCGAGGTGCTGCAAGAAGGGCGTGTAGTCTGATCCGGATCCGAGTGCGCCCAGCTGCAGATCGGTGCCGTGGCTGGATTCGCCGGCCGCACCCCTGCCGCCCGCCCCCGCGCCGTTGGCACCCGCCTCGTAGCTGGAGACACGTCGCTCGGTCAAGGCACGTGCCAGAACGCTGACGCCCGTCTCTGGATCCTTCACGTCGCGCGCTGCTTCACTGATGAAGCGCTGCATGGCATGGCTGCCCTCGGCGCGCAGGATGCCGCGCGCATTCACGTCGGAATTCACGTAGAGCACCGCCTTGCCCTTCAACTCATCTGCATGGGTCTCGGCCCACTCGGTTGATCCCAGCAGCCCGGGCTCCTCGCCATCCCAACTCGTGTACACCAAGGTGCGGCGCGGTTTCCAACCTTCCTTCACCAGGCTGCCGATGGCTTTGGCCTCCGCCATCAACGCAACTTGTCCGGAGAGCGGATCGGCGGCGCCGAACACCCAGCCGTCGTGATGGTTGCCGCGAATCACCCAGCGGTCCGGCTCCTCGCTGCCGCGAATCTTCGCGATCACATCGTAGAGCGGTTTCTGGCTCCATTCCGACAGCACCTTCATGTGCACCTTGGCGGGTCCCGGGCCTATGTGATACGCCAACGGCAGTCCACCGCGCCACGCTGCGGGCGCGACACGGCCGCCGAGCGCGGCCAACAGCGGCTCCGCGTCGGCGTAGGAAATCGGCAGCACCGGAATCTTCAAGATGTTCTTGGCATCCTTGAGCGCGAGACGCTTGGCGCCGGGCGTGGCACCGACATTGGGAGTCAGCGGGTCGCCGCTGTACAGGGTCATGTCCTCCACCGAGCCGCGTTGCACCGCGTCCGGAGGGCGGTAGCCGCCCTTCGGATACGTGTCACCCTGTCCGTAACCATCATCGCGCGGATCCGAATAGATAAGACAACCAATGGCGCCGTTCTCATAGGCCAGCTTCGGTTTGAGGCCGCGCCAGCCGCCGCCGTAACGCGTGATCACGATGCGCCCCTTGACGCTGACACCCTGTCGCGCGAGCTCCTTGTAGTCATCCGGCATGCCTTGGTTGACGTATACCAACTCGCCGCTCACGTCGCCGTCGGCTCCGTATTCGTTGTAAGGCGGCAGCTCGTCCTTGGTCCGCTGGGTGGCGGCGTCGCCCGCCACCGGCGGCTCGCTCAAGCGCGCCTTGAAATGGGTCGGCGCGGTGAGCTCCACCAATACTTGCTTGGGAGTGGGGTACAGCACCGAGAAAGTCTCGATCGATGCATCCCAACCCCATTCGCGAAACTTCGCCAGCTCGAATTCCGCGTTCGCCTTGTCGTGCACGGAGCCGACATGATTCGGTTCGGACGCCAGCTGCTGCATCCACGCGCGCAAGTCCGCGGCGGAGAGATCTGCGTCGAAGCGCTGCTCCAATTGCATCTCGGTAAGCGCAGCGGCGGCGGAAAAACCCTCGATGTCCGTGGAACCCGGTGCGCCGGCGGCCGCGACGGCCCCCGCGATCAAGGCGCTTGTCATTCCCGACAGTGCGCGGCGAGCGCGCAAAACAGTGATCACCATGCTTCTCCTATTCACGAATACCGGTACCGCGGTTCAACAAGCCAACCGCCAGGGAAAACATCGCCGCTGCGGCGATCAGCATGATCGCATATGCCAATCGCAGATCGACGTCCGAAACGCCCAGGAAGCCGTAACGAAAGGCGCTGACCATGTACAAGATGGGATTGGCGTGCGACACCACATGTGCCCAGCCGGGCAGCATGGTGACCGAATAAAAGACACCCCCCAGGTAGGTGAGTGGCGTCAGCACGAAGGTGGGAAACCAAGAGATGTGATCGAAGTTCTTCGCGAACAAGGCATTGATGAAACCGCCCAGCGCGAAAACGAAGCTGGTCAGCAGCACCGCCGAAAGTATTGCGGCAACATGCGCAAGTACCAGGTGCGTGAAGAACAACGCCACCACGGTGACCACCGAGCCGACCAACACGCCGCGCAGCACGCCGCCCATCACATAGCCGAGCACGATCAGCCAATTCGGCATCGGCGACACCAGCAATTCTTCAATGTGTTTGCCGAATTTGGCGCCGAAGAAGGATGACACCACGTTGCCGTAGGAATTTTGGATCACCGTCATCATGATCAGGCCCGGGGCGATGAACTGCATGTAATCGTAGCCGCCCACCTGGCCCACGCGCTTGCCGATCAAGCTGCCGAATATGATGAAATACAACGTGGCGGTCACCGCGGGAGGCACTATCGTCTGCCCCCAGATACGGGTGATGCGGCCGAACTCGCGGATGATGATGGTCTTGAAACCGATCCATTGCGTGCCCGCCCGGGATGCCGCCATATCAGGTGCCGCCCGCGGCTGCAGGTTTGGCGTTGGCATCGACCAGACGCATGAACAATTCCTCGAGCCGGTTCACCTTGTTGCGCATGCTGTGTACGGCAATTCCCTGCGCGGAGAGCTGCGAGAAGATGTCGTTCAGGCTTTGCGCCTTCGACATCTCGATTTCCAAGGTGTGAGAATCCGCCAGCAACGTCTTGAAGCCGGCCATCTGCGGCGCTTCCGTTCGCGCGTCGCGCAAATTGAAGACGAAGACTTCCGTCTGAAGTTTGCGCAGCACGTTCTGCATGCTGTCACGCTCGATGATGTTGCCGCCTTCGATGATGGCCACGTTGCGGCACAGATTCTCCGCCTCCTCGAGATAGTGCGTGGTCAGAATGATGGTGGTGCCCTGCGCGTTGATGCCGCGCAGGAACTCCCACATGGAGCGGCGAATTTCGATGTCCACGCCCGCCGTCGGCTCGTCGAGGATCAGCAGGCGCGGCTCATGCATCAGCGCCCGCGCGATCATCAAGCGGCGCTTCATTCCGCCCGACAAGCTGCGTGCAATCGAGTTGCGCCGGTCCCACAGCTGCAGCTGCTTCAGGTATTGCTCGGCGCGCTTCTTGGCCAGGGTGCGCGGAATCCCATAGAAACCCGCCTGATTCACCACAATGGTGAAAGGCGTTTCGAACATGTTGAAATTGATTTCCTGCGGCACCAAGCCAATGCAGGATTTCGCGCCCTCCAAGTCCTTGTCGATGTCGTGTCCGAACACTTCGACCACGCCGCTGGTCTTGTTGACCAGGGAGGTGGTGATGCCGATGGCGGTGGTCTTGCCGGCGCCGTTGGGGCCGAGCAGCGCGAAAAAATCCCCTTCGTCGACCTCCAGGTCGATGGCTTTGAGCGCACGGATACCGTTCTTGTAGACTTTTGTCAGCTGGCGGAGGACTAGGGCGTGCATACGAGCCGCGTAGCCTAAACCTCGCGAGGCTCGGGCCGCAATGCCAATTCGCGCGGGTTCGGCGCGCTCAGCGAGGATGACTTGGGTCGAAAACCGGCAAACGCGAGGCGGCAGCGAGTTGCAATCCATGCAATTGAACCCGCCGCAGCGTCACCGGGTCGCCGCCACCTGCCGCGCCGGCGAGCGCGCTCCAATAGGTCGGGCAATCGCTCCAGCGAGCGCTCAGGTGCGGCGCTTCAGTCACGGCGAGAGATGATATGACTTCCAAGGTCGCGCCCCGGAATGCCTCGGCGGTTTCGCCATTCATCCCCAGCAACAATTGAGGCGTCATGCCCGCCATCGAGGCGATATGCCAGGCATAGAACACCGCCAATCCGACGAATTCCACCGTGCCCGCATCTGGATCGGCTTCATCGGCGACGTGCCAACGGCGCCCGTTGTACAAACGTTCCCGCCAATGGGTTGAATCTCGAAAGCGCAGGTCGAACAAGGCATACGGACAATTCGCGGCCGCCTCGCGCTGTGCTTGAGACAGCGGAGCGAGCCGCGTGAGAATGTTGGTCGACAATCCGCCGCGGCATGCCCAGGCGCCGTGCGCGGTTGCGGCAAGTTCCAGGAAGCGGCGATTCAAGTCCCGCAACGAGAGCAGATTCGCACCTGAAAGCTGCACTTCGCCTTGCCAAGCGCCGACGAACGATTCCGGCATGACCATCTCCCTGCGATGAGTCTTTGAATTTAACCGTGGTTTTCGTGGTCACCGCGCATTTCGACGCAAATACAGCGTCAAATTTCGCCTCGGACCACTTGGCAACCACGCTAACTTTGTGATTAATTTCTGTCAAATTATTTTCCGCCCGAAATTCGTCGATTTGCAAATCACCCGGGAGATTTCATATGAGAGTGTCCGATGATCGATATATGCGCGATCGGCAGCGCCTGGATCTGGCGCTGCGTTTGATTCATCACGAAGCCCGCACGTTCACGATCCGTCAGTTCACCGGCTTGAGCGACGACCGGATACGCAAGCTTTATAGAAGTTACGTGCTTCACGATGGCGCGCGCTGCGTGCTGCGTCATCGCGGCAAGTCGCCGCGGCAGGCGGCGTTCTTCTTCAGAAATCCGGAGGTGACGTTCCACGCATCGCAATTGGCAAGGCTATTCCTGATTTACGGCCTGGTCAGCGCCGCCGGCGGCGGATTGGAATCACGCTATCGTGTCGGCTCGCACGAGTCGGGGACGCTTCTTTGCCAGCGTACGAGGCTTATCTAGAGCTACATAGCCCGGTCAGCATCTCGTTCGAGCATGCTTGGTTTTTTGCTGCTGGCGTTGGCGCGGCGCGACGAGGTCGGCATCGGGCGCTGCGAAGCGTGCGGTGGCGTGCGATTGAGGGATCTGGTGGCCAAGCGGCGTTACGCCTGCGCCAACTGCGACGCTGCGGGTGTCCTCGGCCTGGGAGCTCAGATGTCCGTGTTTCGGCCTGAACGCGTAAATCTTGAGACCGTGCCTAATTTCCGGTAATCTTTCCGGAAAATAAGGAGCCTGCATGGGTAAGCGATCATCCGTCGCCAGTCATCGAGCACGAAGGGCGCGCGCAGGATTCGTGCGAGTCGAAATCAGCGTCCGCAAGGAAGACGCGCCTCTTGTACGCGGTGTGGCTGCTGCCCTGTCCGATCCGAGCCGTCGGGCCGATGCCCGTGCGCTCTTACGGCAGCGATTTTCCGCGCCCACCAAATTGAGCTTGAAAGCGCTGCTTGCGTCCGCACCGCTCGATGGCATCGATCTCGATCGCGCGCGCGATTTCGGGCGCGATGTCGATCTGTGAGCTATCTACTCGATACCAACGTCATCTCCGAGGTTCGCAAGGGCGAGAGGTGCGATCCGCATGTCATGGAATGGTACGCGTCGATCGCCGATGCGGAGGTGTTTCTGAGCACGCTCGTTCTCGGAGAGATCCGCAAGGGAGTTGAACTTGCGCGTGTACACGACCCGAGCAAGGCTGCGGCGCTCGAACGATGGCTCGGTCAGGTTGAAGTCGCATTCGACGGTCGTGTGCTTGGAATCGACAATGCTGTGGCCCATCGATGGGGAAGAATGAGCGCTCTGAGACCGACTCCGGTCGTCGACTGCCTCTTGGCAGCCACGGCCGCGGTCAATCGGCTGACACTGGTGACCCGCAACGACGGCGACGTAGCCGGTCTCGGCGC
>Ga0116228_10005242_pt1 | contig 11545 bp, 8 predicted proteins | sample S1TSphfallax_2_FD_89694 | JGI IMG/M metagenome (GOLD analysis project Ga0116228, IMG submission 89694) | Host-associated microbial communities from peat moss isolated from Minnesota, USA - S1T2_Fc - Sphagnum fallax MG | ecosystem: Host-associated > Plants > Peat moss > Unclassified | place: USA...
ACCCTGTGGGGCGCCATGGTGAACACATCGCGCACCGTCGCCCGTGAAGCCCTCACCCTGCTGCCGCGCCGTGACGTGGCGGCCACGGTGGCGCACCGGCAGATCGCCTACGTGCACGCCCTGCGCATGCACCTGCGTCGCCAGTCGCCATGGGACGACCTGGCCAACCGCCTGCCGGCCGACGAGGTGGAACGCCTGCGCGGCGTCGCCAACGTACCCAACGCCATCCATGCGCGCACGGCGACGATCATCGCAGGCACCGAACCCGATCCGATCCTGCTCGCCGCCCTGTCACGCACCCTGAGCGACATCTCCAATGCGCAAGGCGGCATGGAGCGGATCAAGAACACGCCGCTGCCGCAGCAGTACGCGACTTATCCCGCCATCTTCACCCACGGCTTCTGCCTGCTGCTGCCGCTGGGACTGGTGGAAACGCTGGGCCTGTACACGCCGCTGGGCTCCACCGTGGCGGGCTTCCTGTTCCTCGCCCTGCTGCAGATCGGCAACGACATGCAGAATCCGTTCGAGAACCTGGAAGACGACGTTCCGCTCACCACCCTCACCCGCGCCATCGAGATCGACCTGCGCGATGGCCTTGGCGAAGCGCATGGACTGGAACCGATGAAGCCGGTGGACGGCATTCTCTGGTAAGTCGTCAGAAGCGATATTTTTCCACTTCGTCGCCGCGCTGCACCGATAGTTCGAAACTGCGTTCGCCAAGCGAATGCACGGCTTCGACCACGACCCGGTCGGCGCCCGACGCGAGCTGTTCCGCCTGCTCGCGAATGCCATCTGGAAGGTCGGCCAGACCGATCAGGTATTCGATTTCCGTCGGCTCGTGCCGGCGGAATTCCACGGTCACCTCGCGGCCGAAACCGGCCAGTCGCGCATTGGTACCGCCGGCCACCCGCTGGGTGCTCACCCCGATGCCATGCGTCTGTACCAGGGCATGACTGGCCATCGCCGTCATGGCGATACCAGCGGTCACCATCGAGCCATAGGCCAGCCGGCGGAACAGCGCCTCGCTCAGCAAGGGCAGGATGCGGCGTACGCCAAAGGTGGATATCACCGCCGCGATGGCGAGCACGGCACCGGCACCGACGGCTTCCCGCGTCACCAGCCCGAAGTACACATAGAGCACGATCTTCAGCAGGTGCAGGATGATCTCGTTCGCCGCACGGGTCGCGACGATGCGCTCCTTGTCGAGGCCATAACGCAGGTAGAAGCCATTGAACAGCAGGCCGACCGCACCGGTCAGGCCCGAAACGAAGCCCGCACATAAGCCGATGACACCCAGCAGGCCCGGCCCCGGTGCTGCACGCGCCATCGTGAGTCGAGGCTTGCGCCATAGCATGGGCAGGTTGGCCAGCAGGAACAGCCCGATCAGCAGCTCGGCGTACACCGGGCTCACATGGCCCAGCAGCCAGGCGCCCACGCACGCCCCGGGAATCGAAAACGGCACGAACCAGCGCACGATGCGCCATTCCACATGGCGCAGGAACAGGCCGATGCGGGTCATGGAGCTCACGGCGCTGCCGATGGACAGCGCCACCGGCACCTGGGCCATGGGCAGGCCAAGCCTGAGCACGGGCATCAGCACCAGCCCGGCTCCACCGCCGCTGACGGCACTGATGGCAAAGGCGGCAAGCGTGGCGAAAAAGACGAGGACGAAGAACATGGAACCGACGGCGGGAGGGAGTGCGCGGATCATCCGACCCCCTACTTAGGGGAAGCTTCGATACCCCCGCGCACGGTAGAACTTCATTCATGCCCGACATGACCCATGGCACGGGACAATCGCCCCGCATAGGATTTCAATCGAGACAAATTCAGCCTGTCCAGGGGAGACTGCCTTGCGCCCGTTGCGTCCGCTCGTCCTTGTATCCGCCCTACTGCCGGCCCTGGCCGGCGCCGCCGACGGACCGGCGAGCCTCGTCAATCCGCTGATAGGCACCACCAACGGGGGGAATGTCTTCCCCGGCGCCGTCGTCCCCTTCGGCATGCTCCAGTTCAGTCCGGAAGCCTCTCCCCTGCCGGGCAAGAAATCGCCCATCGCGGCTCCGGGCGGCTATGAATACCGCGCCGACACCCTGCGCGGCTTCAGCCTCACCAACGTGGAAGGCTGGGGCTGTGCCGGCGCCTCGGGCGATGTGCCCATCATGCCGGTCACCGAAGAGGTGACCCAGTCGCCCAGCAAGGATTTTCGCCATACCTATACATCCACCTTCTCGCATGCGAACGAGCAGGCCCGGGCCGGTCACTACCATGTGACACTCGACAACGGCGTGGCCGTGGATCTCACCGCCGCCCTGCACAGCGGTGCCGCACGATTCGCCTTCCCGGCCGGCAAGCAGGCAAACGTATTGGTGCGCGCCTCCGATTCGGAAGTAGGTTCGGAGAAGGCCACGGTCACCGTGGACGCTGCGCATCGGCGGATCAGCGGTGAGGTCACCAGCGGCAATTTCTGCGGTTACATCAACGATGCCGACAAGCGCAGCTACTACACGCTGCATTACGTGATCGAATTCGACCAGCCGTTCGCCTCCACGGGCACGTGGAAGAACGCCGACGTGAGCCACGGTGGCACGCGCAGCGAAGGCGGCACGGGTTATGGCAAGAAGGGCTTCCCGGATGCCGGCACCGGCTCGGGAGCCTGGGTGGGTTTCGCACCTGGCACGAAGGACGTAAACGTGCGCGTGGGCATTTCGTATGTCAGCGATGCCAATGCGCAGGCCAACCTCGACGCCGAAGTACCGAAAGGCACCTCGTTCGAAACCGTGCGCGACAAGGCCGTGGACGCGTGGAACCGCCAGCTCTCGCGCATCGACGTCGAAGGCGGCACGCCGGACCAGCGCACCGTGTTCTATACGGCGCTGTACCACGCCCAGATGACGCCGAACGTCTTCAGCGACGTCAACGGTGAATACATGGGCTTCGACAACAAGCCGCACCACGTCGAAGGCAGGCAGAAGGCCCAGTACGCCAACTTCTCCGGCTGGGACGTCTACCGTTCGCAGTTGCAGCTCACCGCATGGCTGGAACCTGGCGTCGCCAGCGACATCGCCCAAAGCCTTTACAACCAGGCGCAACAGAACAACGGCATATGGGACCGCTGGACGCATAACAATGGCGGTACACACGTGATGAACGGCGACCCGGCGGCGCCGGCGATCGCTGGCATCCATGCCTTCGGCGCGCGGGATTTCGATGCCAGGGGCGCCCTCGCCTCGCTCGTGCATGCGGCAGACAACCCCACCGCACTGGATGCCTCGCACGATGGCTGCGAAGTGGAGTGCGTCGGCCAGCGTCCCGGCCTCGAATCGTGGCTGAAGCTGCACTACATCCCTGTCGGTGCGCCGTCGTGGGGCCCCGCGGCGGATACGCTGGAACTGGCCACGGCCGAGTTCGGCATCAGCGCCCTGGCCGAACGTCTTGGCGATACTGCTACGTCAAAGCGTTTCCTTGAGCGTGCGCAGTACTGGCGCAATCTCTTCGACCCTAAGGCCACCGCCGAAGGCGGCTATATCCGCAACCGGAATGCAGACGGCTCCTGGGCACTGGTGAAGGACGACGACAAGGAACAGCCGCACGCGTTTACGCCGTCCACCGAAGACGGCTTCGTGGAAGGCAGCGCGGCGCAGTACGTGTGGATGGTGCCCTTCAATGCCGGCGGCCTGTTCAAGGCCATGGGCGGCCTGGAGAAGGCACGCAAGCGACTCGATGCATTCTTCTACCAGCCGGATGGCGCATTCGCGGTGACCAACGCCGGCCCGCTGCATGCCGAACTCAACAACGAACCATCCATCGGTTCGCCATGGCTATACAACTTCGCCGGCCAGCCGTGGAAGACGCAGGAACTGGTGCGCCGCGTGCTCGACACCATCTGGTTGAACGAGCCGAAGGGCATTCCGGGCAACGACGACCTTGGCGAGATGTCTTCGTGGTACGTGTTTGCCGCGCTGGGCGTGTATCCGTCGATTCCCGGTCGTGCCGAGCTGGTGGTGGGCAGTCCGTTGTTCACGCGTGCCACCGTGCACCGTCCGGGTGGTGACGTGACCATCCTCGCGCCAAATGCCGGCCAGGGACGCCCATACGTCAATGCGCTCAAGGTCGATGGCAAGCCGAGCGATCGCGCCTGGCTGACGGAGACCTTCACCTTGAAGGGTGGCAGGCTGGAATTCGACCTCTCCGACAAGCCGAACAAGCAGTGGGCCAGCAAGCCGAAGGACGCCCCACCCTCCTTCGACACCCACTAACGCTCTTGTAGGAGCGCGCCTGCGCGCGACCGGTTTTCGCGATAGACCCATCTGTTCGCAAAACCCGGTCGCGCGCAGGCGCGCTCCTACATGGAGGCTTTGCGCAGGCGCAGCGCGTTGCCCACCACCGACACCGAGCTCAGGCTCATCGCCAGTGCCGCGATCATCGGCGACAACGTAAGTCCCAGCAGCGGATACAACACGCCCGCCGCCACCGGCACGCCCACCGCGTTGTAGACGAAGGCGAAGAACAGGTTCTGCCGGATGTTCTTCACCGTGGCGACCGACAAGGCCCGTGCACGTTCGATACCCGCAAGGTCACCCTTCAGCAACGTCACCGATGCACTCTCGATGGCGATATCGCTGCCGTTGCCCATGCCGATACCGATATCGGCCGCCGCCAGCGCCGGCGCATCGTTCACGCCATCGCCCGCCATTGCCACCCGGCGACCCGCTTTCTTCAGGTCATTGACGATCTGCGCCTTGTCCTCGGGCGACGCGCCGGCATGCACCTCGTCGATAGGCAGCAGGGATGCCACGGCCTTCGCCGTCGCCTCGCTGTCACCGGTGAGCATCACCAGGCGAACGCCTGCCTCATGCAGCGCCTGCAACGCCGGCTTCGTGGACACCTTCACCGGATCGGCCAGCGCCAGCGCAGCGGCAAGGCGGCCATCCACGGCGAGGAACATGGCCGTGGCGCCCTTTGCCCGCCAGGTCTCGACCAGATCGCGCGCCGCACCGATGTCCACGCGCTCATGCTCCATGAGGCGCGCATTGCCGAGTGCCACGTCGTGTCCGTCGATACGGCCACTCACACCACGCCCCACCGCCACCTGGAAGCCCGAGACGGCAGGAATCGCCACGTTTTCGGCTTCCGCCGCCGCCACGATGGCGGCGGCCAGCGGATGTTCGCTGGGACGCTCCACGGCCGCCGCGAACGCCAGGGCTTCGGCACGCTCGACACCGAAGCCGCGCAGTTGCGTGAGTGCCGGCTTGCCCTCGGTGAGCGTGCCCGTCTTGTCGAACACCAGCGTGTCGATATCGCGCAGCGTTTCGATGGCTGCCGCATCACGGAACAATACGCCTGCCTGGGCACCGCGACCGCTGGCGACCATGATCGACATCGGTGTGGCCAGGCCCAGTGCGCACGGACAGGCGATGATCAGCACGGAAACGGCCGCCACCAGGGCATGGGCCAGTGCCGGCTGCGGACCGACCATCCACCACGCGGCGAAAGCCAGCAGCGCGCAGACGACGACAGCCGGCACGAACCACGCTGCCACCTTGTCGGCCACCCGCTGCAGCGGCGCGCGCGAGCGCTGGGCTTCGGCCACCATCATGACGATGCGCGACAGCACGGTATCCGCGCCCACATGATCCACCCGCACCACCAGCGCACCATGCTGGTTCTGGGTGCCACCGGTAACCTTGTCGTGCTCGCGCTTCGCCACCGGCATGGGCTCGCCGGTAAGCATCGACTCGTCGATGTGGCTTTCGCCTTCCAGCACCGTACCGTCGGCCGGCACCTTTTCACCCGGCCGCACACGCACCCGGTCGCCGGCATGCAGGTGCTCAAGCGGCACGTCGTCTTCGCTACCGTCCTTGCCGATGCGCCGTGCCGTCTTGGGCACGAGGCCCAGCAATCCACGCAAGGCGGCGCCGGTGCGTCGACGTGCACCCAGTTCGAGGAAATCGCCCAGGGTCACCAGCGTGACGATCACGGCGGCCGACTCGAAATAGACATCCACCTCGCCATGCATGCCGCGCATCGACGGCGGGAACCATCCCGGCGCGAGGATGGCGATCGCGCTATACAGCCACGCCACGCCGGTACCCAGCGCGATCAGCGTGTACATGTTCGGCGACCACGGCTTCAGCGAACGCCAGCCGCGCGCAAAGAACGGCGCACCGCCCCACAGCACCACGACAGTCGCGAGCGTCGCCTCGCCCCAGCGGGCGATCGACGCCCAGGGCTCCGGCCACATCCAGCCGAACAGGTGCGGACCCATCGCGACCAGAAAGACCGGCAGCGTGAGTGCCACAAGGGTCCACAGGCGCCGTCCCAGCGAACGCACTTCGCTGTCGTCGTCATCCAGCGACGGCATCGCCGGTTCAAGGGCCATGCCGCATTTCGGGCACGACCCGGGGCCCTCCTGGCGCACCTCCGGATGCATGGGGCAGGTGTAGATCGTGCCTGCCGGCATGGCGACCTCGGGCTCCTTCGGCCCCAGGAACTTCGCCGGTTCGGCCATGAAGCGCTCGCCGCAGCGCGCACCGCAGAAGTGATACTCATGATGGTCATGCGTGGCGTGGTGCGGTGTCTTCGCCGGATCCACCGTCATGCCGCACACCGGGTCGATAACGGTCGCGGCCTGATCGGCAGCGCCGTGCGAGCAGCAGGAATGACTCATCGATCGGGCTCCGCCAGGGCCTTGAGAATGGGGCAGTCTTCCGGGGCGCCGTGGCCCGGGCACGCGTCCACCAGTTCGGACAGGCCGTCGCGCACCCGCTGCAATTCGACGATGCGCTCGTCGATGGCCTTCAACCGGGCCGCCGCCCGCTCGCGCACACCCTCCACCCCACCATGGCGGTCGGCAGACAGCGCGAGCAGCTCACGAATCTCATCCAGCGTGAAACCAAGGTCCTTGGCCCGCCGGATGAAGCGCAGCCGGGAGACGGCGCCCTCGTCGTATTCGCGGTAACCCGAAGCCCGGCGCCGCGGTTCGGGCAGCAGCCCTTCCCGCTCGTAGAACCGGATCGTATCGATGGCCACGCCGGCGCTCTGCGCGATGCGGCCGATGGTGAGGGATGTCTGGGTAGTCATGGGGCAAGTCTAGACCCTTGATGTAACTCTAGAGTCAAGCCCCGCCTATCGACCTGACTTGTCGAAAGCCTCTAACCTTGGCACTAGCCTCTAACCATGTCACTGCACCGTTTCCCGTCTCTTGGCAAATTGCGGCGTACCGACGAACCTGGCCCTCAGAAAGGTGTCCGAGAGCCCGCCCGGGCGGCATGACCCGGGTAGGTAACAACAAGAATCGGCAATGCCAGGATCGAGGGTGGGTGGAGCGGATGGGTCGGTCAACTTGTGTGACGCTGGGTCGAAAACGCGCTCAGGCTATCCGGCGTGCCGCCGAATGCGGCGAACCTGCCCTCGGCTTGGCTCCGTCAAGTAAATCACGCATCACCGGCGTCAGCCTTACTGCTGGATACGTCGTCACTGCGTTGCTTTACTACGCTTAGCCATGTCTCTGCGGCGCTGCATTTTCCGAAAATGCGGGCATACTTCCATATAATCAAATAGTTATCTCGGATCCTGAGTTAACGTTGCACGACACCGGGATCCGGACAACACGCTGCTCGGAAAACCAAAGGCTTTGTCCCGGTCAATACCATGGCCAATCTCGACTGGCATACTCGGTCAGTGGCCGAACTCACCGCCATTCTCGATGCAGCGGAAGATAACGGACAGGGGATCAACGGATGGTTATCAGTCGAGCAGCAGTCGTCGCCGCTTGCGTGCTATCGCTTTGGGTCAGTGAGTTCGCTCACGCTCAGCAAAACAGCACCACCACCTATTACTATACCGATCCCCAAGGCACTGTCTTGGCGGAAGCCGATGCGCAAGGCAACATCATTACGACGTCCGACTACACGCCATACGGAACGATCGCATCAGGTACGTCACCCCATGGACCGGGATACACGGGACATGTGGTTGATCCATACACCAATCTTATCTACATGCAACAAAGATACTACGACGCTGCGACAGGGCGCTTCTTAAGTGTGGACCCTGTTTCGCCGACAGCGGCTAATATCTTTACCTTCAATCAGTATGGCTATGCCAATGACAATCCCGTTCGATATGTCGATCCCGATGGACGTACTTGTACGCAAGCCGATAAGACCTACACGTGTCAGATTGACCAAGTCGTCACGTCGGTGATTGGAAGGAATGTAACCCGAAATGCCACTGCGGAAGACCATAAAACCTATGCAGGGGTGGAAAAGGCACTGACGAAAGCGGTCAACGCGGCAGCTAGTTCGGGAAAGACGCAGGCGATATCGTTTCAGAGTGGGGGCAAGGCTTATTCATATTCTATTTCGGGCACTTCGATTGCCCAAAATTTGGGAAGGCGCGTCATCAGCGTCGAACCCTCCGAATCTGGAGCCATGTATACACAGCGAAATACGACTCATGTTGAACAGGCTGGTTTACAACCTGGCCGCACCATCTATGGAGATGCAGAAAGGACGCAACAGCTCGCGTAGGAACTCGGCTCAACGACAGGAAACCATCCATGCGCGCAATACGCTTCAATATGCTGTTCGCTCTGGCTTTGGTCGGATGGATACAGCCAGCGGTTTCCAGCCAATCCTACTGTGCGACGGGCGAGGTGAGCCCCATCACGTTGCGGGTGACGGTTCAGCCGGAGCGCCGCCAGGACTTCATCACGTTCTTGCAATCCGACAAGGAGCCCATTGCCCTGGGTGCTAGCTATGTTGGTAGAACGGAGGGGGCGGACTTCCTTAGCATAAGTTTTTTGGAAATACTCGATGCGAAAAAGGCATCAAAAATTTCCATTCGGGCAAAGAACAAAAAGCCGTCGTCGGCATTTGATTTTTCGTTTTGGAGTTGCAATACGACGCATAGCCTGGAACCGTACCAGGAAGCCGTGCGCAACAGGGTCACTCAGTTTGGTGCTTCATCCGTAGAAGAAGTAGTTTCCCAGTGATCTGAGGAGGAGTTCGTTGGATTGGCGAGTATTCGCATCATCCCCCTCGGTATCGACACACCATCCCATTAGGCCGTGGAGCGATCGGGCAATCGATTCAGGATGTCATCGTCCAGCAAGCGCGCAGTCGGATTAGCCGTCGCGCCGCCAGCCTGAAAGTAACCGATCACGCTGCTAACCGCGCGATGCTCGGTCATGGCCGCGTCGCGAAGGCACCACGCCTAAGGCATGCGTGCAAATAGCGTCGAAAAATCAATCATCTACATCAGTGCCAAAGTTAGCACCACCCGACACTGCCCCCCTCCGGGAAACCCATCAGGCCATTAAACCAATGCCCGCCCGCCATCATCGAACCTACCTCTTCGAACACATGGGGGCATGTCTTGAATTGGATGCGGTATTGGGGGGCTATCGCAGCCCTGGGTTTCAGCACACTCTCCGGCCATGCCATGGCCACCGGGCCGCGAGTGACGGCGCTCGATGCGTACCTCAATCGCGCCTACGAGGCCGGCCAGCTCAACGGCACCGTGCTCATTGCGGACCATGACGAGGTCATCCTTCGCAAAGCCTATGGCTATGCGGATGCAAGCCGAAACGTACCGCTGTCGATATCCCACCGGTTTGACATCGGCTCGATTGGCAAGGAGTTCGACGCCACGGGCATCATGATGCTGGCCGAAGATGGGCGACTTTCGCTTTCCGATCCGGTTTCCAGGTTCATCTCCGACCTGCCGCCATGGTCCAGGGCCGTCACGCTCAATGATCTTCTCCACTACACCAGCGGCCTGCCGGGCATCGACAAGAATACGGTTAACAGTGATGCCGATGCCCTCAGGAATCTCCGGGCATTGAAGCAGCTCGACTTCCCACCGGGAACCCAATACGCGTACAACAATAACAACACCTTCCTGCGTCGACGCATCATCGAGAACGTCAGTGGGATGAACTACTCTGCCTTTCTGAAAACCCGTGTTTTCCCAAAGGCAGGAATCACCGACGCAGTCATCGACCCCGTCGATGGCATCCCCCGGATAGCCCGGGGGTTCACCGCAGATTTCAGGGAAGACCCGTTGAAGGTCCGTCTCTCCGGCTGGCCGGCGGTCACCGTCGATGACCTTTTTCGCTGGTCGAACTGCGTCACGAGGTTTTGCCTGATTACACCGGACAGCACGCGCCGGATCCTGACGACCGGTAATCCCAGGTGGCAGACAGGTTTTGGTCACGGCGAAATGGATGGCGACCACCTCATCCGCCACGTTCATGACGGGAGCAACTACAACTTCGAAGCGCTTCTGATGGCCGATCCCACCAAGGGTCGCACCCTCATTCTGCTGACCAGCCAGAATCGCAATGATGTCTATGCCATGGCCGACGCCATCAACGCCATTCTCGACAATCAGCCTGCCGGGGTCTCGGTGGCCAAGGCGGGGGCGGCCAGTACGCCGGATACGCGTGCCGACCTGATGGCGTCCGGAAGCCTTCGCACCAACCTGCATACGGGCGTGGTGAAGGGAGACATCTGCATGACGCATCGACCAGGTGCGACGGGACCGGAGCGGGTATGGCCCGTTCCTTCTGCTATCGCTGGAGCAACAAGTAGGCGAGAAGAAAATGAGGGCCTTCATGCGCGCCCTGCTCACAGCGCCAGTGATCACATCGTGGGAAGACCTGCACAGGGTCGCCCTTGGTGCGGGTATCCGGCCGGATGACTGGAATCACTGGCAGAAGACCTGCGTTGCCACGGGAAAACCCATCTGCGGACAACCTGCTGCGACACTGACGCCTCGCGGCGTCTGAAAGCACGCGTGGTAAAATCGGGCATGACTACCCATGACATCCCTCCCTGCCCCGTCTGCGGCATGGAAAACACCTATCCGGACGGCGAGCATTTCATCTGCCCGGATTGCGCCCACGAATGGCCCCAGGTTGCCGCTGCATCCGACGATCCCGATACCGTCGTTCGCGACGTCAACGGCAATGTCCTTGCCAGTGGCGACACGGTCGTCGTCATCAAGGATCTGAAGGTCAAGGGATCGTCCATTCCCCTCAAGCAGGGCACGGTGATCCGCAACATCCGCCTTGTCGATGGCGATGCCGAACATATCGAAGGCAACTCGGACAAGATCAAGGGGCTCGTGCTCAAGGTCTGTTTCCTGAAGAAGGCCTGATCGCAACGATCAGGCTCTGCCCCCTTTAGGAGCGCGCCTGCGCGCGACCATTCATGGCGCAACCCATCATCGCTCCCGCTCCACCGGTCGCGCGTGAGGCGCGCTCCCACAGAGGGTATGTTGTCGCGAAGTTGGTTGCCCATCCGGTAGCAGTGTTGCGTTGTAGGAGCGTGCTTGCGCGCGACCGGTGGGATCGAAACGATGAAGGTATTCGCGACAATCGGTCGCGCGCAGGCGCGCTCCTACAACACGCCGCGATCAGGTTGGGAGAGGCGGCGGGGGCGGCCCTTGGCGCGACTTGATGGAGGTGAGGGGAGCGGGCGGATAAGGCCGCGTAGCGGGGCCGGCCAGGAAGGCCGGCCTTTTTCGCCGAGGCAGGAGC
>Ga0116228_10005243_pt1 | contig 11544 bp, 9 predicted proteins | sample S1TSphfallax_2_FD_89694 | JGI IMG/M metagenome (GOLD analysis project Ga0116228, IMG submission 89694) | Host-associated microbial communities from peat moss isolated from Minnesota, USA - S1T2_Fc - Sphagnum fallax MG | ecosystem: Host-associated > Plants > Peat moss > Unclassified | place: USA...
ACGGGGTGAAACCCACTTGAGGGTTTCACAAAGTCAAGTTGCGGAAAGTTGAGACTTGGAGGCACGCTCCCGGCTTCCAACTCTAGAAAGGGGTAGAAGGTCGAGTTGGGAGCCCAGGGATTAAACTAGGAAGAAGATTTAGTAGATCAAGCATGAATCTGCATCAAAACAGACCACCCGCGTGGTTAGTTCACATTCTGGGACACCCTTGGGTGTTGGGACAAGCCACAGGCATTTTGGACCACGAAACACACCACGGCCCGGACTCGGGGGAAGCCACCACCTTCCCCCATATAGTATTCTCTGCGCCACATTTCGGGGACTACATCCAAATGGCTCTTTTTCCTGGGACTCCCAAGTTAGAGTCCCGGAATTGTCCCGAAACTGTCCCGGATGGAGTCTTGGAACTTTGGAAGCTCATAACTCCCGACTGCAAAGTCTGATCGTAACGAGGTCTGAACCAAACTTGTAGCCCTCGTCGAGATCTTTCAAACTCCGTGTCGCACTCTCCATTCGGAGGTCGGGAAGAGGTCGATTCTCAACTTTTAGTGGTTGAGAGTCAAATTGCCAGTTTGACTCCCGACCTTTCTTTTGCCCATAACTTGGGTGACAGATGTCCAAATGGCCAATGCGAGGCCATTTTCGATATCTAGGCTTCAAGACCTTTCTAATGACACCAAGAACACCCCAATGCGAGGTGTTTTGGGCCTTGTTGTCGAACTCTAAACATTCGGGAGTCCCGGAGGACTCCAACTCTTCACTTTTTCCAAGTGTTGGGCTTCACCCCCACACTTGGCCAAAGTAGGGTTGCGACATTAAACATAAATGAATTATTTAACTTTAATGATGAAATACCCACCTACCCATCATATAATATTTACGTAGATACCTACCTAGGTCAATGGCCTACCTAACCTAAATAAATTGTTTACCTATCTACGTACCTACCTAGGTTAAAAATAAATAGGCAGATAATACATGCCGAGCTTAATGTACCTAACTTGTTAAACCTACCTCCTAACCGATAAATGAACTTGTACACTATGAATTGTAATAATAATATTATTCCATGTCATTTAATCATTTATGTATAGTTGCAAATATTTGAATGTCAATCATCAATGGATGTCATTGATAATGAATGACATATGATCACTTTTCATCAATCTTTTCATTTAAACTTGAGATACTCACAAATTGTAATCACATGTATAACTAAAATTTGAATTCATCACAATGTAATCACATATGCAACTATGAACACTTGCAACCATGACTTGAAACATAAAATTATTATTATTTCAATTCCCGGCTATTACACAAATTCTCTTATAATAACCACACAAATCTTGCAAAGTAACTAACAATGGCAATTTTTCTTTAAATGAGAATGGGGGGAACGTCAATCCACAAAATTCAGCTATTAGAATGTGGTCTATTTTAGCAAAATTGACCAATGGCCTGTGGTTTTCCACAACATGAAAACCTCGAACAATTTTTTTGATGATAATAGATGAATACATTCAAACTAATAGAAGCCAATGGATGTGTAACTAATGTTGTTAAAAAATAATTCTACTGTTGTAAAAAAAATTATGTGTTTATATAACAATGTTATAACTATATTATGGAAACATGTGAATTGATTTTAAATGATTCTAATAAGGATAAAATATTTTAAAACATTCCTAAAGGATTGTATCCAATGTTTTTAATTGTTTAATAAACTTTTAAATGATTCTTGAATGATTTATAAATGATATATATTTTAGAAGATTCTTTAAACACACATTTACATAATAATATAATGCAACATCTTTTTGGGTTGTAAGAAATATTCAACGATCTTTTCCAATTTACAAATGAATTTTAAAAAAAAAATTATAATTAAAAAAAAAATAGTCATTAAGGGGTGGACCATTAGCTTTTACTAACATGAATACACCAAACACAAAACACAAGAGCCTAAATTCATCTAGTTAATAGTTTGTGTAATGGATTTGAATTTTTTATGGTTTCAATAAAGTGGTAACTTTTGAATCTTAATTAATTTTCATCATAAACAATCAATATTTGTTATGTGATGGAGAGAAGTTTTAGCTGCATGTGATGCATTGAAAGGTTCTCCCTCCCAAGGTTCTGATAATGGATCAATGTGCAAGTAAGGTGTACAAATGGGTTGGATGAAATGAAGTATGACATTTAGAAGCACCGAACTAAAGGCATTACTAGAAAAGTTTGAGAAAGAACCCTTGGTGATTTTGCATTTGCATACAGTGCAATGACTATCAAGATGCCAAGTCATGGAGCAAATCCTACATTATACATGCTAACTTTGTTAAAAGCTTTCCAGCATGAAGAACCAGATTGGTACTAACAAAATTTCAATTCTAATTTTTTTGAAATTCATAATTGCTGTCCTTCCAGAATTAAACAATCCTAATAAGTTTCAAGTTGACCTCCTAAGCATAACACCGACAGGTTCCAACTTGGTTCCAACATTCTGTAAGTTGTTTTCATGGGTCTGTGTCTTAGCTATGGTAGGCTTTCCAAGTGCTTAGGAAAATTCCTTCAAGAGTCAATACCACATATGAAATTGGTATATGTTACAGAAGATGCTGTAGAAATCGTAAATCACTTGCATCATCATCTTATATGTGAGAGGCCCTACAAGATAATCTAATCTTGTAGGAGTGTATGTTCAGAAAGTTGTAGATGCGCTAAATGATTGCTTCCCAAATTTACATTCATTCAAAAAAGCTCTTCAGCCCTAGGGATTATCAAACAAGTGAGGTTGAAACATAGATTCATCCAACCACTGTAACATCTCTCATAGTGTCCAGGTGGCTGTGGCATATCTACCATCTGTCGAGCCTCATGGACACTAGGTGGATGGCCTGCTAGGTAGCCTGTATTCAGACAAAAGGTGGCAAATACCGCACATACTTATTCTTGCAAGTTGCAACCTACATCTTTAGATATTTTTGAACTACTGACCTACTTGTTTCGAGAAGTTCCATAACAACCTTTAGCATCACCTTTGAACCAAGTGAAAGCGTATTTAGCATCAACTTAAAAACCTGACCTAATTTTCCTTTTGTATAGACATTGTGAGAAAAGTCATTGTGAAGCAACAGAAGCACGGTAGGGGGTGCATTTCAGAACAGAGACTGAGAACTGGGAACTCCTCCATACATACGATTGAATTCAACCACAATAGAATAGAGAGATAATGGTACAAGAGGGATATAAAGATTTTTGGGGGCGATGACATATCAGAAGACTCAAACCTAAAGAACAGAGAAAACAAAACCAAAACTGAGCGGTTTCAACAATGTCAGCAGTTACAGGCATGTTCAGAAACCTTCAATAGCAATATGGACAGTACTGACAAGCTCCCATGACATCCTCCAACTTCATCAGTCCCAACAGTGGTGTAGGTCAATGGTTGACATTAACCAACATGGTGAGTTTCAGCCACAATACTGACAGTATCAGGAAGACTCAGCCATAATGCTGGCTGCTTCAACAAGACTTAAAAGAGAAGGAGAAGACAAAGTAAACCAAGAAAAAAGAGGAACAACAAAGAGAAAAAAAAATCAAGAAAGAACAAAAGGAAAAAAAGTGACAGAAACAAAGATTAAGAATGTTTATCCTAGGAGCTCTATTGCAAGATGCACAATGGACAGTCCACAAATGTGCATGTCATGCAATGAAAATAGATGTACACCCACAAGCATGGGAGGGGTAGCTTGACGCTGCTTTATGGGGAAAAAACAAGGTACAGGATAATGTAGCTTCAACCTGCACGGAACCATACCTACTTGTTGCAACTGTTGAAAAGCATCCCATGTCGTATGCAGAGGCATTCAAGTTCATGAAACCATGGTCAATTGTACAGTGTATACAATGGTGCCACTGCATCCAGCTCCTGCTTCCCTGTTTACTCTTGAGCCACCAGCTGCTTCCCCAGTGTATTCTTAAATGCGCATCTACATATGTCTTCTCATTGGACTGTGGTGACCTGTGCCCACTCCCCATCAACAGCTTCCTTCCACAGTGTTACATCATTGCTGGCATCTGAGACTGCAAGTATATTCCCTGTCAAAGACCAGCTCACTCGCCACACCGGTGTCTTGAAGTCATGCAATGTCAATCCCTCCCATTGATCACCTTCTTTACCCTGCACACAGTTGACAAACATCCTCATTATAACAAGGTCATTGTGTCTTCTTCCTCAAGACTGCTGGTGAAAAGCAACACTCACTGCTTGTGAGAAAACATTGGTCATGGTGTTTTCTTCCTCAAGACTGCTGTTTGAGGAACAGAGCTCAAAGCTTGTGAGGAGACATAGGTCATGGTGTCTTCTTCCTCAAGACTGCTGGTGAAAAGCAACACTCATTGCCCATAAGAAAACATTGGTCATGGTGTTTTCTTCCTTGAGACTGCTGTTTGAGGAACAGAGCTCAAAGCTTGTGAGGAAACATAGGTCATGGTGTCTTCTGCCTCAACACTGCTGGTGAAAAACAAAGATCAATGCTCATGAGAAAGCATAGGTCATCATGTCTTCTTCCTCAAGACTGCAGGTAGGAAACAAAGCTTAAAGCTCATGAGGAAACATAGAGGTCATGATGTCTTCTTCCTCAAGACTGCTGGCGAAAAACAAAGCTCAAAGTTTCTGATAACACATGTGCTTTATATACAACAAATTCATACCTGAGTCCAGATAACCACAGTTCCATCTTGTGATGCACTGGCTATGGTGGATTTCGGGAGGCCAAGGTTGGGTGCCCAAGCTACATCCCTAACCCAGTCCGTATGTTTGGATAGAGGGGGAAAACAATCAAGCCTCCAATTCCCACCAGTGTATTTCCACACCTTGATGGTGTTGTCACATCCCGCAGAGGCAAGCTTCTGAACAGGTGGAGCAATTTCCCCAACCAAAGAGCCAGGAGCAGCTGCAGGTGCCCAAGAGACTGATGTGACTCCCACCGGATGGGCTGGATCGATCTTTGCCTTCTCCCATGCTCCATCGACCTTTTGTGTCAAAACAGAAATGGTACCATCTGATGATCCACATGCGAGACACAACCCAAACTCAGCTGGAGCCCAGCATATGCTGTTCACTGAAGAGTCGTGCTCCTGGAAAACCTGTATGCATCATTTAGGCAAATAACAAACACAGTGAATTGATGTACTTCTCAGTGCCATATTGGAACCTGAATTGAATCCAAACTGGCAGAGCACTTGCAAGGTGGATGATGAAACCCTAATCACAGAGCAAACCAGCTGGATGCCTAAGCACTTGATGTCACACAACGCTCTGATCAAGTGGTTCGATTTTAAAGAAGGGGGATCTGCAAGCTTACCTGTGCCTGCGTCCACTCATTGTCAGCTCCCTGTTTCCAGATAATGACTTTCCTGTCATAGGAGCATGAAGCAAGGATGGAGCCAAACTTAGGGTGCGCCCACGCCACCTGCCACACCGGACCTTCATGGCCAATGAGAGTAGCCAGCATTACGGTCTGCTCAGGCGCACCTACGGCAAACAGCTTGATGGTCCGATCCGAGGAACAAGTAGCCAGACGCTTCCCGTAGTAGTCCATAGCCAAATCGTGCACCACATCTTGGTGCCCCGATTCCAAGGTTTGTGTCCCTGTTTGCGTCCCTGCTGCTGCTGCCGGCGACATCTCTCTCTCTCTCTCCGCACTAACTATCCTCTCCCTTTTCCTCCAAACTCTCCTCCAAGATCTCTCTCTTCTCTCCACCTCTTCCCTCTGTCTCTCTCTCGCTCCCTGCCTCCCTCTCGAATCTCAGCGACGCTCCTTACACACTCCGCTCCTTCTCTCCTGCAGGTGGAGGGTAATCTTCGGTCCGATCATAGGACGTGTTGTGCAGGGCGACGAGCTGTCTGTATCCCGAGGTATGCTGGTCCGGGTACTATTACTCTATCTGCAACTCCATCACCTGTCTGATCATTCATTTTCGCAAGAGAAGAGAAGTAGAGAGAGTAGAGAGAGGGTTGCTCTGGATTTCTGATTCGTTGGATTGCTGATCTTTGTATCTTGGACAAGCCAGCTGATCAAGACGATTTATGAGAATGTTAGTTGCAATTGCAATATGCTGCTTATGGAGTTCAAGGTTTTATGTGATCACATCCACTCCATGAAGACAAGGATGCGCAATCATGGGTTTGTGGATCCCCAAATGGTTTGTCAGGAAATGATGATGATTCGTGAGCTGGGTTGGTTGTATGTATGCAGCTAGTTGGGTGAGCAGAGAGCATTCGTGCAGTTGGGAGACTGATACACACAGAGGTTTCCCAATGAGCAACTGTGAGAACGAATTACCCAAGTCTCTTGTGACTTATGCCCAAGGCTCTCTTGATCAGCCAACTGATTTTTTCCTTTGCTTTGTGACAAGAAAGAATAAGGTCTGTAATCTAGCAAATTACTGGAGTCCCAAGAGCCAAAAAGTCTCTTCATAGCAAAAATGCCAGTTTTGAGGTCTTGAATGATTTCTCTTATCCAATTATTCCCAGTTGCAAACGGAAGTACTACTTCAGAACTAGTTTCCATGTAATCTTCAATATCAAACAGTAGAAGCAATAATCTGTGATTGAGGTTGTGGCCAGAACTAATGCACTGAAATCAGAATTCCAGATGTTATATGGAGGGCAGTGATTTGTCAGGCTGCAAAATCTGAATGATTGAAGAGCTCCTAGACCCAGACTATATCATACATACGGGTCAAATAGGTAGACTGCCAACAGCCGTGCAAACAGAATGGCTCAGTTTTCATGTTGGGTATTGCCAATCTCTTGGTGGTTTGCTGTGCAAAGAGAATGGCTTGGTATACAGGTTGGGTGTTATCAATCTCTGGGTGGTTTGTTGAGGATGATGGCTAGCAACAATTACTTAACCTAGTGTTCTAAAATGAGGCTACTGGCACTGAAGGAGGAACATAAACAAATGTTGTTTGTACATAGTAGTCATGAGATGCTTGATGTGTTAGGTGAGGTGAACACTTGTATCTTGTTTTGTTTTCGGTTGTTGTCTTCAGTCTCCATTTGTATATATAGAGGTCTGTTGGGCCTTTAATCTTTGTATGCCCAACTTTATGTTCAAAATTCATTTCACATATCTCAAACAAATCACAGTCAAAATTCACAAACTTATCTGTGACTTTCTGTTGTACAAGGCAACCGTGCATTGAATAGCTGTGCCAATGCTTAATCAACATGTTGAAACATGGAAGCTGTAAAAATATATTAAAAACAAAAATCTAGACCACTAGGCTATTTCAGCCTTCTAGGACTTGACACCACAAAATACCTTTCCTTGAACAAAACCACCAATATTAGTTGACATGGTTGCAAAATAATTTATCTTCTTGCAAATAGATTACAAGAGAGGAAAAAACAACTGGTCATCATAATACAATGGTTTTGCAACATCAAGGCCTACATTATTTGCCACAATAGATTATCCCATATCACAAGGATCAAGCATTTGTTGACAAATGATAATGAGAAGGAAAACAACATTCCATTAACCTCCATTTTACCACTGAACCATCATTTCCTCAAAGTTAGAAGAGTTAGTTGGAGCTATATGACTTTTCAGTTCAAAATTCAGCCTCTTCATCTTCACACAAAGTTCAATTGTTGAACCCTCTACAACTATCACTATCCAATATGTTTTGTATTGAGACACAAGCAAAAACCACTAGGGACAAAGTTGAGGCAACAATTTGAACCCTCACCCAAGATGTGAAAACAAGGATTTAAGCTTGCAAAGCAATGTTCTTACTCCTGTGTAGTAAGCGTAGTTTGTGCTTTTGAATCATAGTCCATGATTTAGGAAAAAAAAAATTGAAATAATTTTTTTTTTCATAACAACGTAAACCACAATTACACTTTCTACACTAGTGTTTTGTTCCACACTTGATAGCCCCTTGAGGATTTTTCAACTCATGGCATAGAAGCTTGAACACATCTGATGGATGCATTATTAAGAAACCCCACATTTGTTTTGTAATGTCAACTACATATTAACATTTTTTTCTCAGGGTTTGCCCAAGAACAATTCGAATGCATTGATACAAAACAATTTTGAATCACATTAAAACCTCCAAAAACCCTTCTTATACACACTAAATCTTCATTTCTTTTCCTAGAATTATTATCTCCGAGAAGGAATCCTTTCTTTCTTCTTGAGCTCCCTCCTTTCTCACCCCTTTCCACCATGCATCCACACCCTCCTCTTACACTTCCAAATTGGTTACATGACCATGTCCACATCGCTTAGTTGTTGCCTTCTTACAAGGATTTTCACCAAGCCTAAAAAATGGAAAAGTTCCACTCAAGTATTTATAAAAGCCTCTTGGTGAAAATACCATCCCTTTAACATTAACACATGTCAACCTTTGGTTTTTCAATTATGTTGACTATCTAGTTAATGTCAATAACATCACTAATGTTGATAATGCATAAGTTTAAAGGTTGAAAGTATGAATAGGGGATTGTTTGGATTGTCACATTTATAATTATTTTGGATTACATACAAATGTAAAACTAAAAACCATATTCAAAATTAACATGATCAAATTTTGAATTATTCATGTTGTCATAGACTTTAATGGGAATCATCTTGAAAAATTTAAATGAATTCTAAGAAAATTATGGACTCATAGTGGACTTTTGAAATGACAACATTATGTTTATCACATAGAGAAAATGAAAAATGTGGACTCAAAAAATACATCAAAATAGTGTCATAATAAAAATTAAAAAATAAAACATCATCAAATGAAAAATTGATTAGTGAAATGCATTGAAATTTTTCTAATATATATTTTCCTAATTTTTTTTCAAAAAAATGATGTGATTGTTATAAATTTTAACCTTGGGAGTCCATTTCACATTAAACTTTTAAATCTTTTGCATGGATTTTTTTATCAATCACATGTTTAGGGATATTCATAGGTTGGCTTATTAATATTTTTGAGTAAAAACATAGGGGATAATTATACAATTTATGGTTTGATAATTGTTAAAATTGCAATAAATCGTTAATGTTAAATTATGGACTCTCAAATGCCACTTTTGAAACACTTAACCATGTTTTTGCCCTAAATTATATAATTTATACTTGTCTAAATAAGCAATTTAAATTCCTTCTCATTTTATTGGCCTCATCTTAGTAGTACTATAAAAAACAAAAAAGGAAAACAAATTTAATATGATTTTCATTACAACTACCATGTTTATATGTTGTGTAGGAGCGACATATGATTTTTATTTTGCTATTTTTAGAAAGGGTTTTTGAAAGAGCAACATTTGATGTCATGACATTTGATTTTTAAAACATTATAATTGGAGGTGGACATTGCACCAACTTGATTATACAAATATTTAACAAGTTGCCACTTATATGTAAATTAAGGTGGGGCCACACTTGAAGGTCGCCCATTTTTCTATTAATGTTTAGAAAAATGCCAACTATCACCCTAAAATTAACTACCACCCATTTTATACCTACCTCCTATCTTTTTATCTTTAACTTGTGCACACCTATGACTATCACAAATGCTAATGTCCTCAAGTTCATTTTTTAAAATGTCCATCTATGACTTGTACCTAATTTTTAGTTTAGTTTCAATTCATTCTAAATTAGCTTCCAATTAAATTTAAGTTCATTTCTAATTTTTTTCAAATTAACTTTTAGTTAAATCTTAGTTCACTTTTAATTAAATTTTAGTTAAGTTCGAATTACTCCCAATCAACTTCAAATTAAGTCTTACTTAACTTCTAATTAAACTCTTAGTTAATTTCTTAATTAATTTTTAATTAAGTTCTAATTAGCTTTTAGTTAAATTATAATAAACCTTAGTTAAATTTTAGTTAACCTTAATTAACTCCCAATTGACTTTTAGTTAAACCCCAATTAAATTTTAATTAAATTTTAGTTAATTCATAGTTGATTTTCAATTAAGAAGGTTCTTAAAATGTTTTTTTATTCAATGCACACATAGAAGCCTCCTTGGAGCTTCCTTGAGCTAGGTCCCCAAAAAGGTATAAATAGAAGTAGGACCCCTCATTTCTTTTAGTTTGTTCAACACTAATGTTGATCATGATTTTGCACCATAGACTTGTCACGTTCTTTTCATGTTTGCATATGTTTGCATAATAAAGGTTCATTTTCATGATTGTCTTACACATTTTGTGTTCTTGTTCATAGTTTTTATGTTCTAATTTTTTAACATATAATTTTGTTTTGTTCCTTATTTGAAAGTTAGATTTAAACCTTTATTCTTGTGGTTTTCTTATGTCCTTGACAATGATGTTAAAGAAGGAGTTAACTTACCTTTTTCACCTTTCAACAAAATAATGGTCACACCTTTGTGATGATGTTACAAAAAATTTCCGTTGTTAGATACTAAATGTTGGACACCTGCTTTGGTTTGCTCTTGTTATGTCCATGTTCATTGTTGCTACGATCTTAAACCTATTAAGAGAACATAGAGGAATTTGAAAATTGATACGATCTTAAACCTATTAAGAGAACATAGAGGAATTTGAAAATTGAGCTTAGTTGCTACACCAAAGGAGAATGCTACTGCACTTGGGAGTATGTTGCATTGTTGCCCAAACAATAAATTTTTGAATGTGCAAAGGTTGTAGGCAAGAGCACTAAGTTAACATGGACTTATCTAAACATTTTTTGAAAAGTTAACTATGTCTAGGTTTTTGAGGGAAAATCTAAGCTCTTTGTATATTTAGAGGTAACAATTTAGCTACCTCTACGTTAACTTCCCTTACCACATAGGCATCCACATAGGATTTGGAAGTAGTTACCTCTGCATGTGTGGACACAAGGTTAAATGTAACTTTTCTAAGTTTGATTTAATTATGTTTTACCTCCAAATGTGGCCCCACCCTTAGAATGGCTCCTCCAAACCTTTCATTCAATTCATTTTAGCATGAGCTTCAAGTGTCACTTTAAATTCCAAAATCTTGTTGAACTAATGGACACTAAATAAAATAAAATGTTGAAAAATGTACACACTCAATGGATTTCCACGTTGTCACTTGCAAAATGGATCATGAAAGAGCACTCTTTTGGTGAAAATGGCATTGGATTCGCTTATTAAGGGGGAGGCAACAACCAACCTTCATCTCTTGGTTGATGTGAAGATAATGTTAGGTCTATCATGTATTCTTTCCTTGCTTGAAGCTGTCCATTTGCTTATCAAATTTAGCCAACTATGGAATCTTTTGTGGGTGGATTTGTAATTGTAGTGAAAATCTGTCAAGTGGAGGAGTTGTGTGCAATATATTCTAACCCTACTATTGTTTTCAAGTCCCTTGTTTCTATCAGTCCAATTTTTTAGTGGATGTTGAACATGAAAACATCTTTATGAAATGGATCACAGACTCATCAACCCTCTATAGAGCACCTTGGCTTGGAGTGTCAAGTCTAACACATTTGGGCTAAACACCAAGATATGAGATAATTTCTTGGGTGACAATGGCTGTCCAGT
>Ga0116228_10005244_pt1 | contig 11544 bp, 10 predicted proteins | sample S1TSphfallax_2_FD_89694 | JGI IMG/M metagenome (GOLD analysis project Ga0116228, IMG submission 89694) | Host-associated microbial communities from peat moss isolated from Minnesota, USA - S1T2_Fc - Sphagnum fallax MG | ecosystem: Host-associated > Plants > Peat moss > Unclassified | place...
CCCCGTGGGGGCTACATCCAAATGGCACAAATTCCCGGGACTCCCGAAATGGAGTCCCGAAATTGTCCCGAAATCGTCCTGGGTGGAGTCCCGGGACTTTGGGAGCTCATAACTCCCGACTGCAAGATCGGATCGCAACAAGGTCTAAACCAAACTTGTAGCCCTCGTCGAGATCTTTTCAACGACGTATCGCACTCTCAATTCGGATTTCGGAAAGAGATCGATTCCCGACTTTTAGTGGTCGGGAGTCAAACTGCCAGTTTGACTCCCGGCCCTTCTTTTGCCCATAACTTGAGCGACAGATGTCCCAATGCCCAATGCGAGGGCATTTTCGATATCTACGCTTCAAGACCTTTCCAATGACATCAAGAACACCCCAATGCAAGGTGTTTTGGGTCCTGCTGTCGAGCTCTAAACATTCGGGAGTCCCGGAGGACTCCAAATCCTCACTTTTTCCAAGTGTTGGGCTTCACCCCCACACTTGGCCAAAGTAGGGTTGCGACAAGGAACTTACGTCAGGTAACTATTCACCCTAGTCCTAGAGATTCATTTGATCCTAAATGCATACCATAAGAATTGGGCAATGTGTCAATAAATCCCACCTTTGTGTTCGACTTTAGCTACAAGTTAGACATGGATGGAGTCATTTATGACAAATAAATACACATTACCACAACAACAACATTTGATCTAGGGGAGGCTACACTAACAAAGACAATGAGTGATTCATTCAGATGGTATCAAGTTCCCCTAATAGTTTCTTTGAGAATTAGTTTCTTTGAGAAATATCAGAATTGCTAAACTTGATTCTGCAAACTGTAGATTGAAGGAGATTTCCAAAAAAACAAAAACAAGTGCCAAAACCATTCATACACACTCAAAGAATTGTACACTAAAATGTTGGGCACAAGTTCAAGGAGGTTTTAAGACCTTCATTCAATTCATAAGGAGTGTAAACAAAACAACAAGTAATGAAAAAACTATTGCGGAAGAAGAAGCATATGAAAATTTTGGTTTGGACATGTTGAAAGGCTTTCAATGTCGTGATTTAAGTGTGGTCAAATCCTCTTCATGGAAGTACCAATTTTTCAATCTGCCTTTGACAACTAAAGTTCTAGAAGACCTCAAGGAATGATTCAAATATCTAAACATTGGGAGGTGTGAATTAGTCAAGCCAACCTTTGTTGGTATTTAACTTGTGACACTTATAGATAAAGATGAGTTTTCATCCTACAAGTTTGAAACAGAAAGAACTTTTAATCAACTTTCCAAGGTGGGTCAAGGTAGTAAACTTGGGGAAGCTTTTGTGCAATGCTATAATGTGAAAATGCATGTCAATCATGCTATGTCCCACCTTTGCACCTTGAAAGATGATCATTTCCTCCAAGAGCAAGAAGTCTTGCCAGGTGTGATGGAAGTGAAAAACATATGTAATCTCTCATATTGTCAAGTGCAACAAGTGACACCAAACTTTCTAATAGACAAAGTATAAGTTTATTTGATGCAATATGTTCTATTGCATATATTTTAAAAAATTTCATTGTAATGATAAGTCATATGTAATAATAAATATTAGTTATACATAGTTCATTACCAAGATTATGGGGAAAACAAATATAACAAAGGATGTCAATTGATTTCATCGTTGTGAAAGTGGTGTTTGTTTTTACATGGATTATTGGTGATGCCAATAGTCATTCTTTTCAACACCTTGGTCTAGTTCTTTTCACTTAGAGCATGTGTAGTCATTTAGGCATGTTGTTGCAATTGAAAACTTTAGAATGTGTGTGTTGGGAAGACCTTATAAGAAATATGGTATACATTGCAAAAAAATCCAATTAAAGCATATTATTCATATCTTTTCATCTATAACATTGCTATACAATAGAAATTGAAATATAACAAACATTTGGTTTTCAAGAATTTTCAAACTTTTCATTTAGTGGCAACTGGAACTTACATTGTGACTGTCTGTGGAGTATAACATGACAAGGTGATGTGCCAATTTGTATTGGCATTTATCATTATGGCATTCAATGGTATGGGGAATCTTAACATGCTGTGAAAATAACATTTTCAAATATATAGATATTTCCTTATCATAGTTGTGACAATTTAGTTGTTAGTCATGAGTTGATAATTCAATCTCATTGTTGGAAGTTTGACAAGATCAAAAGTTAAGATGTGATCATGGAATGAACCATTATTGAATATTTTTTGCATGCAGCATCTCAATCCTACTAGATTATTGTAATTCTTCATTTCATTGTATTTAAATCTAGACTCTTAAGAATTGATGTTAATGTTTTTGTCACCTAGAACCATATTTCACATTTACTATAGTTAATTGCACAAACATTATGTTGAACATTTTCTTACAATTCCCATGGTCTAGCATTTTATATACATATATGATTTATCCACCCACAAAAGGGAAACAACAATTGTTTAATAGTAATGATTTGTGCATGAAGTACCCTTTCTAGGAAATACAACATTTATTGTACTTTAATCATGTTGAAACTTTGGGTAGTATCTATGAAATTATTGTTTCAAGTAATGCCTTTTGAAGTTGGACAACTTTTAGTTTTGCGCATAATGTTTGTAATATTGGAGATACAACAAGAAGTAATATAACAAGAGACTTCTTACCTTTTTTCTGTTCGCATATGGGCAAGATTGGAGGACTAAAATTTGGCTTGATCTTGAACCAATGCAAAAGCGACAATAATATGCCAAGAGGTGGAGACATAATCCCATAGGGAAGAGATTATGCATCAACATAAAATTTAGGATAATGCTTTGGCACAAACCTTAACCATTATATAGGTGACAAGTGAAGAAGTTCTAGATTTAGCAAAGGAAGTGATAATTTGAACTTGGCAAAGCCATTACTTGATGAAGCACTTGTTTCATTTAAATTATATTTTGAAATAATCATCATAGTATCTTATTTGCTTTAGCACATGTGGGCTAAATAATTAATTGATTTTTAAAAATTCAGTTTTTCAATAAAAATGGTAAGTTATGTAATTTTCAGCCCAATATTATGTTGAAATAAAAATATTCAGCAAATTATGATGATTGATAATTTCATTTAATGTTTATAATTTTTTTTGTTAAATCTTTAGATAATATTGCATAATTTTTTCTCCTCATCACAGCTTTTGGTTGTAAATAGTAAACACTTCACATTATCAAACAACTTAAATGAGTTGTAATAAACATTATTATAACAACTACTAAACAAAAGTAGGTAAGTGATTGGCAAATCACCTACCTACTAAATGTTAAGTGACAAAAACAAAGAAAATTATAATCCTTAAATAAAATGTATAGGACTATCAAGTTCAAAAAAAATTGGCATCAATGAGCAACTAATTTCCAACATTGGGCAAATATTAAAACTACACCAAATATTCATTGGGTATCAGGCCAAGTATCAAAGGTGATAATCATGATTATCAAAAATTCAAATACTTAGTCTAATATATAATCACATATATTAAAATATCAAATACATGATTTATATATATAATTGTGGTTATCAAAAAAATTCAAATATTTAATTTTGATATATAAACATAAATATCAAAAATACAAATTATACCTACATAGTTCTTATATATAAATGTGATTTTGAATTTCTTCAAATACCTAGATCTAGTAATTATTTTTTAAGTCAAATACCTATCGAACATTAATAATTTCCAATGTATTTTGGTTTTCAAATTTCAAATGTCACTTTAGTATATGGATGTAACATATTCTCTTTTTCTCTAAAAAGGAAAATACATATTAAAAAAAAATTGCAATTTTCATTTCAAGATAGTTATGTATTCAATTTTTTTGGCCTTCAATGGTTACGGACCAACTAGTTTTCAAACTTTTAAAAAATTACATACATGTATGAAAATGATGCATACCTAAATTCTATATTTTGAATGTTTACAAATATTTATGCTACTATTTGTAGACTACAAACTAACCTACAAGATCACAAACAAACACCATAAAAAGAAATACTACTTGCAAAGGAATTGAACCCTAATTCGAGTTACAAAACTTTGCCCAATGCAATGCAATGCAAGTTGCTTGCCCCAACCAAACCCACACAAAATCACCCAACCCCATAGACAACACCACCTTAACAACCTTAATCATCGTCTTATATGCAAATCCTTGAAGTATTTTTTTTCAAATGATAGTTGTCATTCACCAAAGATGTTTTTCACTTTCATGTATTCTTTCAAATCCACCTTCTTCTTATAATTAATGTGTGGATCATTAGGCCAATTTTTCACCACAATGACGATCTAATCAAAGTTCTTTGCTTGTATGTTACAACATCACAAAGATTAAACACTTATTTTGTTTCAATTTGTGACCCAAGAATGAAAAGAATTTTTTTGGCTAAGAATGCAACATTTGAAAAATGTCATTCATTGATGTGCCACCATGCAAGGCAATCTTTACATGCAATTAAGAGTATAAGCAATTTCTTAAACAAAGACAATTCTCTAGTAATGCGTGCTCATGAAAATTACTCCATAGATGTTCCAACACCAAATATGTTAGTGTAATCCTCAAGTTATTCAATAGGTTCATCAACTTTACATTTTTCAATAGTAGGGTTTAATTGATGAAAAAAAGTCATAAGAAGGGGAATGATTGCCTTCACATCATATTTAATTGTGAGACAGATTGTATTCCCACAACCCACATATTTTTCACAACATGCAAATTGTTGAATTTAGGATCCAACATTACAACAAACATGTTATGAACTTAATTTGAAACATAAGCTTTCAAAAAAACTAGGAAAGGTTTCAACACTTTCACAACTTCTTGTTGTGTGTTTAGTTACAAAAGGAGGATTTTAACATCAAACTCATTTAAAAATATTATAACCCTATTGGAGACTTGTTCAAATTTAGATTCCATGTGAACTGTTCAAGCAATAAATGTAGTTAGGGCATTAAACAATAACCAATGACCATTTTATTGGTTCATGACACAAACTACAACAACAAGATTTAGAACACTTATGATTACCTTTACAATCACCCACACCTTAGCCTTAAGAACTATTTGTTGTAAGTACATTGTCTTATGCCACTTATAACACAAAACTATGACCTTTTTTTAAATTCTAAAGTTTAATGTTTTTTCAAACATGATCATTTTATTGGAAAATCTACTTTTCACTAGAATTTTTTATTTTTAATGTCACAAACTATTATTAGCATTTGGATTCTTTCATCCATGACTCCTTTTTCTTGATTTTTTTGTCCATGTGATCATCTTTTGTAAACTAGCTCGACCACTTTTTAGACTAATATGTTTTAATCTTATAGCAACCTTGGCATCATTTGTAGCATATTGCAAGAATGTTTCCGACATCACATGACCAAAACAAGTACCCTCATAAACCTATTGAAGCTTCAAAGGATGACAATCAACAATAAAACATAGTGTCGTTGCCATACATATCAAGTTGGTGCCTTCATCTTTCATAAAAACAACCATACAATGCATTAAATCAAACTTTTAAAGTAAAATTTGTAACTACCCAACCATGGAAATTCATGTTCACTAATGCACCTCTAACAAACCAATGGTAACATGCATAAAGCTTTTAGATTCATTTAGATAATTGATTATTAAGGCAAAATGTGTTCACTCCACCTTTGGACATTTAAAGATCAAAATTTGTTGCCATAGTTGTTGTAGATGCAAAATTAAACAACAAATGCAAGTCCATTGTCTTATTTACCATTGTAGGAATCACTTCTTCCACCAAAGCAAAATGAGAATGTAACACAACACGAAGGCATTAGTGTAATACTAACTTTCATAACCAAATATTTTCACAAGTGGGAAATGGTTTGTAGCCCTTACATATACTATATAACACTAGATTTTACAAAAAGTTTTGTTACACATCAACACCTTTTTGCAAAGATTTGTGGCCCCAAAAAATGATGTGATTACACACCCACTTTGCCCAAACCTTTTCTTTTTTAACTACCAAATAAGATATGTTTCAACAATAAAATTAATAAGGACCAATTTCCTCTAAGCAAACAACCTAGGGTGTGGTGAACTCAACATGGGTTTTCATAGGAATGATCCCATTACTCTTATTGTATTTTATAAAACCTTTCTAGAAAATAAAACATTGGGATATAAAATCACCAACAACTTTGTAGATAATACACCATATCACTTGTGGGTTTACAAGATCCATAGGTTATCCATCATTAATAGTAAAAGAACCCCAACAAATATATGTCTATTAATGTGGTTTTCATAGTGTAGCTTGAGTTTATATAGTTACAAGCTCATAACTTCAAAATTAATATAATTAATAGCTTATAGGTCTGCACACTTTCAACATCTTGCACATTGCCTTACAAATTAAAATGCGTACAATGTAGATATCTTTTCCAACCCTACCAACATATTCATCCATGCAACCATCTACTTCAAGCATTGTAAAGTGTAATGACCTACACATGTATGAACAACAAAAAAACCTTATAAGAATATCAAGAATATAATATCATAACAATGAGTAACATAGGAGCTTAATGAATAGATGCCTTAAATGGTGAAAAGATAGTGGTATTTAGGTGTTAGAATTCCAAGTAATAGGAGTTCATACAAATGTAGTGCACAACAACAAATCATGAGATGAACACCATTATGCACTTACAAAACAAAGTGACATTAGGGGAAGACATGAGACCATCATGATGATGAACAACAAAAGGACATTATAATAAACTATATCAAAATAAATCTACCGAAAACCATGGCAATGCACAATAAAAAAGCACGATGGGAAGATGTTTTTACTTGTGGAATATAAGAGCATGACAAGCTAAAGTGTTGAGTAGTAGAGAAGATGAAAACAATGCACAACAACAAATCACGAGAAAAACACCACAACACACTTACAAAAACAAAGCAACACCATGCCAATGCACAACAAAAAGACACCATAATAAGCCAAATCAAAGCAAAGACCGAAGACCATGGTAATGCACAACAAGAGGAACATGATGAGAAGGTCCTTACCCATGAATAGAAGAGCACAATGAAATGATAATGGTATGAAGTGCTAGAGCTTCAAGCAACAAATGAAGACAAAAGTGATGCATAACAACAAATCATGAAAAACACACCATGGTGCACTTACAAAAATAGAACAACACTTAAGGAAAACAAGACCACCATGATGATGCATAATAAAAGGACATTGTAATAAATAGATCAAGATGAAGACCCAAGGCTATGGTGATGCACAACATAAGAACACAATGCAAAGATGTTTTATTGATGTAGTAGAATAGCATGATGAGTTGGAATCCCAAGTGGCAAGAGAAGATGAAGGCAATATGCAACAACAAATTGTGAAAAGAACACCATAACACACTTGTGCAATAAAACAAAACTAAGGGATGAAGAGATGTCTAGTTGGTGATGCATAACAAAATGTCACAAAAAGAACACCATAATGCACTTGCGCAACAAAGCAACACTGAGGGAAGAGGAGATAATGATGCACAACATAGGAGTGACAAGAAGACCTCTTATGCAATGAGAGAACATGATGAAGCGAATAAAGGGGTAATAAAATTATAATGATGCGCCTTTGCACTCCACACCACGCACCAATGCAAAAAATCAACACAAGGGGGAAAAAAAAAAGAGACCAAACACAATAATGTAAAACAAAAGAACATAAAAATGTCAAATACTTTATGATGGAATAATAAACAAACACCACACAATGATGCATAGTGCGAATATCGTGCTCCTCCACTATTTCGAGTCCTTACACCCTAACAAATGAAAGTTTATGAAATTGTCCCCTTAAACCCTAGCTATGATATTCAAATAGTTGATAACCACTTTTAGTGGATATATATAAACCCACTATTCATATTTTAAAAACATAATCCACTAAACAACAAATGAGATATGTTAGGGATATCTATTGAATATCCATAAAGATTGGTTAACACTTGTAGTAAATTTTGTTGGATATGGATAATGACAAATAGAAAAAAAAAACACAAACTCAAGATATGAATACATTGATATTTGGGTATTATTTGGATTCATATCTAGATTTAAAGGTAAAACCAAACAACAATGGTAATTTACTTAAATTTTTGAAGTTTCAAACAAATAATTTCAAGAAAATTTTACATTTAAAAATATACGTAATTATGACTGAACCTAAATTTTTTTTTTGGTAATTCAATTTTTTTTCCATATGATAAATTGTTGTGAAGGCATGCTGCCTATGTAGATCAGCAAGTTTATCAGCTTTGCATGCAATCATGTCATCTCCAGAGTGGGAAGGGTATTAGAAACTGCACCAAATCCCTGTCAGGTATCACGCTGGGTATCAAAGTTAATAACCATGATTATCAAAAATCAAATACCTAGTTTTTATATATAACCCCACTTCTCAAAAAATATTTTAAAATTCAAATATCTGCCTAAAATTGCTGGGTCCGTGCCCATTCTTTCATGAAACCTGGTGGTTTTTTGAAAGTTTTTGAAATATTCAGAACTGGCGGTTTTTTTTATCTGATTTTTTTCAAATACCCAGACTGGGTGTTTCTTTGATTCTGAAAATTTTCAAATACCCATAACCGGCAGTTCTTTCATTCTCAAATTTTCAAATACACAAAACCGGCAGTCTTTGATTTTTTTTAAATAACTGAAACCGGCTGGTACTAGGAAGATCAAATACCCGCCACATACTGGCCATCTCGTGGTTGAGGGCCTAAATGAGATCTTGAAATAAATGTGAGGTCTGGAATGAGGTCCGATTATCACAACTGCGTCGTCGTTCCCGCGCTTTTGCACGCTGTGGCAGCACGGCGACGATACTGCGTCGTCCTTCTCGCACACTTGAGGGAGAGAACTGCATCGTCGTCCTCCTCTCCCACTTGGTTGCTGTGTTCGTTCAAGAATTTCGAGTGTGTCGTCAAGTACTCGACAATCTTTCAGCGGAGATCATTTGCACACAACAAAGCTTTGAGGTAGGAGGAAAGAAAGCGCAAGCAGGCTTGACGCGGAAACAACTCGTACTAATTAAGAAGCAGTAATTAAGAAGCGCTTTTGTAATTTTAGTCGTGACTGTTGTTTTTGTGAAGCCGAATGTAAGGGCGATGGAGCTGGTGAGGGGTAAAGTGTCGAAGAGTTTTGAACTACGTTACAAAAGGATTGAAAGACTAATGCCTTTGTACATAAGTGTACAGCACATATGTATTCCACGGCAGCTACGTCTCCACTAGCAGCCGCAGTCACATTATTCTTGGAGAGGATATAATAGTGGTGATGGAGGTTTGCAAAATTTCTGCTCTGATTGTTTTGTATATTGACTGACATAATATAAGTGCTCAATGATGCTAGAGGTGATAAAGAGATTGCTATCTTACAAGGACCAAGGAATTAGGTCAGCTGCTGCTGCTGGGGAATTGGCGAGATGTTAGCATAAGGCGTGTCTGTGCTTTCTGCTTTCACTTCTTCTTCTCCTCTCCTAGTTTAGGGTTTAGGGTTTTGTGCAATTAGATGGTGAAAAAAGAGAAAGCAAGTTGGTGTTGCTTTTGTAGTTGCTGTTATTGTTGTGATGGACATGGCATTATCGTCAATGCAGGAAGTGCAATTGCTCTTTAGGGAGCAGCAGCTCTTTTCCACATGGAGAGGAGGAGGGAGGCGGATCAAGGGCCTGCTATGTGCTTGTGCTTCACCTTCACGACAAGTGCAACAATTTCTGCTCCTGCAATCAACTGCTCTACCTCCCAGTGGGCAGAAGATTGAAATAAATGCGGCACTCAGAGATCAGGGCTTTCGTAAGGTTTTTCCCAATGCTGTCATATGCATCTGCTCTGTGGGAAAGGTATGAACAATGTTTTGGTAAAACATCTTTTGTCTCCTTAACCCTAAAGTCTTCATCTCTTCTGGACTGAATGTACAAGATCACACACTATTTGCCGAAGATGTATCTGAGACGAGAAGTGCTGATGGATGGAAGACAGCAGAACTTATGAGATTATGGACAACAAAGCAATCTTCCAAGAGTACATTGTTCCAGAATGGGATGCTGTGCTTCATTTTAGATTGTGGCAGAGTATGGTTGTCTGAATTTTGTAAGGGTTTGTTCTTGAAAAGATTGGCATGTTATGTGAAAGTGGCAAGGTAATATTTGTGCCTCTCTGAGCCTTTCCAAATAAAATGTTTAGTTTGGACTCAAACTAAGTGTTTACTGCAAGATTGATTCAATACAACTTTCCTATTGTTGAGCAAGTCCATGATCAAATGGGAGCTTGTGTTTTTACCAAATACCAAGGATCCTAGAGGCCAGAGAGAGAAACTTTGGAGGGAATTCTTTTCAGATCCTTCCCAATGGTGGGATCACAGGACAGAGAAGGTAAATGTCTGCCACCATTCACTGGTTGGAGGAAGTCAGTTAGCATTCTAGTGGTCTTCAGAACCTGATCTGGACATGCTATGAGGCACTCAGTTTGTAACTGTAGTGGTAGATGAATGCAAGGTATCCTGATTTTACTCATAAGAAGACAAGTGGGCATCTGGATTGATGATCATTGGACACCTGCATGGGTGGAGGCAGAGATGGCTGTAATGGCACCAGGCACAGTGCAGCTGAACATTTTTGTACAGAATAAGAAGCTTGCAAAATATGTCAAGGCTGGGGAACCAGACAAGACACTGCAGCTTTTCCAACAACTGCAACGATAGTGAATAAGTCCTGACAAGTTCACTTTTGTTCAGGTGCTTAATGCATGTGCTAGCTTACATGCACTGGCAGAGGGCAGGCATGCTCATGAAAAGGTAATTCAGATTGGTTGTGAGACTGATTTGTTTGTGGGGAGTAGCCTCATCAACATGTATGCCAAATGTGGGAGCATGGAGGATGCTCAGAGAGCATTTGACAAGATCCCATCACACAATGTGGTCTGTTGGACTGTTGGTCTTTTGTAATTTCTTGGATCTAACTGTGAGACAGAGTCCTCAAGGTTTATCCTGTAACATTTTTTACAAATACTCTCAACCAGAGTATGCAGGTATTGAAATGATTAGAATGCCTCATGTTCTTTCCAATATCTCAATGACTGAAGCTGGGGGTTATCAATAGTCAATTTTACAGATTCTTGAGACTTTGTAGTTGTAAGAAGCTTTTTGTCTTCCAGATGGTCAGTCTTATTGTCTTTCTGAAGGTAAAAGACTACCCTTTAAAAGTTCTTCTAAAGAGAACTAGAGGGTTGGTTCTTAAAGAAAAATTCCTGTTTGGAATTTCCACTTTTGGCATTTTCAGAATGATTTTGCTTCAGGTCTTGTAAGTGGGGAGCTTCTTGTAAGCCCACTTGTTCTTAGTCTTTCCCTGTTCTTTTCCCTTTCGGTCTTTCTTTGTTTCTTTGTCTGGTCTTTGTTGTGGGGTCTGTTGCTAGCCAGTAGTATGGCTGAGTCTTCCCGTTGCTTCCGGAATTGCAGCAGAAA
>Ga0116228_10005245_pt1 | contig 11542 bp, 11 predicted proteins | sample S1TSphfallax_2_FD_89694 | JGI IMG/M metagenome (GOLD analysis project Ga0116228, IMG submission 89694) | Host-associated microbial communities from peat moss isolated from Minnesota, USA - S1T2_Fc - Sphagnum fallax MG | ecosystem: Host-associated > Plants > Peat moss > Unclassified | place...
ATTTTATTTATTTAAAAATTAAGTTTTAACTACATTTTTGTGTGTGCAAGATTTGTATTGTAATCATTTTCATTTCTTACATTTAAAAATTGACTTTGCATTTTCACACAATGGTGAGAGGAAAGAAATGCGAAATTTTTTTTTTGTAAATAAATGCTTGCACTTTCATTTCTATTAGTGCTTTCGTAAATCATAAAGTTGTTTGATTTCTTTTTTACTCATTGAGTTGCATTTCTTGTGAAAAACCAAACATGGAATAGACCCTTGAAAATGAAAAATAAATAAATAAAAATGTATATGAAGTTTTTTTGAATGAAAGGTGAAAACATGGTTAGGTGGTTCAAAAGTGGTGATTGAAAGTCCATAATCTAACATTAAGGTACATTGATGATTGGGGTACCAAAATGGAATGTATAATTGAAAAAAACTACAAAAGACAACTTTGGATTTTAGTGTATTTTACATTATTATAATTGTAATGGATTGTTGTATGCCAATAGACAAAATGATGTCTTTTTAAATTAATAAAAATATTTTAAAATAATTTGGATACTATTTTAATGTCATTTTAAGACTTATAAACTAAAGGAATTAAAAATTTAAAGTACTTTTTCTTTTAAGTAATCAAAAGGAAGGCATAAATTCACACAATTGATTTCAATTTTTTTGTACAACAAAACATGCTCCCTTTTATGAAAGTACATGTTCATTGGATGAATTTGATGAAAAACCAAATCATTCAAAAATTTCAAAGTCTTAAAATTTTGAAGGAAATGGCTACAATGCGAAGGACTCATTTTTTAGACCATTTGATAAAAAAATTATGTTCAATGGGTTCAAAATGTTTAGCTTTAGATGCAAATAACATGTGTAGGAAATGAACATGTTTGGTTGTCCATTGAAACTCATTTTGGAATTATGTATGATCGTGAAAAAATCCATTAACACATGAATTATTTTATATTGAATTATTCAATTTCTCTCACTTAAGTTTGTTTCATGTAACTGTTATTTGTAAAAAATAGTTCAAAAAAGTCTTTAAGTCCCTTTCTTTTTTTGCATTATCAATTGTTTTTGCAATTTTAGCAATTATCAAACCATAAACCTTATAATTATCCCCTATGCTTTTAGTCATAAATATTAATATGCCAACCTATGAATACCCTTAAACATGTGATTGATCAAAAAATCCATCCAAAAGATTAAATTTTTAAAATTGTGAAATAGACTTTCAAGAATAAAAATTCACATCATTTAAAACTTTTAAAAATTAAAAATAAATATATTAGGAAATTTTCAATGCACTTCACTAATAAATTGTTCATTTGATGATGCTTTATTTTTTATTTTGACTCTACTTTGACATATACTTTGAGTCCACATTTTTCATTTTTTCTATTTGACAAACGTAGGGTTGTCATTTCAAAAGTCCATTACAGATCCATAATCTTCTTAGAATTCATCCAAAAACTTCATGATGATTTCCACTAAAGTTTATGACAACATGAATAATTAAAAAATTAAAAATGTTAATTTTGAATATGGCTTAAAATTTTATGTTTGTAATCCAAAAAAAATTACAAATGAGACAATCCAAACAATCCACCTATCCACGCTTTCACCCTAAAGTGGAAATTGACAAGGAACCTTTACAAGAGAAGTCTAAAGGAAATCCAAGTTTATAGACAAAAGTGAGCATAAATTAAAAAACTGATGTGGAAATAATGAACGAAAATCTTCCAAAGTTACATATGTAAAAAACTTTCAAAACCACATAGTAAGAATGTGTTATGTTGGGCATTTAATCATGTCAATTACAACATAGATGTTGATGTTTCTTCTCGACAAACCATGCATTTAATTATTTGTTAGAATAGCCCAATCCTAATTTCAAACATAAAAATGAAAGCAAGAAGATGTTGATTTTTATACAATATAACAAGTGGAATATAATTGCATTGAAAAAACATGTGTATGTAAACCATTTTGTTATTGCAAAAGTATTTGAAAAGGAAATGAACAATATTCCCTTAAGAGAAAATGTGGAAAAACCACTAGCAAAGAAAATGTTTAATTTGTTTAAGAGTTCAATCTTTGAATTTTTTGTTATAGATGATCTTTTCAAGTTTCAAGAAAAATGATGTCTAGCATAATGCTTTTTGGAAGATCTAAGCCTTTTAATTGTCAAAGTTCATTTGCTTGTGTCAATGTGTAGTTAAAGTTTTTCTATATGCATTTATGTCCAAAATTGTTTTTTCCTTCCAAAAATTAATTTTCATAAGAAATGTTTTATGAGTTAGTGAAAAAAGATTAAATTTTTTTATATTGTACTAACCTTGGTAAATGTCATTCAACAACCTAAATTGTATAATTTATTAACCTTGGCAAAATGTCATTTTTGACATTGCAAATTTAGATTTGTGAATGTCAAAAGGTGTTCATGATATTTTTACATTTGTGATCATTTTTTGGGAACTAATTGGTTAACCCAAATCAAAGGTTCACAAAATGGATGTGATGTCACAATTTGAATCTATCATCATATTGGTGTCTGCCCAAACCGATTAATTTCATATGTTAGGATGAACCTGGAAAAAAAAAATCGCAATTGACATTTTTTGGGTTGCCAACTTTCAATCACCAAATCAAGTGATTGAAATTTTTCTGTCATTGCCCAAATTGTTTTTGGGTGTTGCCCAAAAAAATTAGTTGTTTTATTAGCAATGGTTGGATCTCCACCATTGATCCAACAAGATTTTATTTTTTTATTTTTTTGCTGTTGTCCAAAATATTTTCAATTGTTGTTCAAAATTTCTAAGTAGTGCATGAAAAATTTGGTCACCAAATTGAATGACCAAAACTTTAGCAACCAAATGTTTTGAACATTACTTGGAAATTTTTTGGTTACCACCCAAAATTTTCAGTCATTTGATGGATGATGGTTCAATCTCCACCATTGATTTGCATCCACCATTGATTTAACGACTGATAATTTTTAGTTGTTGCCCAAACAAATTTAGTTGTTAGTCAAAAAGTTTTTAGCTATCACCTAAATTTGTTTTTTCAATCACTAGCCAAATGTTTTTTGATTGTGGTAAGATTGTGGCAATCAAAAGTTGTTTCAGTTGCCACAAGTTTGATGGTGACCAAATGACAAGACTTTTACCCTTAATTTTCCTTATGCAACTTAACCTTGCTTTGACCTAGGTTGACCCTTTTTTGACATGACACTAAGAAGTGTGAATGTTCAAATGGACACATTGCATCCTAACCATGTACACTTGGATGCTATAACAACCTTGACAAATATTATGATTGTTGTATTAAAATTGTAAGTTGTGAGATATTGGGTTTAGAAGAAGTTTTCAAAGTACTTATCTTGGTCATGCATTTTTTAAACCATGCAAGTATGTCCTATGGTATGAGAAATTAAAGAAAATTACAAAGATTTGAAATTTGTATTTATCAAAGTTAAACAAGGTGATTTGAAAAACTGTACAACTTGGCCCAATATTAAATTAGGGAAAGTAGTTAAAAGTGAAATAGAACTTGTGTTAATTTTGGACTTCCCATAAATAAACCTAATATCTTAATGAAAACAATGTATTGTTTAGTTGTTATTGAAAAACCTTTTTATCTTCATTTTTTTGAAATTCTTGAAAGAAATATTATCCAACATATTATTTTTCCTTTGTAGATTTGTTAGCAAAGTTATCATTTGTCAAAAAAAATTGTACTTCAAAGAAGCTATTGTACTCTATTATAATAAACATAGTACTATGAAGATGCTTGGACAAGTGTTACCTCCTTTGACATGACAATTTTGTAAAAAGTTATTGATCGCCTTTTCTCTATTGTATTTGTTTGTGTTTTGAACTAATCTAAAGGTCATTGTTCTTGAGTGATGCATTATATTCTAACATATCCATGAGTTTGAAATTGAATGATGAAATTGACACTTAAACTTTCTTTAATAACATAATGAAAGGGAATGCAAGTGTTGCTCTCGAGTTAAATTGTTTGGCTTCCAACATTGAAAAAGAACTTTGTGGTGTTTTGATTTTTATTTTTTCGAGGAAATATGAAAAAAAAACCATCATATTATAACCTCTCCTTGATGTTGGATCCTACATTTAAGAGTCTTCACTTATTGGCTATGAACAAGATAAGGTCATCATTGAAAAATATGATAAATTATCTTTATATCCTATGCTTTTAAAATCCCATCATCATTTACACTTGTTGCTTGAATTTAAAAGTGGCATTGCTGACCAAGGAGTTCATGAAAATTATAATTTGGTTATTTTTTAAATAATAGCCAACACAAGCAAGTTATCAAAAGATCTTGCTAATAGAGAGCTTTTGATTTTCAAGCAAATGTATGCTTCAATATTGGGAGAAACATGAGATTATGTCTTTTACAATTTGATTCCTTACCCATCAAATCTTAGAGATTGTTGATCATAATTGAGACATAGAGGATTTTTTCACTAACTAGAATACTTACTAATCTAAGGAGATGTTTGCAATAGACAATTTAAACAAATTGATTTTTTGGAACCCAATGACCCTAGGGTTGATTACAAATCTCCTTCGAGCTTTGTAGAACTAGTTGAAACTAAGGAATATTTAGGAAAAGAGTTGGAAGAGTTTGAAAGAACTTTTGAAGGGATGAAGTTGTGAAGAATAATATTTTGGATAAAAAAACATTGTTACAAACTTTTTCATCAATTTCTAAATTACTTTTACTTTTCAAGTTAAGGTGAAAACCAATTGTTATTTCATTTGGAGAACGTGCATGTCTAAGTCTAAGCTAAGTGGGAAAAAATAAAAAACTTGATACCTTGGTTGGTTCTCATTGGTCCAAATTTTTTAAGATATATATCAGGCCAATTCTTACACACCTATGTAAGAATTGGAACTGTCTGGTTCTTAAAAACGTGAGATCCATCCAACACTGGTCCTGACCTCAAAAAACTGGTGCAAAATACCAATTGTATAATTGCACTAATAACAAAACATTCTCTAGAACAGAATTCTTGGACTTGGGATAGCTGTACATTCCATGCACAATTCTCAAGTTTGGAGAAAGTGCAACAGATACTCCCTACAGAGAAGTATTGTTCATGCAAGGAAGATCTCTCTGCAAATGTTCAAACATCGTACACAATTTGTACATAAATTATACTAATTTAAAATTTGATTTTGAGGACATGATCTCTGCAAATTTTCAAACCATCTTACACAGTTTATATGTAATTATACACTAATATAAATTGTGATTGAGGACATTCCATATCATCTCTATGTCCAAGTGTTGGAAGGAATTGCATTACCAGAGAGGAGATACGATTGCTTGTGACCAGGGTCACAGCAATTGTATTCTCAGAAGCGCACTTTGTTCCATTGTCCACCCTAGACAGCAAGCCTGCACAGCTGCACCAGTAAGCAGAGTATAAGCTAATAGTACAATTTGGAAATTCTTACAGAAGCCTTGCTCACAACTAGAATGCTCTTCTCGTACCACATGAGATCCACCTTGCACCTGAGCAAATGGGATCAAATGACGAGGAGCCTGATTGTAACGTACAAAGCTAGTTGTCACAGATCAAAGCAGTTATCCTCACACAAAGTTTCAGTTCCAATGACAAACTTGGTCAACCACACTGATGTGAAAATTTCCAAATTTCACCATCAAAGAATTGCAGAAGCTACCTATCTAACTGAAGTCAGGTGGAGAATGGCCTCTAGAACTCATGAAGTCTCAGATTGAAATCCTGCATCCCTGCATTTCAAAGCCTTGGAGTAACTTGGATGTGAGGTCTATCAACAGAGCCAAGAAGCAACATCCACACAAACCTCTTGAAAATGCATTCCTGGTACGACAGAAACTGGGGATCCAAACACAGCAACACCCTTCCTGCACTAAGTGTTTTCACCTAGACTATAGTGCTGGATATATCAAAACTTTCAGTGTATACACATCTGTTTCTTTAACTCCTCTAAATTGTGACACATCAATAGACACATTGGGTGATATCCTATCCCCACTTCCTGCCACTATCAAATTCGACATGAAGCTCAACATATTGAGCTTCAACCAAACTGATTTTGCTGTTGACATCCACAGATTTACCTGCATCACTCCAACACAAATCATTTGTGCAAAGTGATTTACTTCACCATCTAAGCCTTAGGAAAATCAGAAGCTAGTTAACTGTGTGCTACTGACATTTAGTGAGAAAATTCTACATGATACAACTGTTGTCTCCTGTTCTGTGTCATCTATTTGGAATTTCAACCCAAAATCTCAATCCTCCATGCAGAGAATTGGTTTTACTAATCATCCCCTAGCCACTCTTAGTACCATGAAAGGCATTCAATACCTGGAGACAATGTACAATGTCACAGTACATCTTGACATTGAAAAATCTACTGAATCTTTCTACAGTGGCGCTAAAACTGCTCTCTCTCAGTTAAGATCTAGTTCTTCAGTTGTGATGTACATGGGAAAACCCCAACTAGCTTTGCTAATCCATCTACCAGGCATATAGGCAACATTCTGCAAGATTGTAAGAGGCCCAGATTGTTTGCTGAACAACATTCCGACTTTCCAACACTACTTTCTATGGCAATGATTCAGGAGGAAGTGAGGAACAACAACCTGAGAACAAAAGTCATCTGTAAGCCCAAAGGTGTATGCAACTGGGAGTGAGGGTGATAGAAGAATGGAAGCATGGTACTTGGACACAAAGAGCACAGGACATTGGCTATCAACGCAAGGAGGAAACTCAGGTACTTCACAGTTGGGGATAACTGCAACATATGAACCTGGAGTTTGAACAAGCAAGGAAAGCTCATGCTCCAGCTGCATTAGCCTGTCGGGTTGCAAGTGTAGGCACCCTTTCCTGGGCCACCTTCCAAACTCCCGCAAACTCTTCATCAGCATTTGAAAGAATCTGGGACACTTGCAATAAAAACTGGGGTGTAGTATTATTCTGTTCTGACAAGTGCTGTAGAATCCCCAAGTACTGCTGAATTTCATGAGGCTGCAATCCCTGAAGTAAATAGGGTAACAAGTGTCCATGAGATGTCTCCATTACTGCCAGACATTGACCCACCAACATTTCTTGCTTCTTAGTCCCAAAGCCTGCAGCTTCCAGCAATGGCAGTTGCTCTCTCTCTTCTTCATGGTAATGTTCCACAGTGTTTTCCTGTGCATGTCATGAGTGTTAACCAGCTGTGCACAGACCCACTTCCAGCACAAAACCAGATCTAGACCTACAAGTAAATCAATACATGATACTTCTCTTCATTCACTAGAGTGCTTCTCATCTTCACTTCTTCTGTGGTGTTGGTTTGCATCAACATCAAGTTCTGAGTGTAGTGACCAACAGCTAAATCTACAACAACATCACATTCTGAAGATACAGATCTGTTGGCAGTTCCTAGGTTCAATGAAGAAAGTGCACAAATCCTCATGACAGCCTACTTATCAGATCAATGTACTGTACCCAAAAACACATCTCTGGTTGTTACATCTGAAGTACCTTTCTCATGCAGCTGAGAATATTCACAAATTCTGAGCTGACACCGAACTGTTGACATGAAGATATAGGTCTTAGTGCTTTTGGCCATAATATGATTTGACTATGTACGACAAGTGATAGAATGTTGCAGGTTTTGCACCTGGAGTGTGTGTAATCGAATGACAACTTCAGAGAGTGCTTCAACATGGTCAGAGCTCCCCTGCTTCAAGGCCATGATCCCCTTGATGTCCTCACGAATGCCATTCATCACTGGCAGGTCTCGAGCGTGATCTTTGAGGGCAGAGGCACTCAAACCTGCAACATGATTCAAAAGTAATCAACTGTACATTACTCACTGCCACAGTGCCATGTAACAGGAAGATGTAATTGTCTCAATAAATGAGAATGGAAGAAGGTATACTCAAGCAAACTTAACAAGATCCTTCCATTCAATACCTGGATCAGCCATGTCAAGTGCTGGAAAGATGATTCTCTCCTCCATCTGTGCATGTTCTTGCATCAAATCCAGCAGCTGACCAAATTGCTTTGGGAGGCCCCGTAACTGAGTGCCAATCAGTGTTCGCTTCATAGAATCCTTAGCTATGTCCTCAGGCTTCACAGATGCAAGCCTGTCTACTAGCCGCACAAACCTCTCCAGATGCACTAAAATACTATGATGTTGCAGAATTGTCATAAGGACAATTGGCAGGGGTGCCTTTTGCACCCATGATTCAGCCACAGCTTTCTTCAGCAAATCTATATCTACTTGTACAGGTTTATAGCTAGGAAATGTGCTCACAGCTGCTTTGTATGCAACCAGATGTGGGTATGTGGAAGCAATCTCTAGTCCACGAAAATATGTGATGACGTCAACCAATGCCAGGAATGGAATCACATAGACATCAACAAGAGTAAATTGAGAGCCAAGGAAAAAAGGACCCTTGCTTCTGTTTAAGCCAATGCCACCATCCAGCTTTGCAAATGCATCATGCAACTTTGTTTCCAAGTCTTGTTGAATCAAAGGGTTCCCATCATACAAGAGCTGTCTGATAAGGGGTGTAAAAGTGTCCCGAATGTATGCAACCCACTCATCTGCCTCCTTCACCATCTCACTGGGAACCAATGGTGAATCTGTAAAAGTCTTCTCCATGTACTCTAAGATGGCATCAGTTGAGCCACTGAGCTTGTGCACACCATCCTGAAACACTGGGAACTTGCCATCTGGGCTGATTGTTGCAAATGACCCTGATGTCAAGTCGTCAGGAACCACAAGAATGGTCTTCACAGGAACACCCTGTCAAAGAAGCTCCAAAAACAACAATCTATTACAAAATCCATCAACAAAGTATCTGCTTGCAGAAAACAAAACAACCCCAATTACTTCAGATTGATTGTCTGGACAGTAGCAAAACCTGGATGACTGGAAGTACTACTGTGCATAAATCACTCAACTATCAAGAACTCAAGAGGGACTAGGCCAGTTTCACCTTATGTTGCAGAGCAAGTCTTACTCGTTGTGTATATGGGCACAACACATCCCCGTACAAATGCACTTTTCCACCATCTGTTTCATCTTCATGTTCATATGTTGGAGATGTCCAGGATGGTACTACTGCAGAGGCCTTGGGATTCTCCACCTTGTGCTCATGAGGAGCCTGCTTTTGCAGACAAGCTCCCATTTTGACAATCTAAGTCTTTACTGTTCAAGTCTGCAGTCAAGCCCTTGTACTGCTTCAGGAATTATTCTGTTCACCAGTTTCTCTGTAAAAACTCAGAAAACAGATACCGATTAGGAGGGCTTGGAACTCAAATTCTCCATGCTCTTGTTGCCCAAAAAACAAAAGTATTGCTAACTCTGCACTTGCATTACTATATCTTGTACAGAATTGCAGGTCTATGTGTGCTCTGAATTCGCTAGTACTTTAGGACATGAAGAAACTCATGAAGAAGCAGCCTCCAAACTGAGTGCTCAGTGCTCTGGATGCAGTTCTTTGAAGTTCTGAAGCATTAGCAAATTTCTGCACCTGCTTCATTTCTGCTAGATTCATGTCTAGCTTGCATGCTCTGTCAATTTGTAAGCTTTGTCGAGACAAGAGATTCAACAGTCTCAGTCTATTTCAACGCAGAAGCGATGATGACATAAGGGATAGGCAAGCTCTGTAACAAGCCCCGCAACTGTGAAGACCAAAAAACAGAAAAAAGATGAAACAAATTCCTGTTTCACAGTTGGTGCTTGCATCTACAACATCATGCTTCTCTAGAGAAGGATTTCACAGGAGACGGGAAAACAAGCGGATCAGTGCTGGGGCAAAGATTGTCGATAATAAGAAGAGCATGTCGCCTTGCAAGTATTGCGCTTGGCATTTACAGCCAAAATAGAATCACTGGACTGCAATTTCACAGACTCTCTCTCTCAACTCGTCGCTATGAGCTTTTCCCGTACCTGGAAAATTGGAGCGTAAAAATAGAACCTTTCAAACACTTTGACAACGGTTGCAGCTCCTCTTCTGCATCAGACGCATACACTCGAAAACGTTGACCGATTTCTTACGGCAATAGTAGCCGGGATACTCAACGAGAACAATCCAACAATCTGTGCCGCCGCTCATCTTCATTCTTGTCAAAGCTTAACCAAGCTTGTCAAGAATTCTTCTTGTCATAATATTCAGAGAAAATTCTTCCGAAAGTTCAGGCTCTGGAAAACAAACATCTTCTTCACAACATATATGAATTTTCCTTCTTTAAACAATCGATTCCGGCACAGTGATATTCGTCCGCTGATGCTCTGCTGCTCCGGGGTCCCGCTCTCATGACTCTCAATTGATTCCCCCCATGAAACTGGCAATTCAAGGAACGTCATCAGCTGGCACAACAAAACAAAAGTTCCTTCTTGCACGCGGTGACGTTCTCTCGACTTCAACTAGAAGAAAGGAAAAAAAGCCAACAAAAAACTCCAAGATATTGATCTCACAGGTTCATGGGAACTAGATCAGGTGCCTTCCTTCCACGACTACTGTACGTATGATGATCCCAAGACAAAAACAAGCAAACAAGGAAACATTTGCAGCAAGCACGTGGATCGTGATTCATCTCCCTCACTCGATATTCATCTCGAAAGAGATTCTCTTTCTGAATTGTTTTTTGCCTACAAACAGATATCAGCTACTGTTTTTCTTCGACGACAACCAAGAAAGTGTTTCTAAAATGATGTGAAGCTGCATTTTTCCTTATTTCTAAAATAAAATATTTTCGACGACGACGACGAACAAGAAGTGGAAGATGGAGACTAATAAGAAACTTTGATTTTTAAATTTTCTGAAATGGGTACTTCTTTCGATGACGAAGAAGAATACGGAGACTAATAAGAAATGTGATTTGTTAAATGGGTTTTTTTTTTCCTTTTTTTCCGGGGACAATAATAGGGAAATCCATTGCTGAAAATGGGTGACTTAAGATGACGAAGAAACTACCCATTAGTGCAAAACTTTCGACGACAACGAAGACGAATAAGACGACTGAGTTCAGAAGAGACTGTTTCTAAAACTGGTGCTTTTAGACGACGAAGAAGACGGGGAATTGAGAGAAACTATTTTTGGAAAGTTTGGACGACGAAGTAGACGGAGACGAAGAAACTCTTATTTGTCCAAAACTTTCGACGACGACGAAATGTCTTCGGTGACGGGATTTTCTATTTTCGTCCACACCTGCTGAGTATCGGCTATAATTTCTTTAAGGCCCAAATTGGAAAGTTTTATATTACATCCGAGAAAATTGGGTCATATATTTTAGGCGAGTTGTTGGGTTTGCGGGGGGGGGGGGCACACACACCGGCGCCCTTATCCTGGGGCTCCATAGGTTGCGTACCTTTATTTCTGCCGCAATAAAATAATGAAAAAGGGGGCTATGGCGTGCCTCAAATTGTATGCCTATTTCCTCACATTTTCGTAACCCCTTTACTTAGAAAATGGCTGCACTACCAAAAAAGTTCTTCGTCACACAATTTTTTGTTATTA
>Ga0116228_10005246_pt1 | contig 11542 bp, 8 predicted proteins | sample S1TSphfallax_2_FD_89694 | JGI IMG/M metagenome (GOLD analysis project Ga0116228, IMG submission 89694) | Host-associated microbial communities from peat moss isolated from Minnesota, USA - S1T2_Fc - Sphagnum fallax MG | ecosystem: Host-associated > Plants > Peat moss > Unclassified | place: USA...
ACTTGGTCTGGGTCAATAGGCCATCATCTTGAGGATCTCTTAGATATTTTATTGATATGGAAGAAGTACCATAGGCTTTGGGTCAGGTTCTTTAAATTTTAGTTTTAAAACATGGTATTTGTTGATTTTTATGAATTTGACATATATTTTGAGCATTTGAAAAAAGCCCACCGTAATGACTAAATGTTGAAAATAGAACAATGTTAAAAACCATGTAAACCATGTAGTTCTCGGAATAACAAAAATCATTCCCAAAACACAACAAGTTTGGGTCCTATTCCTTGCCCTTTCTTCAAGTTTTTTCCTAGGTGGGATAGGTTGTCAATGTTTGTTTTTTTATTGTGAATGGACAATTGAGATTTTTTATTGTGAATGGACAATTGAGAATGCAATTGAAATGTGAATTGACAATGAGAAAACTAGTTACTCTTTGGAACAAGATTCAAAACAACTCATTACCACTTGATAGAACAACAACCCACCTTATCATGTTCATTGGGTTCAAATGCGCATTAGTAGTCACATTTGCCCCCCCAGATGATTGCTTCATTTGTGTTTATTTTCAAAATATTTTGAATTAAAAAATATATTCTCAATAATCTTTGCAAAATTCATTATTATGTTAAGGTTTGCGTTAGAAATTCGTCAAAAAAAGTCATTTTCAAAGCTTTTCAAGAAGTTATAATAATGTTTTTTTGGTTAAAAGTTGCTTTAAAAATATTGGTTACAACATTTTCAAAATGTTTTTGGATATTTTATATTCATTGGATTGATTTCAAAATTCCAAAAATATGTATACCAATATAGTGAAAAATAACATCATACAGAGACAATTCCATTTGTAGCTCTCTTTTTTTTTATAAAAATTATTAGATGTGCAAAATAAAATAATGGTCACACCCTCCTACCACATTCTTGATATTGGGCCCATTCCATAATACTTAATGGCATGAAAGGTATGTTCATGTACTTAAAATCTTGCAATAGCCATGAAATAACAAATGGGTGAGTTGAAATATAACTTTTAGCACATGTGCAATCAAGTTTTAATAACATTACTAATTTTGATTAGGACAATGACAACAACGGCTTAGGTTTTTTAAATCATTTTTTACAAAAATGCAATAGTAGTTTTAGGTGCTCTTACCTTAGGTGAAGTTAATGTCAAAATTAAATTAGTTTGTAATTAGGACTTAAAACTATTATTGTACCCCTCTTATTGTCGCTTCTCATATGTGCTTTTCATACGTGAAAAAATATTTTGAATGTAAATTTTAATATGATGATGGATAAATTTCACATAAAACACAACCTTTGAAATAGATTATTAATCTATCCATATTAAGATACTGACAATGAGGGATTGGGGTGTTAAAAGAAAGTTGCATAGAATAGATTAATTTCCAAATCAAGTTAATTTTTCAAAAAAATCAAGAAATCATAACTAATTAGAAAAATCCAAAACTACAATTCCACTTGCAACAACTTTTGTCTTTTGCCAAAACATGATGGTATGGTATTGTAGAACCAATTGAGGTTTTTGCCCACTTGAGCACTTTTTTTTGGATAATTTTAGGTGCTTCTACCTTAAAAATGGGCAATTGAAACACCATTGGTCACAACTTGGAAGCAACCTATTCATTGTAACACATGCCAACCTATTATTTTTTAAAAATTGACCTGGATTTATCATCATTGGTCAATCACCCAAAGGTAATGCAATTGTGAGAAATATTTGCTATTGTGTAAATGAAAAAACAATAGTTCAATCTAATCATGATTAGTCATACTTGTTGCATTTTGTAGTAGTTGAATTTGTAGTATTTTGTAATAAACCAAACCAATTTTTGTGAATATTATTAATCATGTGGGACACATGGTGGTGAATGTTTTTATTATAGGAATCTTGGTTTGGTTCCCATAGATCAACCCATTGATGATTAGTCCAATATAGATGAAGTTGGGGTATTAATAAAAACTTTTGTGGCATTTTGTGATAGACCGGTGTTAGGGAAACATGCATGTAATGTAAGGATTGGACAAATAGGTATAATGAGATTGAACATGTAGACAATTTGACTATTGGTTCAGATTTGGTTTAGGTAGTTGTTTTTTTGAATTGTTGTTGTTCCAAATGAGGTTTTGGAGGGGAAATGGGGTAGCATTTCCTCTCTCCATGTTTTACTTTTCTTTGCATTAGTTTGTGTGTGGCAAAATAAATAGAGGTTGGGTGTAAAAAACTAAAAAGAATTAAGGATTTGCATAACAAAATTTTATTAATGCCTACATGAAGAGGACCTATCAAGATTGTTATGAAAATGTCATTAGTAGATCTGAAAACCAACAATTTAAGCATCATTATCATATATGTTTGGAGTGTTTGCATAGAAATACAAGTGAATACTTCGACCATCCTTGGGATTTTAATTTGGGGGAATTTCTATGTTTCTTTTCAAGAAATAGAGGTGTTGTGTGTAGGTTCATGTTTCCATTACTTTTGTAGAATATTGGAACCATATTTGGTTGTTGTTACCTATATTGTTGTAGTAGTTTGTGGGACAATGTTAGGATTTGGATTCTAAATTATAATTTTTGTAAGGAATTCAATCTGTAATTGGTTGAGCAAATTAGTTTGGGAATACACTATATGTAATATGTCAAAAATGGCAACCATAAGTTTGTATAAACAATTGGAACAAACAAGTGATCAATATGCATAAGGTGCAGAAGTGATGTAGGTGGAGACCAATAGAAAAAAAGTTGTAAGCACTCTTGGAACTATGCATTGAAACTCCTATTGTGCCAAGGTTTGAAACAAGACTTGTTAGAGATTGGGGATCTTTTGTAACATGTGATCAAAACATGAGATGTACTCAATAGGCGATAAATTGGTGTAGCATTACTCACAAAATGTTCCTACAAGGGCAAAAAACAATATGGCAAGAATCGAGTAAGCAAGGTACGGGAAAAACTTGTTGAAGTTTTGGCTCAACAATTTGAATTTCCACAATAGTGGAATGTAATAAGGTGGTTATAAACTCAATCGGGATAAACACCTAGATCAGGTGGAAGGGTACATGTTAATTTGAAAGACTTACCAAAATAGGGAAAAAAAAAAAAGACAGGGGTTCCTTTTCAATTGGTTGGGAGTTCAAAACTTTTTCAAGGTGAACCATATGTTCAATCATACTTAGTGAATGAAGTGAATTGGATAATGTGGAAATGGTGGTAGGAGTGTTGGAGGTGCATGTTCTTAACATTGAAGCATGTCTAGTGGATTTATTAATGTAGACTATCCAACAACCATTGGTTGGATTGGGGCAAAGGATTTATTTGACCAATATGACTATTGCAAGCAAAGTTAAGTCTAGTGGCATTTTCATGTTGGTTCTAGTGGTTTCGAACATGTACAATGGACTTTTAAAGCAATTTTTGCAACTATATTTCCAAAAAGGTTTTGATCAATGTTTATTTCAAGACTACTTATAACACTTGATTAGGAACAATGTATTTTCTACATGAACAACTTCATCAATATTTGCAAGATCTTCAAACATTATATGGAACACCCAAACCAATGAAATAAGGAGGTTTGGAGCTAGATTGAAGTGTGTTGTTGAAAGTTTTGGGATACTAGTAAAAGCAATTCCACTATGGGGGGAATAGGTACTTAGTTTAAAACTAATGATGATGGTTGTTGAGGATGGACATGCAAATGTTTAATACTGATCTACGTGGTGTTGTAGGGATTTTGAATCTAGGCAACGATTTTAGAGGTTTGCATAGAATTGTTTAATGTATATAGGGATACCTACAATGTATTTAAATATGATGTCTATAGTAGTTTGGAGTGGGGTTGTTCGCACCATAACAACAAACATACTAGGAGCAAGAGTTGGTTATACCTTAACCAATAATGGTCATGCCAATTACACATGTATTCACACAATAAGCAATACCTAAACCTAGGGGGAGTAATCCTCCAATGCCTACATGGACAATATTAATGACAAGGAATGTTATATTGGCAAAGGCTAAGAGGTAACATGTTAGGAAGTAACTTCTTTATTCATCGTATGTCAAAGATTCAAATCGTGATGTTCACATATTGGTGTTCAAAGTAACAATATAAATGAATGGTAAAACGAAAATGAAGACATTGTTAACTTATTCAATTTATGTGATATAATTTTAGAATGGAGTTAGAATTTTCTTGTAGAACATTCCAATTGCAATTTTGTAGAGTTGGAACATGTGCATTTTACAAACAATTCAAATTTGTGAAAAATGATAAACATGTATACATCCAATTAAAGATGATGAAACATGACCACATAAAAAGAGTGGGGGTGTAGTACGAATGTTTGATGAAATTGGCCAATAGTATGGAGACAATTTTTTTATTATAATGTTCAAGTTTGGACTTCAATCGATCGTACTTAAGGATTATTATAACAAACCTATACACAAAGAGCTACCTTACAACAACACAATTTGTGATCACATGTGAAGAAGGTGTCATTAAAGCGAAAGGATATAATCAATTAGTTATTCCAAAACCAACGTTTGCCACAATGACCACATTAATAATAGGTGATGCTAAGACCAACCTATTTTGTACAAATTGTATGCATATAAATCACACAATGAAGACTTGGCGTAGTAAGAAGAAGGATGAAATAGTTATTACTGTTATTGAGGTAATGGTTTAATATGACAAAAGTGCAAAACCCATGCAATTTCCTTGTCATGTGTGTGGTGTAGTGGGACATAAGATGGTGGAATGTCCATGATTTGTTGAGATGCAAATGATATTTAAAAACAAGAATGCCAAAACCAGTGAACTTTGACAACATTAGATAAAAAAACCACCAACTATTTTAATCAACATGGTTGTAATGGTGACCAAAAGTCAAAAGAATGAAGAATAGGTGTTCAAGGATAAGGAGATGTTAAATAACAAGACTGCTATAAATTGGACAAAAGAAAAGAAGATGGAGAAGACATTTGTGCGAAAAAATTAATAGTTATAGGTAATTACATTAAAAGGGGAGAAACATGTATCTTTGTTAACCCAATTTTTCAAGTGTGTACATACTAATCGGTTGTTACCAACTAGTAACCAGTGATGCAATATAATTTTAAAACATAGTACTATTATTACTAGGTAATAGGACCGTAGGTGAACTAGTCTATTGAAATAAGTAGTAATAGGTGTTAGGATAACCAATGGGTTAAGTAAATTGTTAACTAGTTTAATTTGTACAATAACTAATTGTTGATAGTAATAGGTTAATTTAAACCTATGATTAGTAGTTGTTGTAGTTTAAATTCAAGTTTTACCGACTAATGATTGTTTAATTTAAAACCATGTTACGTTTGGTATAAATAGAAGGATGGGAAAATTGAGAGAAATCTTTTTGGAATTTCTTGTAAACTTTTGACCTTTTGGAACCTCTTTTTTCTTTGAATTTTGGACATTATTTCTTGCTTGTATTTTTTTGGGTTTATGAACAAGTTCATTTAGAACTTTGATATTTTTATTTCTTTCAATTTGTTATGAAAGATTAAATTCAGGTTTGCTTTTGCATTTTGGAGAAATATCTATATCTAATTTTCATTAACTACAAATTTGAAGCAACCTATTGATAACATTTAAACTAAAACTAGAAAGCTTAAAAGATAAAAAATCCTAAATTTAAAAAGAATAGAAAAAACCTTTAACATTTTGGTGACCACGAAGTAGAACAAAATTGCAAGCAATCACGCTTACAATTTTTGGTTTTAACACTTGTTTTTTTTTAAATTTGAAATTTTAATTTGTAATAATTCTAGTAGTTTTCTAAGAGTTTTTTGTGCTTTGATGATTTTTAATTTTTGTAGCAACTTGTTGATCAAAAGATTTGGAACTAAAAATTATTTTAAGTCAATATAAAAGATGTCAAGAGTAGTCACGAAAGGTCTTAGGAGGCAATTATAATTAAAAGTACCACAACAACATGTTTATGAGGTGGTTTAGTCACAATAACAACCATGTACTTAAGCCAAGGGAATTCAATTAGTTGATGTTCCCAACAATGAACATCAACAATTGGTTATGACATGTTTACCTCTTCATTACATACTAGCAAAACATGAGGAAAGAAGGGAACCACAAATACCTTCAAGCGATCAATTTTTAACACCTTAGCAATCACCCGCCAATAGAGGTTGAACACACAACCAAGTGGACAAAACACGACACCTATTCGACATACTAATGAAACAATGTAGTTACCATATGAACGTGTGAACATGAGTGGTGAGTTGAAATTTTGTGAACAACACAAAATCTTTGAAGAAATATTATTGCCACGTAAGCCAAATATTTTCCATGTAGATACAAATATTCCATTCACATGGACATAATATTATAATGATGTGGCAAGAATATTCCTTTAGTGATACAAAGTAATCATCAAAGTAGGCAAAATATGTTATTAGTGACAAGGATATCATAACTTTTGTAGTTGTCTGTAATTGAAACTTAAAAAATTATTTTTTATAATTTTTAAAGGTAAATTTTTTAATTACTAATGAACATTTACATTAGTTTGATATTAATTTTTATCTAACAATGTCTAATCATTCATGCCAAACAAAATGTCGAATGAAATATATCAATTTTTTTATAAAACCAAAATGGTAACATCCTTTGCAAGTTGTAGTTTAGGAGCCAAACACATAGCATGAAGAAGAGTGCTAGGATTGACAATCCAGAATAATATTCCTACCTACACCAAATTTACATCGCAATCCAACAAGCAATGAATTTTATCACAACTCCAAGTTGGAAAATGGATGAAACTTTCAAGCTACCCACAAAAGATGACATGATGTAAAACATAGTAGATATGTTTACAGGGCACCCATTTCCTTCGTTGACCTAATGAACTATAAATCATTGTTACAAAATCCAAACAAATGCAAGCTAGAAAGTTCCTTATTGTAATTTCATATTGCTTTTTTTTTGGATTTTGGCCAAACATAATCTTATAGATTCGTCCATATCTAGGAAGGGGAGCCTCCAATGATGGGTTTATAATTGCTTCAAGAAGTTGACCATCCTCCCATTGATTATAATGTAAATTTGACATCTTGAATGGCACTCTACAACAAACAACCTTACCATCATGTGATGTTGGCCATGACATTTCATCCACTAGCCTATTTATAGGAATGGAACTTTCCCCTCTAAATAGGCTTTGAGCAAAGATCAATCGTTGTCTATTCAGAACAAATCCCACTTCCTCAAGAGACTTGATTTCATCTATGGTGAGATTGGTTTAAGCTTTAATGAGCCAAATTTCTAAGACAATTGGTCTATCCAATGCATACTTGTGCTTTGTATCGCCAACACAACGATTCATGTCATCTACAACTTTAAAGGTGCACTAAGGAACTGAAACCACAACATTGAGTAAGTTGGGGCAAGGATACCAATAGAAGTTGGCTTGGTAATTATCCTTGTAGCACAAAAATGCTTGGTGGATTTTTGCAATGCGAAACAGTGAACATGCGACATAGGGGGGCATCTCTTTATATGCCAAACTCCATTTCCACATGGAGCTTCAAGGACCTCAACATCTTCCTGAATTTGATCCACAATAGGTTCCTTAATGTCCACACTTGAACTGACAATTGTATGGTTTACACAAGGACGAAAAAATTTCACACAATCGTGCTTATGTGAATCCCCTTTTGATCCAAGGGTGATCTATGATTACATCATCAAACTTACAAGACTCAACTTGCTAGGTTCTTATTATCTTTTACATTAAACTTAGCCATTTTAATTTTCATTTCATAGTTTAATTGTGATGAGGATTTAGTTTCTAGTGCGGCAACAACTTGCTACAATGACTTTTCAACTTCAAGATGTTTTGTCGCAATACTTGTAGCTTCCACTTTTTGTTTACTTCCTTTCACTTGTAAGACATTCATGAACATTCAAAAAGTAAAAGACACAAGTTTCAACCCTAACATAACCATTGCAAAAGAAAAATCATTGAACAAACATATGCAAACAACACAATTGTTGCTGAAATATTTGAAATGAACACTTGAAAAAAAAGTTCCCAATCTGCCTTGTGCCCACCTCTTTTTCAATTGCCAAGATTTGTTCCATAATACTTTGGAACTTGGATTCAATAGAGTCAAACACTTGTTGAGTGTGCAAGGCTTGAAGTTTATGGTTTACCATCGTGAACCAATAGCCTCTAAATTTTTTTCCGGCCTTTGTCTAATTGTGCAACATGTGTTTCATTTTTATTAGCGAGCACTTCAAAAGCTCATGGAGAAAGTAGCAAGATCAATAACCTCTTTCAAGTCCTCAAGGGTGAAAGCATGGTAAAGTGTATAACTAAAAGTATTTGCTAGTCTACTTGTCAAGTGAACAAAAAGTAGGAACAAAACCCATCACAAAATTGTTATACATTCAATCTTTTTAGTCGATTGATAAATAAGAAAATATTTTTTTATTGCTATGCATTAATTTTTTAATTTTGCATTGTAAAAGTAGGTTTCTAAATTCAAGTAACCTACTTTTTGTAGTGTAACATTTGATTTAAGTATGTGTTAAGTATATTCTACCAAAGAGAAAATAGATTTTTTTTGGGTGAGGCCCTTGAATATACAATGATCTTTATGCTATAGTTTCATACATGTATATTTCATTAAATTTTCTAATGAAAAAGTAGGTTTGAACACCATATTGACCATTCAATTTCAAACCTACTTATTCTTTACTTTATTATTCCAAAGTTTTTGAAATTTTGTAGTTGATATACAATAAACCCAATTGAAGGCTCAATCGTTTCAAAATGAAATTTAAGTAAAATCTGAATCTACTTTCTTGTGTTTTTGTGAAAAATTGCCTCTTTTTTAACTTGATATTTTTCAGCAACTTTTTCTATATACTTTACCATGCTTTCACCCTCCGATGAAACATCGAAAGGACACAAACACTTTTCTATTTCAATGTTTTTCACCAAGACCAATTGGTTCTTCATTGAATTTCCTTTAGTATCAAGTCTTCATGACATAGTTCCTCCATTTAATTATGTGCCCTCAAATTTTAGGGCCATGGCTTTTAGTTTGCAAGCTTCCTCCTTTTTAATCTACGCAACAATAGTAGCCCAATTCACATTAACACCTTCTTCTCATGCTATGAACCCCCTAACCACCAAAGATGCAAAATTGTTGTGTGTGATGACAAATGTGCCATAAATTTGCCAACACAATCTCACAAGTTTTTTTTTCTAATGTTTGGATGCAAAGTTGAGTTTGTGTATTTTTATTTTGGTTGTTTCAAAGGACCAAAGACTTCATTTAGGTTAGTCTCACTAACATGCTCAGAAATTAATTATGTTCAAAGGTTAAACCTTGCATTGTTTAAATGCCTCACCACATCAAAAAATTCCTTAGTTTGCAAACTAATATCTACATATTCCCAAGCAAGGAATTTTGAGTTGAGATTCTCCAACTCAGGTTTTGTTTTTCTATCTTTCTCTTCTTTCATCTTATAATGTAGGCCAAAATTAAACAACCTCAATCTTAAGACCAAAACAAAAGCTACACAACTACTAGTAATGGTGAAACCTCAAAATTAAACATAGACAATTGAAGTCGAACTTGGGAAAAATCAAACAAGGCAAAAGTTAGGTAATAGATTGGACCTAATTGTGGATAACGTGTTGAATGGGATAGATTAGTTTCAAACTTGGAGACAATGAATAGTCATGCTACATGTATGCACACACATAAGACACACATGTATTTTTTTTATTAAAAACTTTTCTTGCCCTGTCTAGTTACCTACCATAACTACTAGCCATGTCAGCAAGTTTTAGCCCATGAGTCCTTGGCAATGATTAGCGTGGTTGGACACATTTTGCTCCTTTAACTTGCACTCGTAGGAACTTGAACAAGTCAAGTAGGAGAAGCTTCATTTGCAACAAGAGTATGATAACACGAATAAAAATTATTGGCAAGTGAAGTAATAGAGGGATGACCTGGGTACTTGACAAAAAGGTTGGCAATGTAGTAACAAGGTTGTAGACCAAAACATACACAACTTATAAGCATAGGTAAAAAACTTGCAAATCACAAAGGCCAAAATAGTTAGTAGGTGTGCAACACTCAAATTTGCAAAGGAACAATATGAATAAGAGTTCAAACAAGAGGTACATGAACTTCAAAAGGAGATCATTAGGTTGATAGGTATTGTCACCAAGCTAAAAAATCAAAAGCCATATTTGCACATTATAGGTTGAAAGAATATGAAGACCTCAAAGTAGAAAATGTCTTGCTTAACCTATGTTGTGAAGCATTGGGTCTTCAAGAAGGTGAGTTAGTAAAATGGTGGGAGGAGGTACATGATATGTTTAAGGAGGATTTATAATAGATGTTGCAACATGTGCGAGTTAATGAATAGTTTTACCGCCATCAAATATAAACCTATAAGATTGCCTTTCTTGACTTCCAATACATTCCACAATATTGGGTTCAAAATCATCACCAAGTAGTTTTTACAATTAAACAAATCCTAGTGTCATTTGATTGGATTCACCCTAGGGCGAACATGCCCAATAAGAGGCACCAATTTCTATTAATATACACATGTTAGCATATTTCAACAGTGGTGATGTTTTTCTTGACATAAAACCAATTCAATAGGAGGAGGATTTACATGTAAGTCATGTAAGGACTAAACATGTAGATAATTTGACAATTGATTCATATTTGGACATGAGGTAATTTTTTGAATTCTTGTTGTTCCAAATTGGCTTTTGAGGGGATATGGGGCAACATTTCCTATCCTCCTTGTTTTGATTGTGTATCATTTTTCTTTACAAGTTTGAGTGTTTTTGAAAACATTGATTTGTGTGTGGTAGAAGAAGTAGAGGTCGAATGTAAGAAATTAAGAAGGATTAAATATTTGCATAACAAAATCTGGACAATACTTGCAAGTGGAAGACTTGTCAAGATTATAGTGAAAGTGTTAGTAGATATGGAAACCAATAGTTTAAGCATCATTTTTATACATATTTTGAATGTGTTTGCATAGAAGTAGAAGTTAGTAATTATCAACTAGATTGATCTATTGGTGATTAAAATGGGTTTTTTAAAACATGTTTTAGCAAAAGGCAAGCGTTAAACATGTGCAATGAATGAAATGTGAAATTGAATTTGATGTAGTTGTATGACAATGATTAGTTGGAAAAATATTATTATTATGTTTTGACTTTACTAAAATCATGATTAACAATTTTATTATTTTTCTTGCATAATATATATTTTAAAAATCATGATATAGTGGTTAGAATCCCCCCTTCAACCCAAAAGTCTGGGTTCAATCCTTTTCTCAATTATCTTTTTCATAAACAAAATGGATCACAAAAAAATAGCCCTTGGGCAATTTTGAATTTTCAAATTAATTGCCCCAAAGAACAATTTCTTAGGGGAGAAGGGGACTAAATGACAACCCCAAGCAAGTTGTCCA